>Ga0209123_1002688_pt1 | contig 14499 bp, 13 predicted proteins | sample BarGraIncu00431A_FD_184500 | JGI IMG/M metagenome (GOLD analysis project Ga0209123, IMG submission 184500) | Arctic peat soil microbial communities from Barrow, Alaska, USA - Barrow Graham LP Incubations 004-31A (SPAdes) (version 2) | ecosystem: Environmental > Terrestrial > Soil > Wetlands >...
TTGTTTACGGTAACATCGGGGTTACCTTCAATTTCACCAGATAAGTATGAAGCAAGCTGTTTAGCTGTATATTCCATTTGTCAAAAAAAATTTGCGCAAAAATACAAAATATTCGTTATTATTCCTCAAATTATGAGGGAGCCTTTCAAAATCATTCTAATTAATGCATCAGGGGAACCTGAAATAGCAGTAAATCTGCTTCTGGACTTCCCTTGACAACAAATCAAGATTTAACATATCAGATGCTTTTGTTATAGGTCTGATGTCTCCGTTGTTGTATAATATATCAATACTATCGTCTTTTTCGCTGTACATATTGGTTGAAACGAAGCTTAAAGAGGTTAAATAACGGGCTTCATGGGCAGAAATACCAAATGTAGTGGCAATCTTTTCAAGGTTTTCAGCCAATCGTTTTTCATCCGGAGCATCGTTGCTCATTTCAATTTTGAAAAGTTTCCGTTGAAGCAAACCGTTACTGAGCGTTGAAAGTACGAAATCATTGTGATTTTGCCAAATTTTCAGTGCAGACCAAATATCGGTATCGTCAAGTTGTTCAAAATAGTTGAGCGATTCGTCGTTCATTATACCTGATGTTTGCTTGTCTGAAAGAAAATAGTTGAGTGCTTCCGAAGCCTCAACCCTGATTCCTTTAGTTTTAAGCTCTCTGGCTCTGTTTAACAGGTTTTGAAGCATCTTTTCGGCTGCAAGGGAGGTCTTGTGCAAATAAACCTGCCAATACATCAGCCGGCGGGAAAGCAGGAAATTTTCGATGGAATAAATTCCTTTGGCTTCCACGACCAAACGGTCTTCCTGCACATGAAGCATTTTGATGATTCTGGCAGAACCGATGTTTCCTTCGGTGACTCCTGAAAAGAAACTATCTCTTCGCAGGTAATCCAACCTATCCATATCCAGATTGCCGGATACCAGCTGGTGTAAAAACTTTTTGGGGTATTCATCCCTGAAAATCCGGATAGCCAGATCCAGTTTACCTTCAAATTCCTGATTCATTTTTTTCATCATCATCAGGGAGATGTCTTCGTGGGAAATACCATGAATGATGGTGTCTTCCAGAACGTGGGAAAAAGGCCCGTGGCCAATATCGTGAAGCAGAATGGCAGCTGTGACACCTTCGGCTTCTTCATCCGTGATGTCAACTCCTTTTGAACGCAAATGTTGAATGGCTTCTGTCATCAGATACATCGCGCCCATCGTGTGCTGGAATCGGGTATGTTGTGCGCCGGGGTAGACAAAAGAAGACATGCCCAGTTGCTTGATGTGAGTCAGGCGTTGCAGGTAGCGGTGTTGAAAGACTTCATTCAAAAATCCGGTAGGAAGATTGATGAAGCCGAAAACGGGATCGTTGATGATTTTGCGTTTCTCCACTTTATTTTAGTTTGGACAAATATCCGGCCATTTCTTCTTGTACCTTTTTGGCTTCGGTTTGAGCGCAGGTTGCAAAATCTTCGCCTTTACCTGCATATAAAATCTGGCGGGAGGAATTTACCAGCAAGCCACATTGTTTGTTCATGCCATATTTGACAACATCGGCCAGACTTCCACCTTGTGCGCCAACGCCGGGGACCAACAGAAAATGATTTGGGACAATTTTACGAATGTCTTCAAACATGGAACCTTGTGTGGCTCCAACCACATACATCATTTGTTCGTCTGAAGCCCATTCACTTGATTTTTTCAATACTTTTTCAAAAAGTCTTTCTCCCTGACTGTCTGTAGTAAGCTGGAAGTCTTTCGAGCCTTTGTTTGATGTTAAAGCCAATAAAATAACCCATTTTCCGGCATAACTGAGGAATGGTGTCACGCTGTCTTCTCCCATATACGGTGCAACGGTTACGGAATCGAAAGGCAGGTCTTCGAAGAAACTTTTAGCATACATTTCAGACGTATTTCCGATATCGCCGCGTTTGGCATCGGCAATAAGGAACTGTTCCGGGTATTTCTCACGAATGTAACGGACTGTTTTTTCGAGGGAAATCCAACCCTTGACACCCATGCATTCGTAGAATGCCAGATTGGGTTTGTATGCTACACAATAGTCGGCTGTTGCGTCGATAATGGCTTTGTTAAAGCTGAAAACTGGATCTTCATCGTTCAAAAGATGAGCAGGTATTTTTTTCAAATCGGTGTCCAATCCTATGCATAAGAAAGATTTCTTTTGCATGATCTGTTCAAAAAGTTCCTGTTTATTCATGGTCTAATTTTTTTGTAGTGGGAGACATCTGATGGATGTCCTATATAAAGGTATATTATAATTCGCTTTCTTTCAATCGTTCAGCATTCTCGGCTATAATCAGCTGATCCAGTACTGATTGTATGTCTCCGCCCATATAAGCGGTTAAATTGTAGATGGTGAAATTGATGCGGTGATCGGTTATACGACCCTGTGGGTAATTGTAGGTACGAATCTTGGCTGAACGGTCGCCGGTGGAAACCATCGTTTTACGTTTGGCACCAATTTCATCCAGGTATTTTTGATGTTCAATATTATAGATGCGTGATCGCAATTCGATCATGGCTTTTTCCTTATTCTTGTGTTGCGATTTTTCATCCTGACATTGTACGGAAATACCGGATGGAATATGCACCAGTCGGATGGCTGAGTAAGTGGTGTTAACAGATTGTCCGCCTGCACCTGAGGAGCAGAAGGTATCCACACGGATATCCGATTCTTTGACATCGATCTCAAATTCATCAATTTCCGGTAATACGGCTACTGTTGCTGCAGAGGTGTGAACGCGTCCCTGAGTTTCGGTTGCCGGTACTCGTTGGACGCGGTGAACGCCGGATTCGTATTTCAGTGTGCCGTAAACGTTTTCTCCGCTGACGGTGAAAATTATTTCCTTGAAACCGCCTGATGTACCTTCGCTGGTGGAGGTCACTTCAACTCTCCAGCCTTTGGTTTCGCAGTATTTGGCGTACATTCTGAAAAGGTCTCCTGCAAAGATGGCGGCTTCGTCTCCACCTGTTCCACCACGAATTTCCACGATGGCATTTTTTGCATCTTCCGGATCGGCGGGGACCAAAAGAATTTTTATTTCTTCTTCCAAAGATGGAAGTCTTTTCTGACTTAAATCAAGCTCTTCCTTGGCCATCTCGCGTAAATCGGGATCTTTTTCATTATCCAGCAGATCTTTGGCGTCGTCGATGTTTTGAAGTAAACCTCTGTATTCTTTCTGGGCTGCCGCAATCTTTTCCAGATCGCGGTATTCCTTGTTCAATTTTACATAGCGTTTCATGTCTCCAATCACTGAAGGGTCAGTGATCAGGGTTGAAACTTCCATAAAACGGTGTTGAAGTCCTTCTAATTTTTCGAGTAATGTACTTTCTGCCATAAATCGGTTTTGGATGAGCTGTAGCTTCTACGAGGCTTTTTTTAATAGTTGAATGTGCCGAATTCGCTTTCGATAGTCAGGCATGCTTTGTCTGCAGTTTCAACTCTGCCTACAATTTTTGCCTCTATGCCCAGACTTTCTGCGATTTCGATCACTTTTGAGGCATTTTCGGGTGCCAGATAAACTTCCAGACGGTGACCCATGTTGAAGACTTTATACATTTCCTGCCAGTCTGTGCCTGATTGTTCCTGAATTAATTTGAACAATGGTGGAACAGGGAAAAGGTCATCTTTGATGATGTGCAGATTTTCAACGAAATGTAAAATCTTGGTTTGTGCGCCACCTGAGCAATGCACCATACCATGTATTTCTTTTCTCATCGCATCCAGCAACTTTTTAACAAAAGGTGCATAGGTGCGGGTGGGAGAGAGTACCAGTTTGCCTGCATTGAGCGGACTGCCTTCTACGGGATCTGTCAATTTTTTACCTCCTGAATAAATTAATGCTTCAGGAACTCCTGCGTCAAAACTCTCCGGGTATTTTTCGGCCAGGTATTTTGAAAAGACGTCGTGTCTGGCAGAGGTTAAACCGTTGCTGCCCATGCCGCCGTTGTATTCTTTTTCGTAGGTGGCTTGTCCGTAGGAAGCGAGTGCGACTATGACGTCTCCATCACTGATGTTGGCGTTGTCGATGACGTCGCTTCGTTTCATCCTGCAGGTTACGGTGCTGTCTACAATAATGGTGCGAACCAGGTCGCCTACATCGGCTGTCTCGCCACCGGTTGAATAGACGCCTACGCCCATTTCGCGTAATTCAGAAAGCAATTCGTCCGTGCCGTTGATAATGGCTGAAAGGACTTCGCCCGGAATCCGTAATTTGTTGCGGCCAATGGTGGAGGATACTAATATATTGTCTACGGCTCCTACGCAAAGCAGGTCGTCAATGTTCATGATCAGTGCATCCTGGGCTATACCTTTCCACACGGATAAATCGCCTGTTTCCTTCCAATATAGGTATGCCAGCGATGATTTGGTGCCTGCACCGTCTGCATGCATGATGTTGCAATAGTCGGGATCTCCGCCTAAAATATCGGGAATTATTTTGCAAAAAGCTTTGGGATACAGTCCTTTGTCAATATTTTTGATGGCATTGTGTACGTCTTCTTTAGATGCTGAAACGCCGCGCATCATATACCTTTGGTCGCTCATAGATAGTTCAATTTTTTAGATTTGCAAAGATAGGAATTTTTTGCAAATGAGGTTGCCTCAAAATGAACTGACCCCAAAAAGTTAGACAGATTGTAAACAATTTAAAATCAGACAAAAAAACGATAATCCCCATAATTTTTCATATTTTTGACTTGCAATTCACAGGCATATTGATATATTAGCACGAGTTTTGACTTCTTAAATAAATCATGTTGACTCTGGGGATACCTGTCAGGCTTCACTGACCGATTTTATTTATTTCAACCCTTGATTCGCATAAATAAAATATTTTGAATTAAATTAAGAAATCAGTTGGTGGTCTAAAGAATGGGGAGTAGAAAACTTTCCCTAAACAAGCTTTTCCTAAACATAATCAAAGATTAATGTATGAAAACATTTGAACAACCGCGCGACCGGGATACCCTTGAAGGCGAGGCCGTTAAAGATAACCACCATTTCAAAGATGTCAATTTGGGCAAACGCATGGCGTTTGTTTCCATGCTTTCAATCATTGTTGGTGAGCTATTAATCACGCTGCTTAATCACTTTTTAAAAACGTCTTCTTCGTTTTTGGAAAATGCTTTTATCGATTCATTTCTACTCGCCATCCTGCTTTTTCCTGCCGTTTTCTTTTGGGGGATTCGTCCATTAATTATTCAAATTTCCGAGCGCAATAAGGCGGAGGAAGCAATGAATAACGCCCTTTCTTTAATGGATGCCATCTTAGAATCCATTCACAACGGCATTTTTGTGGTCAGCGACCAAAAAGCCGTCCTCAAAACAAACGCAAAATTTGCTGAGTTGTGGCATATTCCGGATGATATCTTAGCATCCAGAGACGATAAAACGCTCATGGACAGCGTCCTTGGGCAGCTAAGTGATCCGGATGCGTTTATTGCTACAGTTTCAGAATTGTATGAAAAACCGAAAGCAGAGTCTCTGGATACTATTTACCTCAAAGATGGGCGTATTTTCAAACGCATTTCCAAGCCACTTTATCTAAATGGTGAACCGGAAGGAAGGGTTTGGTCTTTTCTCGATATCACCGAGCGCAAGCTGGCGGAAAAAGCGTTGCTGGTAAGCGAAGAAAAATACCGATACATGTTTGCCAATAATCCACAGCCCATGTGGATTTACGATCTTGAAACACTGGCCTTTCTCGAAGTAAACAAGGCAGCGGTAAATCACTATGGTTATTCAACAGAAGAATTTCTCACGATGACCCTTAAGGATATTCGCCTTCCCGAAGACTTGCCTGCCCTTTATGAATATATTAAACATAACAGCCAAGTCAATGATTTGGGAACGGTATCGAGGCATCTTAAGAAAAACGGGGAGATCATATTTGTTGAAATTTCGTCCCATTTTGTATATTACAATGGTAGGGAGGCACGCCATGTTTTGGTTCACGATATCACCGATCGTAAATGGGCAAAAGCAGAAATTAAAAGTAAAAACGAACAACTGTTAAAGTCTCTAGCCGAAAAAAGCAGATTCTTTTCCATCATAGCCCACGACCTGAAAAGCCCTTTCAATGGTTTTTTGGGACTCACACAAACCATGGCGGAAAGACTTCCAAGTTTGACCATGGAGGAGTTGCAAGAAATAACCTTGGTTTTGGAAAATTCTGCCACCAACCTTTATGGTCTTCTCAACAACCTTTTACAATGGGCAAGTATGGAACAAGGATTAATTCCTTTCAATCCTGAGAACCTGAAATTGCTTCCAACAGCAGAAGAGAGTTTAGTGACAATCCTGGATCCGGCTAAAAATAAAGAAATTGAACTAACCATCAATATTTCCGAAGATATAGCAGTTCTTACAGACAAGAATATGCTTCAAACAATCCTTCGAAACTTCGTTTCAAATGCTGTGAAATTTACACCCAAAAGAGGAAAAATTAGTGTTTCGGCTAAAACTATTGATGACAAAATTGTTGAAATGGCTATTAAGGACACCGGCATTGGAATGAGTCATGAAATGGTTGAAAATTTATTTCGCCCCGATATCAAAATGAACAGAAAAGGAACGGAAGGGGAACCCAGCACTGGTCTCGGCTTATTGCTTTGCAAAGAGTTTATAGAAAAACAGAATGGCAAAATATGGGTGGAAAGCGAAGAAGGTAAAGGTAGCACCTTTCATTTAACATTAACCAGAAGTGACATTTTTTAAGCCTCTGAGAATTGAATATTTGAGATTGATCTCAGATGGGAGTACAAATAAAAAGAGATACCGTTTATATTTGGATTTTAAAACGGTATCTCTTTGTTGGAAAATCAAGAAGATTTTACGGTATTATTTCGTCAGAAATGCCGTGACGTTCTTTTCAATGCGAGTTGTCAGATTGTCAAGATCTGCCTTGATAAATTTTTCACCGACGATTTTTTCGTACAGTTCGATGTAACGTTCTGATACACTTTGACAGTATTCAGGAGTCATGGCAGGAACAGTCTGACCGTCTTTGCCCTGGAAGCCGTTTTCGATAAGCCACTGACGGACGAATTCCTTGGAAAGTTGTTTCTGAGGTTCGTTTTTAGCCAGTTTTTCTTCGTAGCCTTTTGAATAAAAATACCGGGAGGAGTCTGGTGTGTGGATCTCGTCCATCAGGATGATTTCTCCGTCTTTTTTACCAAATTCGTATTTGGTGTCTACCAGAATCAGGCCCATGGATGCTGCAATTTCTGTTCCGCGTTGAAAGACGGCCTGGGTGTATTTTTCCAGTTGTTCGTATTCTTCCTTGTTAACGATGCCCTGAGCGATGATTTCTTCTTTGGAAATATCTTCATCGTGGCCTTCGTAGGCTTTGGTTGTGGGAGTGATGATGGGTTTTTCAAACTTTTGGTTTTCAATCATTCCGTCAGGCATTTGTACGCCGCAAAGCATGCGTTTGCCTGCACTGTATTCGCGCCATGCATGACCGGTCAAATAACCTCGGATCACCATTTCCACTTCGTAGGGTATGCATTTAATACCTACAGTAACCATAGGGTCCGGGGTAGCGATTTTCCAGTTTTTTACAATGTCCTGAGTTGCATCCAAAAATTTGGCTGCAATTTGGTTCAACACCTGGCCTTTGTAAGGAATACCTTCGGGCAGGATCACATCAAAAGCAGAGATGCGGTCGCTGACTACCATCACCAACAATTCTTCGTTGATGTTGTAAACGTCACGCACTTTACCATGATAAACGGACTTTTGTCCGGGAAAATTAAAGTCGGTTCTGGTCAGAGCTTGTTTCATAATCTTGGTTTTTTTCTAAGTCCGGAGTCCCAGTGGAATCCGGCGATGGTTTATTTATCGTTTTATCGTCATTTTTTAGTGCACGGCGAAAATTAGTACGCATATCCTCGCGTTCTTCCTGATGTTTTTCGTAGGCTTCTACAATACGTTGTACCAGTTTGTGACGAACAATGTCTTTTTTGTCGAACTCGATTTTGGCAATACCTTTGACGTTTCGCAAAATCTGCATGGCTTGTACCAATCCGGAAGTGGCATTGGCGGGTAAATCTATCTGGGTAATATCACCGGTTATGATCATCTTGGCGTTGATACCTAACCGGGTCAGAAACATCTTTATTTGTGCGGTGGTGGTGTTTTGCGCTTCGTCCAGAATGATGACGGCATCGTTAAGTGTTCGTCCTCTCATAAAGGCCAGTGGAGCAATCTGGATGATTTTGTTTTCCATATACTCTTTAAGTTTGTTTGGTGGAAGCATGTCTTCCAGTGCATCGTAAAGAGGTTGTAAATAGGGGTCGATTTTTTCTTTCATGTCACCTGGCAGGAACCCCAGTTTTTCTCCGGCTTCAACGGCTGGGCGACAGAGTATAATCTTTTTTACTTCCCGGTTTTTAAGCGCTCTGACTGCTAAAGCGATGGCCGTATAGGTTTTTCCTGAACCTGCAGGGCCAATGGCTAAAATCATATCGTTAGTGTCGTAGGCTTTCACCAGTTTCTGCTGATTTTCGGTTCTGGCCAAAATGGTTTTACCACTCGTACCGTGTAAAATCATATTGTCCTGTTTAATTTCAAGCGGTGCAACTCCTTTTACAATGTCCCGGATGGTCTCTTCTGTTAGCGTGTTGTAGTCTACGCAATATTTCTCAAGGGCGCTTAAAGCTTGCTCAAACGTATCCATTTCGGCCTCTTCTCCCAGAATCTTAATAACATTTCCGCGTGCGGTGATTCTAAGTTTAGGATATAAAGCTTTAATTAGTTGAATGTTGCAGTTGTTGACCCCGTGTAAAAGGACAGGGTCGGCTTGCTCAATCATCAAGACGCGTTCGTTCATAGGCTTTTGGGGGAAGTATTTGATGCAAAAGTACATAATTCGGGCAAACATTATTGAATTCTCAAGCATAAATAATGATTTTTATTTAGCTTTGCCTCGCCTTAGACTAAATTTACAGAAACGGACATCTTTTACTTAAAACACATGAAAAACCGATTATTTTATTGCCTGACTTTCTTGTTTCTAATATGTTTGGGAATAAGAGGCAACAATACTGAAAACATAGATTTCAGAATAAGTGGACCCCTAAAAGCAAGTGGTATCAATACCGGGAAAATAGAAGCGTTGGTGATTCTGATAGAATTTGCCGACAGAAAGGCTTACTTTTCACAGATGGAAGTGGATAGTTTTTTCAACCAGGTGGGTTATGCCAAATATCACGACAATGGTTCCATTCATGATTATTGGGCAGCTGTTTCGCAAAACCGGGTGAATGTTCACACCATCGTTACTGCCTATTATAAAGCTCCAAAGACTTTCGCTTATTACGATACAGAAGGCGGTGGTCATACCCATGAACTTTTGGATTCTGCCTTGAACTGGGTGGAGGCAAGAGGTTTCGATTTTTCGAAACTGACCGTTGATGAAAATAAGAATATCAAGGCACTAAGTTTTCAATTTGTGGGTAATTCAGGAGCCAGTGGGCTTTGGGGTCATTCCAGTGGTCACTACCGCACTTTTGATGGTGTAAATACCTCTTCCTACCAGATCTCGGAACTGGGCACCAGCGAAATGCACCTGGGGGGAATTTGTCACGAACAGGGACATATGCTTTTTGGTTTTCCAGACACCTACGATACTGACGGTAGCAATGGGGGCTCCAGCGGTTGCGGTAAATTTGACCTGATGGCAGCCGGAAATTCAGACAATTCCGGAGCCCCAAGTGGAAATCCCATGCCTCCCAATCCGTATTTTCGTTATCTGGCCGGTTGGAACGATATGATTTCCCTCAATGATTTTCCCAATGATTCAACCCTGAAAATCATAGCCAATAGTTGGAATACCTATGTTTACCGCAATCCTGACCGAAATGGCGAAATGTATATTGTTGAGGCCCGAAAAAAACCATTCAGAAATGTGGATATGCCCGGTGAAGGTGTTCTGGTATGGCATATAGACAGTTTAATTTCCGGAAATACCAACCAACAGCGTACGGAACAACTTCATTATAAGGTATCTGTTGTTCAGGCTGATGGTCAGTATCATTTGGAAAGCGGTTCAAATATTGGAGATTCAAACGATTATTTTAAGTCGGGAGTCAGCAGTAATTTGACTATTTTTTATACTAAATGGTGGAATGCCGCCTATTCCGGACTTCAATTACGAAATATCGGAGCAGTAAGTGATACCATGGTGGTAACCTATGGCAGCAACAATGCAAGCGATGTCCGAATAAAGTCCAGCCGTACGAATGGTGGGAATGTGTCTCCATTTGGAGTAAGATACTTTACCCAGAATAGCACTCAGGTTTATGCTACCCTTCCTATGACAGGATTTGAGGTCGAAGACTGCATCGTAGATGGTGTCTCACAAGGTCCACTTGCTAAATATACTTTCTCTGGTATCACCGAACCCCATGAAATTAAATTTTTATTTACCCATAAAGCGGTAGCACTTAAAGATGTCCGCAATGTGGTCAATTATAGCTATTACGAAGGAGTCTGGAGTTCTGTACCTGATTTTAGCAAGCTGGTTGCTGTAAAATCCGGAGAAATAGTGATGCTTAGCTTGTCTATACCAGGGCGGATAAACGATAATTTTGGCATTCATTTTTCAGGGTATATAAAAGCACCTGTAGATGGTGAATATACTTTTTACCTGACTTCGGACGACGGAAGCCGTTTTCTGATCGATGGGTCTGAGATTGTTGCCAACCAATGCAATCCTGAAACTTCAGGAAAGATGAGGCTTCGTGCCGGTTATCATCCATTCACCTTTGATTTCTTTGAAGGGCAGGTCACAGAGTCCTTCTCCTTAAAATGGAGTGGTCCGGGTTTTGCAAAAACTTCAGTTAGAGGTTTGGTGGTCGGAACAGTCGATTTAAGTGCTTCTGTTGATGTACAGAAAAAAGATGCCCAGGCAGAAATGTATACAGATTCTCAGAATTTTACATTCAATTGTCCGGGCGAAAGCACGATTGATGTCGAAGTATATAGCCTTTCGGGTATGCTTCTGGGAAAGCAAACGCTAAGTACTTCAAACGACTTGGCCAGCATGCCCAATTCAAGTTTTAAAAGTGGTTTATATTGTATAAAGGTGAATGCCGGAAACAGAACGATTTTACGACAAAAAGTGAGTATCATTCGGTAATGAAAAAAAACTATGTATAAATTACTGATCCTTCAATGGAAGGAAAAGATCCGATCCTCCTTTTGGCAAAAAAGTCTCATACTAAACATTATCTTAGGAATTTTAAGTATTTTCCTGTTGTTTTATTGTTTGGCTCTTGGCTATTTTGCCGATGTGATTATTGGGAAAATGTACCAGGGTTGCAATGAGGTGGTGGTATTTACGGGTTTCTTGTTTTATTACTTTGCCATTGATTTAATTGCCCGCTTTTTGCTTCAACAACCTCCAATAGTATCTATAAAGCCCTATCTGACGCTTCCAATCAAGAAAAGCCTTTTACTGAATTATCCATTAATCAAGAGTGTGACAAGCATTTTTAATGTGATTCCCCTTCTTCTGTTTTTGCCTTTTTTTGTAAAAGTTATATGCGTAACGTACCCTCCTTTGTTCTGCCTGACCTGGATAATTTCGGTTTTATCGCTCATCGTTACCAATAATTACCTGAATTTCTCACTGAAGAAATATTTTTCTGAACGACCATACCTCATTCTTTTATTATTGGCGTTAGTAGGTATTATTATTTACCTGGAAATAATCAAGGTCGTCTCTATTTCGGGCTATTTTTATTCTGTCATACTCCAATTAGCCAACATTCCATTCCTTTTCATGCTTCCTGTTGCTGTTGCAGTTCTTGCGTATTCCCTGGCTTATTTTCTGCTCAAAAAAAATTCCTACATAGAAGATAAAATATCCGGTAAACGAAGCCAATCCGACCGTTTATCCTTCTTAAATCGTTTTGGTGTACTCGGAAATTTAGTACGTATTGAAGTAAAAATGATTTTACGAAATAAAAGGCCCAAATCCTTGCTGATATTGAGTGTGGTCTTTTTGGCTTATGGCTTTATTTTCTATCAGAAAGCATTTTTAAACAGACCTGATATGCTACTTTTAGCCGGATTCATCATAACCGCCATGTTTTCGCTGAATTACGGTCAATACCTTTTTGCTTGGGAAAGTTCCTATTTTGACAGTTACAGAGCCAACAGAATTTCGATTAAAGATTATATAAAATCAAAGTACTTGTTTATTGGAATGGCTTGTATTCTTCAGTTTATCATCACTTTGCCATATGCTCTTATCAGTTATAAAATTGGTTTTATTAATGGAGCCCTTTTATTGTATAATATAGGTATTTCATCCATTGTCTTACTTTTTTTTGCCACTTTCAATGCATCGTATATCGATCTGGGGAAAAGTCAGTTCATGAATTACCAAGGCATGGGAATTAATCAGTTTCTTTCGATTATTCCAATTATGTGTTTTCCTTTACTCGTTTATATACTCTTTAAATATCTGGGTATACCCCAATTCAGCTTTTATGCTTTAGCGATTATTGGCCTTTTAGGCATCCTCTTTAATAAATACCTTTTACAAATCATAGCCAATCAATTTGTAAGAAGAAAATATAAGATGGCGATGAACTTTAAACAAAAATAAGGAGTCATGTTAGAAATAAAAGACCTTCAGAAAGTTTACGGAAAAAATGTTGCCCTTTCTGTAGACAAGCTCACCGTCAATGAAAAAGAATTTATTGGCTTGGTTGGAAACAATGGGGCCGGAAAAACGACGATGCTCAGTTTGATATTGGATTTGATAGAACCTACAAAAGGAACCGTTGAATCAAAAGCAAAGTTGGTATCAGCGTCCGATGACTGGAAAAAGTATACCGGATCGTATTTAAATGAAGGCTTTCTAATTCCCTTTTTGACCCCTTTGGAATTTCTGACTTTTATCGGAAATTTACACGGATTGGATGAAGCGGATGTAAAGACTTTTTTATCGGAAAATGCCACCTTTTACAACGAATATAGCATTACCAAAAAATATATCCGTGAGCTTTCTGCGGGAAATAAGAACAAAATAGGATTATTGGCATCCTTTATCTCAAATCCTGAAATCCTGATATTGGATGAGCCATTTTCCAACCTGGATCCAAGCTCTCAGTCCTGGCTTAAATCCAAGTTGAAAAAGTTGAATGAAGCAGGGGTAACCATCTTGATTTCGAGCCACGATTTAAAACATGTAACAGAAATCTGTACCCGGATATTGTTGCTTGAAGACGGAATCATACTCAAAGATTCCAATACAAATACGGACACTTTGGTTGAATTGGAAAGTTATTTTAATGTTTAATAAGGAATTTGTACGCTTTTGATAAAACTGAAGTATCTTTGCAAAATAATTATTGACAGGTAAAGTGTATAGTATCAATTAAATCGGAGTACATTTTTAGTCCTCTTTATGCTATAAATGAAGGGGTTTGGATAGCGTGGGTGACCAACCAGAACGTTGTTTATTGAAAATGGGTATCCTGTTTTAAAAGCTTAATTGCTGTCCCATTTAATTTAAAATTAAAAGTAGACCAATAGCGGGCAAGTCCATAAAGGCTTCCCGCTATTCTTCTTTTACAAAATAATACGTACATTCGTACCTTAAATTTATTAAATATGGAAATATTCGGAATCTTTTTTGGAATTGGATTTTTTCTGTTTATCCTATTCATAGGAATGTTGCTTCCTTTGTTGGCACTTATCGATATTGTCAAAAGTGATTTTGAGGGAAACAATAAGCTGATGTGGGCTCTCATTGTCGTATTTTTCAATTTCATTGGTGCCATTCTTTATTTTGCAATTGGCCGAAACCAAAAGATTTAAACTTGAAATTATGAAAAAGTTTTTGTTGCTTATTTCTGTGCTACTATTTTCGATATCAGGATACTCACAGGACACTCAAACCCCGACAGAAACCAATGATTCCAAACCTTTGTCCTTTTGGGAAAGTGAATATGCTCAAAAAAAGGATGATCCTGCCGTTTTAAAGGGTTACATTGAGAAACGTTTAAGTATGGGATTGTCCAATGCTTTTGTTTTCGATAAATACCTGCAACTGATACCTGAAGAAGAACGCACTTCGGAGATCGTCGTAAATTTGTATGTAAAAGAAATGCGTTTTCTTAGGGTCAATTCGATTGCTTTCGACAATCTGATCAAGTACAAATCTGAATTTGAAAAAACGATCGGAGCTGTAAATTTCCTCATTTTCACAGCGATTAAGAATACCATTGATGATGCCGCTCTTTTGAAAGATGAAAAATTGCTTAATGCAGCTATGTCGGCATACGATCAATTACCTCAGACCGGTTTACCCATGCAAAAGGATGAGCTTTACAGGGCGTATTACCAACAGACAGGAGATACAGACCAATACATTAAATATACCATCAGCTACGTCAACAACAATCTCATGAAAATATCCGATGATTCAATTAGTCAAAAGGATAAGGAGAATGTAAAATTGATAG
>Ga0209123_1002689_pt1 | contig 14495 bp, 15 predicted proteins | sample BarGraIncu00431A_FD_184500 | JGI IMG/M metagenome (GOLD analysis project Ga0209123, IMG submission 184500) | Arctic peat soil microbial communities from Barrow, Alaska, USA - Barrow Graham LP Incubations 004-31A (SPAdes) (version 2) | ecosystem: Environmental > Terrestrial > Soil > Wetlands >...
AAGTTGCTGGCATGGAGACAAAAAATGCCAGCATCTTTTCATTGAGCAAACACGTTGGAACAGTCTTACAAGATTCAGATGCGCAGTTTGTCGGTTTATCCGTCGGCGAAGATATCGCATTTGCGTTGGAAAACGAAAACACATCGCGAAAAGATATGTTGCTGAAAGTGCAGACAGCTGCCGAAATCGTCGGGATGGAACACTTCTTAGGACACGTGCCTTATGAATTGTCCGGCGGTCAAAAACAGAAAGTAGCGTTAGCCGGTGTCATTCATGATCAAGTCAGTATCTTGATCTTCGATGAACCCTTGGCATCCCTCGATCCGAAAGCCGGCATGAGTGCCGTCAACTTGATCGATAAGATCCATAAACAAAATAAAACAGTAATTATTATTGAACATCGATTGGAAGATGTTCTTTATCGTGACGTTGACCGTATTATCTTGTTGAATGAAGGACGTATCGTCTTTGATGGTACCCCCGATGTGATCTTAAGTTCCGATCTATTAAAAAAATATGGTATCCGCGAGCCCTTATATATTTCAGCCATTAAGAATTCAGGTTGCGTGATCAACGAGGCAGGACATCCCAGCTCGATTTTCGACATGGATCTATCGACATTCGAAGATAAACTGAGAATACACCAAGCAATCGAACTTAAAAAGTATGTTCCTGAAATGGGAGAAGAAATCATTGACGTCAATCATGTTTCATTTGCGTATGACAATGAACTAGTGGTCAAAGACATCTCATTTAAAATCTATAAAGGTGAAAAAGTTGCGTTTGTCGGTAAGAACGGTGCCGGTAAATCAACCATGGCTAAACTTCTGTGTGGCATCGTTCGTCCCAAAGACGGAACGATTTCGATCCGTGAGAAAAACTATCTTACTTACTCAATAAAAGAAATCGGTGAAAAGATCGGATTTGTTATGCAGAATCCGAATCAAATGTTGGTCAAAGACATTATCAAAGACGAAATCGAGATGGCGTTGATCTTACGCAATAAATCCCGCCAGGAAATCGATGAGATCGTTGAAAAATCATTAAAAATGTGCGGTCTCAATTCCATGCGGAATTGGCCGGTCATGGTCGTTAGTTACGGCCAACGCAAACGGATCACGATCGCTGCGATGCTGGCACTGCAACCCGAAGTCATCATTTTGGATGAACCGACCGCCGGCCAGGATTATTATCACTATACCGAGATCATGAATTTTCTTGATGAATTAAACAAACAATACGGAATCACCATCATCTTCATCACGCATGACATGCATCTGGCCATCGAATATACCGATCGTGCCATTGTCTTTGCGGATGGCGAGAAGATCGCGGATGATTCAGTCTTTAAAGTGTTATCCAACGATGACATCATCAAACGTGCCAACCTAAAACAAACGTCTCTCTATACCTTAGCATCTCGATTGAAGATCGATCCTGAACTTTATATCCAACATTTCATCGAGTATGAAAGGATGGTAAAGAGTCATGAATAATCGTATGTTGATCAATTTGATTCCCGGTGATACCTTTCTGCATAAACTTTCCGGTTCAACGAAAGTACGCTTGTTTGTGGTTTTGTTGGTCTTTATCATCATGTCCTTCGATCTGCGACTGATACTTCCGCTATTCATACTCAGCTCGATTGCGCTAATCACATTACGCCCGAGTTGGAAGTTGGTCATGACCTTTTTGGTTGCTGTACTCATCATGAACATGTTCAATATCTTTCTTTACTGGTTGGTCGATCCGGCCATCGGTGAAGTATGGACAGGGAATACCCACACAGTCTTACTGACCCTTTCCGGTCGTTACTTTATCGGTTTGGAGACTGTTTGGTATTTGAGTATTCGCTTGCTGAAGATGTATACTTCTTTTATGGTATCGATGGTCTTCATTTTATCGATCACGCCGTCTGAAATGGCATCCGGCCTGTATTCGATGAAAGTACCGTATAAGATATGTACTGTGGTGTCGCTCGCTTTCCGCTACATCCCGGACATCGGCCGTGACTATGAGAACATCAAGATCTCTATGCAGGCCAGAGGAGTCGAAATGGATAATAAAAAAGCACCTTTGATGAAACGTTTAAAACAAACAGTCTTGATTTTGGTTCCGCTGATCATCACGTCTTTTGAACGTGTCGGAGACATCTCAAACGCGATGGATCTGCGCGGATACGGAAGACTGAAACAACGTTCGTATTACAGTGAAATTGCTCCGCAGCGAGCCGATAAGATCATCTTCTGGTTAACGATGGGCTTAGCGCTCTTCTGTGCTTACTGGATCGTCTCACAGAATATCTTTCCGCAACCCACTAAAATGTGGTTCCCGTTCAACGTATGAGTAATATCAATTTTGAGAATTACTTCCACGAAATGGTGGAAGATCTGCAGAATCTGATTCGTATACCAACATTGTATGATGAAGCCAGCCGCAGTGCTGCAATGCCCTATGGAAAAAATCTCGATGCCGGTCTCGCATACATGAAACAACTTGCTGCTCGCGATGGCTTTGAAGTTCGCGAATATGATGGGCATGCATTAGCCATTATCGGCAATAACAATGCCGAACGAGTCGATGTCGTATCTCATCTCGATGTCGTCGAACCCGGAATCGGTTGGAACGATGATCCGTTCAGCGGCAAGATCGAAGACGGAAAAATCTACGGCCGTGGCACGCAAGACATGAAATCGTCCTTGATCCTTACCTATTACGCTCTCAAAATAATCAAAGATTATGACATCCAACTCACTAAATCACTGCGTGTCGTTGCCGGATGCGACGAAGAACGCAGTATGCAGGATATCGAACACTACATAAGCGTGGCCGGTGAACCTTCATTCGCATTCACACCGGATGGTTATTTTCCTCTGTCGATCGGTGAAAAAGGGGCTTTGATGTGGCGCATCAAAGGAATCACGAAAACGTGTATCCACTCTTTAAACGGCGGAGTTCAATGCAATGTCGTTGCCCCGATTGCGACAGCGCTTGTCAAATCAAGTAAAGTCGCTGAATTTGCGGCGATGTTCAAAAAAATGAATCTCGGCGGATCGCTTCAACAACAAGGAAACATGATCGAAATCAAGGTCGAAGGAGTCGCTGCTCATGCGTCGACTCCTGAAAAAGGAATCAATGCGATCATTGCCATCTGTAACCTCATTGAACAAGTCACCCACGATAAATTCACCATGAAGATCGTCGAAGTATTCTCGAACGGTAACGGCATCGGGGCGAATATCGATTGTGATCTGCCTCCGATGGGAAAACTGACATTGAACCTGGGAATACTAAAAGTGACTGATGGCGAAGTTTACGGTGAAATCGATTGTCGATATCCGTTCGGAATCGATTCCGAATCACTTACCCGCTCGATCGGTGATGTATGTGCACCCTTAACGATCAGTCTGGATTATGATGCCCGACCGATCATGAATGATATCGATTCATCCAATATCAAGATTTTATTGAATACCTACCGTGAAATGACGGGTGATACAGAATCACAACCGTTTATCAGCGGGGGTGTTACCTATAGTAAAGTGATCCAAAACTGTGTCGCATTCGGACCTCACCGTCCGGGACAGCACTCATTGGCTCATCAAGCCAACGAGTATGTCGAATTGGATTCGCTCTTACCTTTATTGGAACTTTACACACAAAGTATGATCGAACTTGCTTCGGTAAAAGAGTAGATTGGAGATCTATGGAAAACATCAAACCTATTTTAGTCTTTCAGACTGATTTCACTTATAAAGAAGGAGCCGTCAGTTCTATGTATGGGGTCGTCAAAACAGTCGACCGCACCTTGGAGATCATCGACGGTTCACATGAGATTCCGCAATATGACACCTGGAGTGCATCCTTTCGTTTATACCAAACCATGCGTTTTTGGCCGAAAGGTACGATCTTCGTATCGGTCGTCGATCCGGGCGTCGGAACGGCACGTAAAGCATGTGTAGCCAAAACCAACGACGGATATTACATTGTTACGCCGGATAACGGAGCACTGACTCATATCGCCGACAGCGTCGGTATCAGTGAAGTACGTGAAATCGACGAAACCGTCAATCGATTAAAGAGCACGGAAGGGACCAGTATCTTCCACGGTCGCGATTTGTTCGGTTACTGTGCGGCACGCTTAGCCGCCGGGATCATCACTTATGAACAAGTCGGTCCTGTCTATCCGATTTCAGAAATCGTATGTCATCCGATCTTACACCCGATCGTCGATGAAACAGGGATTCACGGAATCTTCGAGATCAAAGATCCTAATTTCGGAAATCTGTGGTCAAATATCCCATTGGAACTGTTCACGAAGAACGGTATCGATTATGGGGATCGACTTCATGTCACGATCACTCATAACGATGAACCGGTCTATGAAGAGAATGTTCTTTTTCATAAATCATTCGGTTTTTCGGAAAAAGGGAAACCGATCATCTATAATAACGAACTCATGAAGATAGCGATCGCCTTGAGCCAAGCTAATTTCTGTGAGAAATATCATTTGAATTTCGGTGCGGACTGGAAAGTCACGTTCCGCAAGAACTGAAAAGGAGAAACCTGAATGAGAAACATGTTAGTTATTCAGACTGATTTCGGATTAGTTGACGGTGCCGTAAGTGCCATGTATGGGGTAGCGTTAAGTGTTTCGGAAGACATCAAAGTCTTTGACCTGACACATGACATTCCCCCGTACAATATTTTCGAAGCTTCCTATCGTCTTATTCAAACAGTTGAATATTGGCCGAAAGGAACCGTCTTTGTATCAGTCGTCGATCCGGGCGTCGGTTCTCATCGCAAAAGTGTCGTAGCCTTGACCAATGACGGCCATTACATCGTCACGCCCGATAACGGAACATTGACTCATATCATGAAAGATATCGGTATTGCCGAAGTTCGCGAAATCGAAGAAAGCAAACATCGCCGAGTCAATACGGAAGCCTCATATACTTTCCACGGTCGTGATATCTACGCTAACACGGGAGCCAAACTGGCAGCCGGCGTCATCACATTTGAAGAAGTAGGACCGTCACTCAAAGTAGAAGAAACTGTTCTTCTTCCGACTACTGAGACAATTGTTAAAGAAGACAGTGTCAGCGGTTCGATCGACGTGTTGGACGTCCGTTTCGGAAGCTTGTGGACCAGTGTCGACCGTGCTTCATTTGATACCTTAAAAGCTGAATACGGAGAACGCATGGAGGTAAGCATCTTCAATAACTCGCAACTGATCTACCAAAACAGTATCATCTACGGAAGAAGTTTCGCGGATGTCATGATCGGCGGCGCATTGATCTATGTGAATTCCCTGTATCGGATGGGCATTGCTATCAATCAGGGTAGTTTCGCAAAAGCGTATAATATCGGTGTCGGTCAGCAGTGGACAGTCACATTCAGAAAAATAACTTGATTTTATTGAAAGAATTGACCCATCAGGTCAGTTTTTTTTTGTAGAATTTTCCGATGTACAATCATCGAGCTGTGCTACAATTAAAAAAAGGGGGATTGACTCATGATACCCAATTATTTAAGTGATTTGACTGAATTTATCTTTATCGACAATATCCCTAAAAAATCTACCGTGATTTTCATACCCGGAAGTTCAGGATCTGAAACCACCGAGAAAGCGGTCGAACTCTTTCGTCAAGGGTTGGCTCACTATATTCTGCCATCAGGTCGCTACAGCAGTAAGATCGGGTACTTTCCCGATGAACTCGATAAAAAGAAAAAACATCCGGTCTTCAATACTGAATGGGAAATGATGCGTAAGAAATTGATCGACTGCGGAATTCCGGCCGATCGAATTCTGTGTGAGAGTCAGGCTACCAATACGTATGAAAATGCACTTTACAGTAAAAAAGTAATCGATCAAATGAATTTAAAATTACACAAAGGGATCATCGTATGCAAGAACTTCCATGCCCGCCGAGCCACAATGTATTATCAGTTAGCGTTCCCGGGAGTCAAATTCTATACGGTGGCTATCGAAGTGGTCGGAATCACACGAGACAATTGGTTTCAAAGTGAGCGCGGATTCCGAAAAGTAATGTGTGAAGTTCAACGTATCGGGGTTCAATTTGAAATTGAACTCAAAAAGAAATAAAAAATGGTGTATGAAAAAAGAAATGGAGCGGAGGGGAATATGGACCCAAAAATCTCGTCTAATCAAAAATCGAATAAGGAAGAAATCAGGAAGTTTAAAGTCAAAGCAGATAATTTTAATAAAGACTTATATTCTGATATTGCTAGTTTCAGAAATGGGCTTATTCTCATTCTAGTTGCAATTTCGATTGTTATTTTGCTTGTGGTTTTTAAATGGATATAGTCTTAGTGCGATTTCACTAAAAAACAGCAATTTGCGATAAAAAATTGCTGTTTTTTTGATGATGTTTTTTGTTTTGCTACCCGCCATTATTGTGCTATTCGCCTCTAAACGGAAACCGTTGGCGAATTGCCGTTTATTTTTCTTTTTTCTTCAACGAATCGCGAATCTCTTTTAAAATCTCCAATGATTTATCGAGAACGACCGGAGCGACGACCGGGACTTCGACGGCTTTCCGTTTCATTTTGTTTAAAAGTTTAACAACCATGAAGATACAGAACGCTATGATCGTAAAATCGATGACGTTTTGAATGAAGTTACCGTACTTCAGTGAAACCTCGGCGACGGTATCCGTTTTCGCTACAAAAATCACCTTAAGATCAGTGAAATTGACTCCGCCGGTCAGAACACTGATGAGCGGCATTATGATGTCATTGACTAACGATGTTACTATTTTTCCGAACGCCCCCGCGATAACAACACCGACAGCCAGCTCGAGCACATTTCCTTTGACCGCAAATTCCTTAAACTCTTTGAAAATTTTCATACATTTTCTCCTTTAATACGATTATTATACAATATTTCTTCGGTGACACCAATCATTCTTCCACGAAAAGTTGCCCTTAGATAATCACTTTATGATATGATAATGCCATTATAAAGAAAGTGCAGGGAAGCAGAATGAAAGAGTTTCTGATTGTCGGACCGCTGGTATTCTTAGCGGGATTCATCGACTCCATCGCCGGCGGCGGGGGTCTCATTTCACTGCCTGCTTACACCATGGCCGGTATTCCCGTTCACTTTGCGATCGGAACCAATAAGTTTTCCAGTAGTTTCGGTGCCATAATGGCCACCAAAGAATATTTCGTCAATAAAAAGGTCATGGTCAAAATAGCTCTCTTCTCGGCGTCGATCGCACTGGTCGGCTCGTATTTAGGTGCTCGGCTCGGTTTGATGATGTCCGATGTATTTCTGAAGAAACTCATGATCGCCGTTATTCCCTTGATGGCAGCGTTTCTGCTGACGCGCAAACGCAGTCAAGCGCAAGTACGTGAATTGACGATCTCTTATCCGATCGCAGCCGTCATTGCGTTTTTGATCGGTATCTATGACGGGTTTCTGGGGCCGGGTACTGGCAGCTTGTTGATCTTTCTCTATGTGAGTGTTCAGCACATGGATTATACATTTGCCTCCGGAAACGCCAAAGTGGTCAATCTTGCCAGTAACCTGGCCGCTCTGTTTGCTTATATCGTGAGTGGGAAAGTGCTTTTCTACTTGGCAATACCGGCAGCTGCCTGCAGTATCGTCGGAAGTTACTTCGGATCCCGTTATGCGATCAAGCACGGCAGTAAGGTCATTCGACCGGTATTGATCGGTACACTGTCATTACTGATGATCAAACTTGTGTTTGACGTCCTATAGGAGAAATAAATGAACCAATTTGCGCATGTGAATTTTAATGTATTGGATCTGAATAGATCACTTGAATTCTATGAAAAAGCGCTCGGTTTAAAACCGGTTCGCGAGAAAAAGGCGGATGACGGCAGTTTCCGTCTTGTTTATTTGGGTGACGGAATCAGCGATTTCCTACTCGAATTGACATGGATGAGAGATCGCACGGAACCTTATGATCTCGGTGAAGCTGAATTTCATTTGGCGTTTGAAACCGATGAATACGAAACCATGCATGAACTTCATAAAAAAAACGGTTGGATCTGCTTTGAGAATCCTTCAATGGGAATTTATTTCATCATCGATCCCGATGGTTATTGGTTAGAGATCGTACCGCAACGATAAATTGTGAGAGCTGAAACAACAGCTCTTTTTCTTTTTACGGTTTTGTGCCACAATAGAGGTACTAAGAAGAGAAATCAGCAGCGAGCCAGTGTTTTCGCGCTATCCAAAAATGCGCCGGAGGAACGATATGATTCAAAAATTGATCTTTGTCCGTCATACAGAAGCCGAAATGATCGAAATGGGGTTGAATGATACAGAAAGAAAATTGACTGTTCTCGGTAAATCCGAAGCGAAGCGAGCGGCCAAAAACTTAAAAACACTATTATCAGATGAAAAAGAAATTCTGCTTTGGTCAAGTCCGATGGTCAGAGCCGTTGCGACTGCTAAGATCATCAACAAGAAACTTCATTCCAAGAAAATCGAAACGTTTTCATATATTGCCGAAGGTGATTTCAATCAATTACGCGAAGCAGCGGAAAAATCGCAAGCAACCTGTATCGTGATCATCGGTCATGAACCTACACTCGGGGAATGGGCCAAACGTATCGCGAACTGTGAATTGTCTTTTAAAAAAGGCAGTGCAGCCGCATTCACTTTTCCTACTGACGAATTTGAGAAGGGAAACTTATTGTGGTTTGTACAGTTGAACGTGTTCCATTCAAGTGAATGATATGAAAGAACCCACTGAATTGATACTGCGATTCAAAATGAAAAGTTCCGTTCTTCCTGAGGACTTGATCAATGATAAGAACCTTTTTCCAATCGAAAAAAGTTCGACCCCACAGATCACCGCAGAACAGCTTATCCGAACGGTGGAAAACAACGAAAGTCAACTCGAGATCGTGATTCAATTTAACCAACAATCAAATCGATCCGATCAACTAAACGTTATAACAATTAAACTATGTTCGGGTCAGGAACAGGATCTTTTGAAGTTTGCCACACGGCTTTCATTTGTCTACCCGCTGATCTGTGAAAATATGTACGTAGAAGAATTCAAGAACGGTCAAGAATCATTCACTGTCAAAATGGATAGAGATTTGCTCAATCAAGTGGATGAAATTATTCGCTGTCAAAACATGTTTTTATTGAACAGCGAAGACTCCGAAACACTTCATCAATTACGCATTCGACTGCGTCAGATGAGATCCTATCTTTGGTGCTTGGGTTCACTGATGAATAAAAGCGAAGTTGATCGATGGCGTAAGCAACTTAAAGAGGTCACAGATCTGACTGCTCAACTGCGTGAGACGGATGTATTGTTGCAACTATTGACCGATCAATACAGAAGAGAAATTGATGAAATTAACTGTTCAACTGAACTGATCTTTGAACTTACAAGAAAAAGAGAACTTGCTGCGGAAAAAGTGAAAACTCAACTGCTTTCCGGTAGATTAACGCCGATTTTATTGACCGTTCGTCTAGGGTTGATGTCGTCTCACTGGGAATCGGATGAGCCTATTGTGTTAAAATTGAAAGTCATTGAGGAACTCCGAAAACGATACGATTGCGTACAGCGGTCAGTTAAAAAACTTGATCCGGTAAAGATACCGGATGTCCATCAATTGCGGATCGAAGTCAAAAAGATCCACTATTCGTTGTTGTTGATTGAACCCATGATGACAAAGAAAATCGAACCTGTGATCACTGATTTGAAGTTGCTTCAGGATCAACTGGGTCACCTATGCGATCTTTCGAAAAATCGCTCATTGCTCAGTGAAATTCACTCAACTTCAACGGATCAGATGATTGTGTATGAATGCGGCAGGATGGAAGGATACTTAGCATCGGAACTGCAGCATTTAATGAAGAAATCCAACAAAATCAAACTTCATAAATCAATCAAAAAGCAGTGGCTGTAATTCAAGTCACTGCTTTTTTTATGGTGTTGAAAATTCGTGAAAATTGTTAACCAAATGGATTGAATATTTAAAATAAAGGAGTATACTATGTATGAACATATGAGTATGTAATCATATGTATGAGGTAGAAAAATGAGTATCATCAACGAAGAACTGATCGTAGTCCATCATCCCGAAGCAGTTGATCGCGTGAAGAAGAATGCGATGGCGGATTCCGTCTATGACGATATGTCGCTCCTGTTCAAAATGTTGTCGGATCCGACGCGACTTAAAATATTTCATGCGTTGTTTGACGGTGAGTTATGCGTTGCCGATCTGACCGGTGTTTTGAACATGACCCAGTCAGCTGTTTCACATCAGTTATCAATGCTGAAAAGTGCCCGTCTATTAAAATCCGAAAAACGCGGGAAACATGTGTATTACCGTTTTAACGATGAACACGTAGAATCGATCTTTCGTAAAGCGATGGATCATGTAAAGGAGTAATATGGAAAAAGTACAATTGGAAATTGAAGGCTTGGATTGCGCGACATGCGCATTGAAGGTTGAAAACGCACTGAATAAGTGTGAAGACATACAAGAAGCGAATGTCTTGTTCGCACAGGGCAAAGTTTCGGTGATACTCAAAGACGGTCATCGTTTTGATAATGAGAAAATGAAAGAATGGCAGAAGATCATTGCCAAAGTGGAAGATGTGACGTTATCCGAACGAAAGACATTGCCAAAACCCAAGAAATTTAAACTGACACGTGAAATTGCGATTTTGTTAATTTCAGCTTTGTTATTGGGAATCTCGTTCATTACGGTGAGTCTGTGGATGAACATAGCCATGGTGATCGTCTTTATTTTGGTCGGTAAGACTGTCTTGATCAAGGCATTCAACAATATCCGCAGGGGCGAATGGTTTGATGAATATTTCCTGATGAGTATCGCGACGATCGGTGCTTTATTAATTGGTGATGTCGCGGAAGCACTGGGGGTCATGGTCTTTTACAGCATCGGTGAGATGATGCAAGATTCAGCCGTTAACCGGGCTCGTGAAACGATTGCCGGGTGTATGAAAACACTTCCGGCCAAAGCGTTGGTACAACGCGGAACGACGACCAGTGAAGTCGATCCGCATAAAGTATTTATCGGTGATACATTGGTAATTTTACCGGGTACGATGATACCGTTAGACGGCATCGTACTTACGGGTCAAAGTGAACTTGATCTTTCCTCTTTAAGCGGGGAAAGTCTGCCGGTCAGCGTAAAAAAAGGCAATACGGTCGTTTCCGGTTCCATGAATCTGCAAGGAAAATTGACTGTAAAGGTTACCAAGAAATATGCTGATTCGACGATCCAAAAAATGATCGAACTAATCGAGAATGCGGCAGCCAAAAAAGCACCGTTGGAAAATTTCGTTACGAAATTCGCTAAGATCTATACACCGATCGTGGTTGCGTTGGCTGTGATCGTGATGATCATCGTTTCGATCTATACGCAATCCGTGTTGACAGGCATTCATCGTGCCTTGATCTTTCTGGTCATCAGCTGTCCGTGTGCATTGGTGATCTCGATTCCGCTCGGATTCTATGCGGCGATCGGTAAAGCCGGTACGTTGGGGATTCTTGTTAAAGGCGGTGGTGCACTGCAGAAATTGGCAGAAGTCAATGAGATCGTCATGGATAAGACCGGTACGTTGACAGAAGGATTATTTGCGGTCAGCAGTATTCACAGTATTGATCATAACGACGAGAAACTATTAGAAATCGCTGCGTTGGCTGAAAACTCGTCAACACATCCGTTAGCCAGAGCCGTCGTACGTGCCTATGGGAAACCGTTGGACGAACTTCGCATCGGCTCAGTCACGGAAACAGCCGGTTTGGGAATCACAGCTGTCATCGACGGTAAAACCTATCAATTGGGCAATGAAACATTTGCTGAGCAAAAAGGCATCATATTACCGGATGAGTTACCGTTTGGAAGTTACATCCATCTTTCGAATGAAGAAGGTTATTTAGGGACGATCGTATTGAATGATCGCGTAAAATCAGAAAGTAAAGAAGCGGTTCGAAACTTACATGCCCAAAATCTTCGGGTCAGTATTCTCAGCGGAGATCGGATCGATGTAGCGCAGAGTGTTGCGAATGAACTGAACATCGACGAAGTTCGGGGAGAACTGCATCCGCATCAAAAAGTCAGTGAACTGGAAAACCTACGTTCACTCGGTCATACCGTCGCGTTTGTGGGAGACGGAATGAATGATGCGGCTGCGTTGGCGATCAGTGACATCGGCATCGCGATGGGTGCAATGGGCAGTGATCTGGCGATTGAGACTGCCGATATCGTATTGATGAATGACAATCCGTTATTGATCAGCGATGCGGTAACGCTCAGTAAACGGACAATGAGTGTCTTAAAACAGAATCTAGTGCTTGTGTTGGGAATCAAATCGATCGTCTTATTACTTGGCAGTTTGGGTTTTGCCTCGATGTGGTTGGCTGTGTTTGCGGATGTGGGAGTCGCATTATTGGCGATTCTCAATTCGATGCGGGTTGTGAACGGAGGACATTATGCGACTGACCGCCATTGATTTCGAAACAGCGAATAATGCCAGTCAAAGTGCCTGCAGTATCGGTATCGTGGTATTCGAAGATGGTATGCTGATCTATGAAGAGTGTTTTCTGATCAAACCGCATCGTTACTATTCGCAATTCAGTCCGTTCAACATCGCGATCCACCATATTACACCGGAAATGGTACGTTATGCTCCTGAGTTTGATCAAGTTTATCCGAAACTGTTGCCATGGTTGGACAATGCCGTCGTAGTCGCCCATAATGCTCCGTTTGATATCGCTGTGTTACGGAGTTTAATTCAACTGTACGGGCTCGAAACACCGATCGTACCTTACATCGATTCGGTCGAGGTGGCTCGTAAGTGCTATCCGCGGCTGGATAATCACAAACTCAATACAGTGTGTTCCGCATTGGAGATCGAACTGGATCATCATGATGCACTGAGTGATGCACGCGGATCAGCACTGATCATCATGAATGCTTTGGCAGCAATGGATGAATATGACCCCCAGATTCTGATGAATTGTTTGAATCTACGTTACAAAAAACTTTAATGTAAGAAAATATGAAAACTTTCAAACTTGAAGTTTTCATATTTCTGTTTACAGAAAACAAATCAAAGGTTAAAATAGGGTGGTGAGGTGAATTTATGAATAATCTAGAGAATAATGCCTATTTTTGGCAGAAGATCGATACTTTGTTTTTTTCATCCAAATTAACCATCGCACGTCCGGCCGGAACCGAGCATCCTCATTATCACAATTTGGTGTATCCGGTTGATTACGGATATCTGGAAGACACATTCCGTCAAGACCAAGAAGGTATCGATGTTTATAAAGGAACAAAATCAGTTAGTTTCATTTCAACTATCGTGGTTGCAGTCGACATACTGAAAAAAGATATCGAGGTTAAACTGTTGGTGGGATGTACACCGCAGGAAGAAGAAACGATTTTACGTTTTCTGAATCAAACAGATTTTCAGAAGACGATTTTGGTTCGTCGGGGAATTGAAATCCCTTTATGGGGAACCAGCGATTTAGTCTGAACAACAACTCGCAAGAGTAGCAGCATCTTGATTGACTCAAGAAATGTCCGCAAGGACTTTTTCTTTGTGGTAAAATAAGAGCGAAAGGCGGAATGGTATGAAAATAAAAATAGAAAAAATAGGAATTAACGGCGAGGGCATCGGCTATGTAGAAAACAAGCCGACTTTTATTCCGTCAGCTTTACCTTCCGAAACCGTAGAAGCGATCATCGACAAGAAGTTCGATCGATACAATGTCGGTCATGTCGAACAAATACTGATCAGAAGTCCGAAACGCATGAATCCTCCGTGTCCTGTTCAGGACCGTTGCGGCGGATGCGCTTTGATGACATGTACACTGCCGTATCAGGCAGAAATAAAAGAAGAACTGTTAAAGGAAGCTTTAACGAAGTATGCGGGAAATATCGATTTCCGTTTGATCAAACCGATCGTCGTCAATCCGGTTCCGTACAGTTACCGCAATCAATGCAAATTACCGGTACGCATGAGCCGCGGACAATTGATCTCCGGTATGTATCAACCGTCGTCCAATCATTTTGTCGCGGTCGATCGATGCTTGGTCCATGAAGAAGAATTGGATAACAAACGCACGCAAATACTGGCTGTGCTGCAGAAACACGGATGGGATGAGTTCAACCCTAAGACCTACAAAGGACTGCGCTATATTATTCTGCGCGGATTTGACGGAATCTATCAAGTTACGCTGGTAACAGGCAAAAACCGTTTCACCCAAGAATGTATCGATGATCTCTGTGAAGTTCCCGGTTTGAACTCGATCTATGCGAGTATCAACCTGGACAAACATACGCATGAACTTTTCGGTAATGAAGTCACACACTTGGCATTAGCGAAAACACTGGAATGCAAGATGGGTGATCTGGTCTTCCGATTATCTCCTCAATCATTCTTTCAGTTGAATCGTACGCAAGCACTCAATATCTACAGTAAAGTCGAAGAATTGGTAAAA
>Ga0209123_1002693_pt1 | contig 14466 bp, 13 predicted proteins | sample BarGraIncu00431A_FD_184500 | JGI IMG/M metagenome (GOLD analysis project Ga0209123, IMG submission 184500) | Arctic peat soil microbial communities from Barrow, Alaska, USA - Barrow Graham LP Incubations 004-31A (SPAdes) (version 2) | ecosystem: Environmental > Terrestrial > Soil > Wetlands >...
ATCGCACCTGGTAATAGATAACGGCTTTTCCCTGCACTTGTTGACCACCAATCCACAAGGATACTATAACTAATTCCTACTAAAGCAGCAATTCCAGGAGCCATCATCACCAAATAATATCGATGTGTTCCTTGTGCTATACTGAAAAAGATTATTTGAGGAATAAGCCAGCAACCCCAAAACAGCACCTTCATCCTAGATCTTTCAGGCAGTCCATTCCTTCGGATTTGATAAATTGCAAAAGCTAACCCAATCAGCGCAAATGGTAGTAACCAACTAATTTGCCCACCCATTTGATGATTAAAAAGTCTAAAGGGACCAGGCAAACCAGTTTCGCCACCATTTTGTCTCATATTTCCAGATTGCACATTCGACAACGCAGGCCTCCCTGGATTACCCACCCGTCCTTGTGTTCCTGGCCTCCTTATTCCATTTCCTAAAAAATGACCGAGGCCATTGTACCCAGTTGCGAGTTCAAATTCCGAATTATTTTCGCTACTCCCGACATAAGGACGTTCTGCTGGTGAAATACTGTCCACGGCAATAAACCATGGCGAGGAACTAACTATCAATACCATGGTAGCAACGAGAAGATGAACAGCTTTTCTTTTGAATTGTCCTTGTTGGGTAAAAAAATAGGTAATATAAAAAGCTGGCAAAATCATAAACGCTTCCAGGCTTTTTATGTTAAACCCAACCCCTATTAAAAAGAAAGCCAGCAACAGCTTTTTCAAGTTCAACTCTTCCGTAGCGGGCAAGAATACTCGCACTGAAAACAATAATGTCGTGACAAGCAGTACATCTATTGTGTTATTGCGGCTTGCAGCAACGAAAATTGGCGTAAGTGCAAGGACAAGTGCTGATAGTAACCCTGCCCATTCGCCATGGTATCGTTTTACAAGAACATAGATCAGATATACAGAGATTACACCACCTAAAGCTTGTGGAAGAATGATACTCCATCCATGGAACCCGAAGATCTTCGCACTTAAGGTCTGTAGCCAAAATCCAAGCGGTGGCTTATCAATAGTAATAAATCCACCAGGGTCAGAAGAAACAAAGAAAAGATTATGCCAGTTCATCATCATGCTCTTGACTCCTGCAGCATAATAAAGATTAGCCATCCCTTCCTGTGCCAAATTTGCAAAATGTAAAATCGTCGATAAAAGGACTATCAATACAATGCCTAATCTTTTCAATTATTTACCTCCAATATTGAGTGTAGGCATCTAAATCTTGCGATAGTAGCGTGGTCCGGGGCATGATCCCCTTCAAGAAGGTGCATGAAATTGATATCCCGTTTGCTGGCAGTTTCAATGTTTCTTAAAGAATAATAACCGTTTATGTAAGCATACAAAAGGATCTTGAGCATCTGTTTACAACAAAAAGGCCTCCACACTAATTTCTTAGTGCGACAGCCCCTTTCCATATATTCCAAATCAAGACTTTTCTTACTGTGGGCAGATAGGATTCATTTTTTTGCTGCTTGCAACTCCTCCGCCCAGTTATGGCTATCGCGACTCATATTGCGCGTATCGTGAATAAGTGCCTGGAGAGGTGTACTTGTACGGCTGCTTCTCCCATAACTAGCAAATTTGACAATATTACCTTTATCTACAGGTTGAAGCGACTGCTCGAGAGTAATATAAAAACCACTTAGTTCATTCTTAATCTTATTTTCATGAATCTCCGTCTCCAACACCCACTGACAATCAGCTAGTCTAGCTTTTTCAAAAACATTCCCTTCTCCTTTTTGTGCTGTATCTATAAAATACCCTGGTAAAGTACGTCGATACTCATCTTGAAGAGCTTCTTTCATATAAAAAAACTCTTCCTGCAGGACTGGTGATAGATGGTTTCCAATCGGCGCCACATATATCTTAGGCGCGCCAGCAGCAGACTGCGCCTCATTTACCAGTCCAGGTAAAACCCCGGCCTGGATAGCCTGTTGGCGTTTTTGATAATAATGTTTGGTGGCCAGATCCAGATAAATGGTCATCTGATGGGGTTCGACGGTCATATTGTTCGGAACCTGCCAGTGTATTTCTTGACCGAACTGTTTGTATCCTTTGACCAGCTTTTGCAGCGCTACAGTAACTGGGTCACCGTCAGTTACAATGCGGGTTAAGTTTAGGACTGGTTCGAACTGTTTGCGAAAGGCCTCATTACCCACTGCCGGTGCACCAAAAGTAATGATTTCGATCTGTTCCGGTCGAACGCCCATATCAATTAGCCTAGCGCCGGCTAGTGTAGCCATAGCTCCTCCCATACTGTGTCCTACTAAATACAGTTTTCCATCTTTGTGTGCTAGTAACATATCCGTCAATCGTCGCTTGGATTTTTCCGTACCATCTCGCCCTTGCGCCGCCAAAGCTTCTTGGACATAATGATTATAACCTTTATGTACTTTAGGATAAGAATTGGCCACATCTTTGAGGGCTGCATTCGCCTCAAACTCTTCCGGCGTAACACCAGCGAAATAAACTTTTTCAACCAGCAAGTTAGTCATTACATCTTTCAAGGTCTCAGTCCCTACCACTGCTAATAGATAGAGAGGCTGATCATTCTTTGGTTGCAGTTTCGTGGACAGTAAAAAACGTGCATCAGTCTTACTGCTTGTCTTAACATAAGCTTCTGCCTGCCAGCCCTCCTGCTCCAGCTCATTGAGGGCAAATCCAGCAACACGGTCGCTGTAAGCAGCCATGCAAGCAATAGCAACTAGATAGAACTTGTGTGCTTCCTCATATTCTGCTAACGCTCCGGCCTGCACAGTAACTGGTAACAGCAAGTAACATACAATCATTACTTTACTGATAAATTTTACAATTATTTTCATACTATTTGCTCCCATTTGGCTAATATATTTGACCTAGTAATTCGCTGGACTACATATTTAACATTGAAAATAACAATGAGTTGCGGGATTGATAAAAGCTTCTCAATTTTTATTATATTATATCACATATTTAATCAATACAACTTTTATAAAGGATACGTAATACTGCCATGCGCCACCTATTATAGAACTAAAAAACGGATAGGATCAACAGCTGTGCCATTTACTCTCACTTCATAATGAACATGTGGACCTGTACTTTTCCCGGTGCTACCCATGTAAGAAATAACTTGACCTTTTCTCACACTTTGACCTACGTTGACTATGATACGGGAATTGTGCCCATAAAGAGTTGACAGGCCATCATCATGATCAATTTGCACCATATTGCCGTAGCCCCCTGCCCATCCGCTCTGTACAACCTGCCCATCAGCAGTAGCAAAAACCGGTGTACCAAGACTGTTGGCAATATCAATCCCTGGATGGAATTCACTACCACCACCCAACGGTGAATTACGCAAGCCAAAACCAGAAGTAACATCTCCGATAGTCGGCCAAATGGTGGGTTTAGCTGCTAACTTATCAGTAGTCCTTGCCATTTTTTCAATATCTTGAGCCTGTCCACTCTCATTATGCTGAATAGGTACCAACTCAGGGGTTACAACACTGCCTGCACTCAGTGTTTGGTGATAGTCTGAAAAAATTCCTCCCAAAAATATAATAAGCAAGCACATGAGGGAAACAATCCATTTGACCGAAATAATTGTTATCGACCCACTGCTTATTTTCTGTTTATTATGGGTTTCATTGGGCATATCCATTACTGTATCTCCTCTTTCAAATAAAATATAGCGACCACAACCTTTCGACAAGAACGTGGCAACTAACTAATGTCAAACCATAAACGTAACAGCTTGTCAATCTACATTATAGCGCAGATCTGAGCTTTTTACTTACTCATACGATAATTAATTTCATTCTAGAGGTTACAATCTATCCATAAATGTAAAATAAAACGTTAAACAGCTCTTGGCAGGAACATATGTTCTGTAGTATGATAAAGACAATAAGGAGCTGATTGATGTGGATGTTTTTGAGAAGTTGAGAATTTTGACTGATGCAGCCAAGTATGATGTAGCCTGCACTTCCAGCGGTGTGAATAAAAAAGCCATCGTCGGAGGAATTGGCAGTACGGCAGCCAGCGGCATCTGTCACAGTTTTGCAGGAGATGGACGGTGCATTTCATTGTTAAAGGTGTTAATGACCAATGTTTGCGCCTATGATTGTAAATACTGCATTAACCGTAAGTCAAATGATACGCCACGGGCTTCCTTCACCCCCCGGGAACTCGCCGATCTCACCATTAATTTTTATCGGCGAAATTACATTGAGGGCCTGTTCTTAAGCTCCGGCGTGTTAAAAAACCCAGACTATACCTCTGAACAAATGATTGAAGTTCTGCATATTTTACGCAAGGAATATAGATTTTCCGGATACATCCATGCTAAAGCCATTCCTGGAACAGACAGTACGCTGATCGCCCAGCTTGGCATGCTGGCCGACCGTATGAGTGTCAATATCGAGTTGCCCTCCCAGAACAGTTTGCAGCTCTTAGCACCGGACAAGTCCAAACATTCCATTTTAGCACCGATGGGATACATCAAAAACCGTATACAAGAAAGTTCTACCGATATCATAAAATATCGACATGCCCCTAAATTTGTTCCGGCCGGACAGAGTACTCAAATGATCATAGGTGCTACACCAGATACTGATTTTCAAATTTTGAATTTAACGGAAGGTCTTTATAACAAATATAAGCTAAAACGTGTCTTTTTCTCTGCCTATATGCCCGTGGCTGAAAATACTCTCCTTCCTATGATCGATACAGCGCCACCTCTATGGCGTGAACACAGGTTGTATCAAGCTGACTGGTTACTGCGGTTTTATGGCTTCACGGCAAATGAGCTCTTAGATCAGCAACATCAAAGTTTTAATCCCTATGTAGACCCAAAAGGCAACTGGGCTCTCAATCATATGGAGTTTTTCCCTATGAATATCAACCGCGCGCCCTATAGTGATTTGCTGCGGGTGCCGGGCATTGGTATCAATAGTGCTCAGAGGATTGTAACGGCCCGCCGCACAACCACCCTCAATTTTGATGGTCTTAAAAAGCTGGGTGTTGTACTTAAACGAGCCCAGTATTTTATCACCTGTGGTGGTAAAGCCCCAAACGGCTTGAAAATCACCCAGGATAAAGTGCTACGGGCATTACTCTCGGAAAAATCTTTAGGTATGTTTCATCGAAATTTCCCCTTACAACCAGAATCAGAGCAACTCTCTCTCTTCGAGCAACCACCCATGATCCATGCAAAACTAGCACCGGAGGATATGCTAAAATGCTTAAACAGTCCAATCTAATTTACCTCTATGATGGCAGCTTTGATGGGCTACTGTGTTGCGTGTTTGAAAGTTATGATAAAAAAGAAATCCCCATGGAGATTATTCTGATGGCTATGCACCAAACCATGCTCTTCCCAACAAAAGAAATTAAGACGGATTACCCAAAAGCTAATCGGGTATTCGCTTCTATCCCGACGAAAATGGGTCCTCAGGCGCTAGATTTCGTGCGCCTCGCATTTTTAACCTGCTATACTCAGAAGGAGCTGTACATTCTTCTATTCCTGCGTTTAGGCTATCATTATGGCCCCTCCGTAATGGGTATGCTAACGGATAATGTGGTGAATACGCTTTCTAAAGCCGTCAAACATCTGAACAATGAAAGTAATTTATTGAAAGGTTTCGTGCGCTTTTCTGTCACTAACAACGCTCTTGTGGCTGAAATCGAACCGAAAAATTATGTACTTCCCCTACTGACTGAGCATTTTAGCCAGCGTTTCCCTGAAGAGCGTTTTTTAATCTATGATAAAACTCATGGTATGGCACTGGTATATAAGCCATATCAATCCGCTGTTATCCCGATTGATGCTCTTGAAATACCTGAACCCGATGCAGAAGAGCAATCTTTCCGCGAACTGTGGCAGCTATTCTACGATACTATCGAAGTGCAAGGCCGCCATAATCCGAAGTGTCGCATGACTCATATGCCAAAACGGTACTGGAAATATATGACCGAATTCGACCGTCCACCGAAGAAGTCTCTGCCCAGGCTGGAAAGTTCGAGAAGTGTAATTAAATAATTACTTTGCCACTTGTGGTATTCATTTAAATTATTATTTATGATATAATTTAGCCTGGTGATGAATATGATAAATTTTAAAAACGACTGGCAAGTTTTGCTAAAACATGAATTTGAAAAAGAATATTATTTGAACTTGCGACAATTTCTGATCAAAGAATATGCCACACAAACTGTTTATCCTGATAAATATGATATTTTTAATGCTCTGCATTATACCGCTCACCAGGATGTGTCTGTCGTAATATTGGGCCAAGATCCTTATCACGGTCCTAATCAGGCGCATGGACTCAGTTTTTCAGTACAACCGGGCATTAAGCCACCACCCTCATTGGCGAACATTTACAAAGAACTGCAAGATGATGTAAACTGTTATATCCCCAATAATGGTTATCTGAAAAAATGGTCCGATCAAGGAGTGCTACTACTAAATAATGTCCTGACTGTTATCGAAGGGCAGCCCAATTCCCACAAAAATATTGGTTGGCAATATCTAACAGACAGGGTCATCAGATTGTTAAACGAAAGAACCGAGCCGATTGTTTTCATCTTGTGGGGAAGCAATGCTCAATCTAAGACAAGTTTAATAACTAATAAAAACCACTATATTATTAAATCAGTGCATCCAAGTCCTTTGTCAGCACATCGAGGTTTCTTTAAAAGCAAACCATTTTCCAAAACAAATACTATTTTAACATCTCTTAGCAAGAAACCCATCCATTGGCAAATCGATAATATTTGATGTGAATTTCAAAAATAATCCCGACCCTTTTAACATAACAAGCACCTGAAAGGTAGATATACCTTTCAGGTGCTTTATCATTAGCTGTAATAAAATCAAAAAATCGTACCCCAGAAGATACGGTTTCTTATATCCATTGGATTATAGCTCTTAGAAATGTAGAGCCATCACCATTACTTCTGCTTCGATCTGACGAACCATCTTATCATGGATTTGGTTTTCTTGCCATTGTCGATCATTCAAGTTCTGAGCACTCTCATTGTTCTGTGGTTGCATTTCTTTCTCATGCCGTTGCATTTCTAACTCATTGCGATATTGACGCTCGTTGTCCACCCGCGCATAACGAGCATATTGCTTATTTTCCTGTACTTGTCGATCATGCCAAGTCTGAACATTCTCATCGCCTTGTCGTTGCATTTCCCTACTATGCCGCTTGTTCTCCTGGGATTGCAGTTCATTATGTTGCTGTTGCATATCACTTCTTGGCGAAGCCTCTATCATAGATGCGCCTAAACCAATCTGCATCATAGCTATCATTGAGATGATAGCTACTTTTTTAACGATGTCTTTCATTATTATGTAACCTCCCTTTGTCTCAGTATATTATACCATTACAATGTCACAGGAATGTCATAATTTATCACTAATTACAATTAAATAAAAATCATCCCAATCATTCATCAACCTGGGAGCAGCGTAAGCTGTTCTTTTTTTATATTCTCACACTCTAATAAAAATGAATCACCCTTATTTACCATAGAGCATATTATGTATAGAAGAGGTTCTATCGTTAAATTAGGAGATGATATTACAATATGGACTATCGCAATTATGAAAATCCTGAAATTGAAGATTGGGAAAGCCGGTCAGAAGCTGAAATACAATCCCTCTTAGGGCTAGGTGTATTGTTAGGTTTAGGCGTAGGTTTCGGCTTTGGCTGTTCCCCTCGACGATATTGCTCCCCGCGAAAGTTTTGTTGGCCTCGCCAAGGTTGCTGGCCTCGCTAGTTAGAACCTAGTTTTTATTAAAACTGTTTTTATACTTTTTTAACAAATTCGGATTTTAATTTCATCGCCCCGAAGCCATCAATTTGGCAATCAATATCATGATCACCATCAACCAAATGTATATTTCTTACTTTTGTACCTATTTTTAAGACTGATGAACTTCCTTTTACTTTAAGATCTTTGATTATGGTTACAGAATCACCATCGTTTAACACATTTCCATTTGCATCTTTAATACTTTTTTTATCTTCGCTATTTTTGTTTTCTAATTCTAGATTCCACTCATGAGCACATTCGGGGCAAACAAAAAAACTTCCATCTTCGTACGTATATTCTGAATTACATTTTGGGCAATTTGGGAAATCTGACATAATTTCATTTTCTCCATTCGTTATTGTTCATTCTAATATATAAGAACTATTTTCAATTTGCTTTTCGCAACTTCATAAAAATCTCAATTGCGGACTGGAAATTTATAGAAAAACATATAGATCGTTTCTTATATGTTAATATGTTATCATAATTCACTACTATTGACAAACCATTCTACAATTTCTCCTTGAAGTTCCCTTCCAAACACGTAGCCTCTATCTATTCAAAATAATCGCAACCCCACCTGTAAAAAGCAATAAAAGAGCGGGAAATTAAAAATGTAATCGTCAACGCAATAAAGGTAGTAAGCCAGCTCCATTCTATGTATTTAATTAGGTCGGTATATAACTCTAGCGGATATTCTATCGCAGTTATACCCGCACTGAACAGTAGAGCATAATAGACGATAGGTCCTAAACCGCTCTTCCTGGTGACCTGATTGTATAAAATACATAGGACAGGAAATACCCATAATTCAAACAGTATACTTGTGTCATAATAAAGCGGTAGCAATCGAATAGGATATTCTATTAAATGTTGCTCAACAACTGGGCTTCCCCAAATAAAATCTGACATCCCCTCAAATAAAAATACCACAATCCATTCACGGAAATATTGCCAATCTACAGCAAAAATAAACAATAGCAAACTAATTACTGCTGCTACTATCATAATAATTCCTTCTAAACCAAGATTCATTACTAGCGACCTCCTGAGGGTTAATATATGTATCATGTCTTTAATATAACCGTCAGGCCAATGGCTTATCCTTTTAATCTGTTAGTCGAAATAAGCTATTACTCCACACATGACATAAGCTGTATCCCAACCAACAGGGTCAAATGAACGATGCTTATTTGTAATTTATTTAGGGTACGCCACTTTTAAGGCCTCATATAAAAGAGGTCGTATCACGACCTCTAAATTACAAGCATAAACCAACCGAGTGTTTTTTAAAGGAGCTTAATTACTTAATTGTACTTCATTCGTATCAATATTAACTCTTACATTTTTGCTGGCTAATGGCGAGACAGAAGGATCTATCGCCGAAATATAAACCCAACGATCTGTAAGACTTACGTTGTTAACCGGATTGTATGTCTCAAATTCCCAAAGTTTAAAATAACTTACGCCGTAGATATAATTGGGATTACCAATTTTTTTCGTAATATTATTTTCTTTTACATACAAATTCCCAGGTTGTTTGTTTGAAAGGCGATCAATGATAACAAGAGTGTTGTTAAACTGCTTGGAATAAACTTGATCACTAATTTTGCTCGTATCACTGATCGTGCTACCATCTAATGCTTGCACTTCATTCGTATCAACATTGATTCTGACATTTTTGCTTGCTATGGGTGAAGCAGAAGGATCGACCGCTAAGGTATAAACCCAACGATTGGCATATTCTATTTTGTCCACTGAAGTATATTCTCCATATGTTCCTGTCTGGAGGGGACTCACACCATAGATATAATTGGGATTACCGATTTTTTTTGTAATATTATTTTCTTTTACATACAAGTTACCTGGTAGTTTGTTCGAAGAGCGGTCAATCATAACCGTAAGATTGTCAAATGGCTTGGAATAAGCATGGGTGCTAAGATTGCTCGTATCACTGATCGTGCTACCATCTAATGCCTGCACTTCATTCGTATCAATATTGATTCGGACATTTTTGCTCGTTATGGCCGAAGCCGAAGGATCAACCGCCAAGGTATAGACCCAACGATTGGCATATTCTACTTTGTCCACTGAAGTATATTCTCCATACGTCCCCGCCTGGAGGTAACCTACGCCGTAAATATAATTAGGATTACCGATTTTTTTTGTAATATTATTTTCCATTACATACAGGTTACCAGGTTGGTTGTTGGCAGACCGGTCAAAAATAGCTGTTATACTACCAAAAACCTGAGAGAATACTTTTCCACTTGTAGGAGTCGTCGTTGAACCGATTTTAACAGCTTTGGAGTTAATGATTAACCCGTTATTGGCGTCAAAACTAGAAGTCCAACCGAACTCGTCAACCATGTACCGCCAAGTTAATGGAAAATAGGTGACGTCGCGAAATACCAGTAAGGGAAAAGTTTCACTATTGTTGTTAATTATTTTCCCGTTAACACCAATTTTAAATTCAGGAAGGCTCGCACTTTCCAGAGTGGCGTTAGCATATCCGGTATTAGGATTATAGGAAAGTTGTTCACTTATTTTATTTACTTGTAGACCGCTGTCAGCACTCCACTTTGTTTCCAGTCCAAGGAAACGGCTATCATTGTAAGTCATTGGCACATAGGTGATATCTTTGTAAACGATAATAGGATATAGTCTTGCACTATTATCAACAACGACATCATTCATGGTGATTTTAAAAGCTGGCAAACTCACATTTACAGATTGTTGAGCAAATGCACTCGATAAGGATAAACTGACTAAGAAAGTTATACCAAATACAGTTTTTATAATTTTCTTCAAAATTCTCTTCATTAGGACACCTCTCTCATATATTTTTTTCCCTTGGGTACCTCTCTTGAATTTAAATCAGGTACTAAGGTACTTACTTATGCAATAAACGTACCAACTCCTTTATCCTCCCATAAATCCTGACCCGCTTGAAGCGACGGGGAAAACGATGAATATCGGCCGAAATGATTTGAACTTTTACGTATTACGAAAACGTTACCATTGAACTTATTCAGTCAATTTCCCTCGGTAATAGGCCTTCATTTTTCAGCATAATGCTAATCGTATCAAAACCTCTTCGGATGCACTTTATCATTCACCTCCATTATGTTAGTCGTAGTATGGAAACAGCCGCCTCACTCAATAAGAGCAAGACGGCTTACTTAGGTAATTAATAATTAAATAGTGCAAGAATTGATTTAGTGGCGGTGTACAGTACCAATATTCCAGTATAAAATACAATTGGACTACTGCGCCATTCTCTTTCTTCTATAGTATTATCCATAAGTCACCTCTCCGCTTGTTTTAATAATCCAGTATATGCACTTTATTATTAACACTATACAGGATAATTATTACAATTTGATGGTATCTTTATAACTATTTAATGCGAAAGAAGCCACTCCCTAAGGATGCGGCTTCTTTCTATTTCTTATTTAAAATATAACAATAAAGTGTGCCAAGCCCATGGTAGTAAAAAGTCTACCGGCAGGTAGACGGTTACTTGAGCAATTGATCATTGCTTACTATTTTACAATCACAACTACCCCTTATCTTATCTTTTTGAAATCAATATATCCCCGTTCTACATCTGTGTGAATCAGCTGTACACGAAGTCGAAGACCGATATCCTCACCTTCAAAGCTTCCCTCTAACCGGCCTTCAATCGGCATGTGCAATAAGCGAACCCACGTACCCTTATTAGATGCTCCGGTAATAATGGCATCGAATTTTTCTCCAATTCTTGATTCTAGCAGAATTGCAGCAGCTGATTTGCCAACCTGCCTTTCAACTTTCTGCGCTGCATTCTCGGCTTCCGTGCAATGTTTTGCAAGTGAGATAAGTTCATCTTCTTCATAGGGAATAGGGCTTCCTGATAACGCTGCTTTCAGCAACCGCTGTGTAATTAAATCTGGATATCGGCGATTTGGTGCTGTGGAATGAGCATAATCTTTGACCGCAAGACCGAAATGTCCGATAGAGCTTTCACCCGGGAGCTCTACCACATATTCACCAGGGCCTAATAACTTGATGATACTAAGAGAAAGATCGGGAAACCGCAAAGGATCAGCTGTTTTTGCTAACACCAGGAATTGATCTAGTGCTTTTGAGTCGGGCTCCTTGGGCAACACGAAGTTTAGCTCGCCAGCAAGCTCGACAATTCGGTCCCAGCGTTTGGGTTTACGGACAACACGCCGGAGTGACGGAAATTTTTCAGCTACGAGATATCGTGCCGTTACACCATTAGCCACGATCATAAAATCTTCAATTATATCTTTGGCACTATTCCTTTTTTCTGTTTCTAAGTCTTTTATCTCGTCTTCATGAAAAACAGGGCGCGCTTTTATGGTTTCAAAATCAAGCGCCCCGTGCATATGTCGGAGAGCTTTTAGTTTTTTTGCTACTTGATTCTGCAGCAAAATATTCTCAGCAAGACCATCGATGATACTGATCGCTTCGGGCATCGGGGCACTACCCTCAAGCCAAGATGCGACGCTATTATAAGCAAGCTTTGCATGATTACGGACTATAGCTTTATAAATAGACGAACTCTGCAGTGATCCATCCTGGGCAATGATTATTTCAACAACGATGGCAAGGCGATCCTCTTCATAATTAAGAGAAGTAATATCGGTGGAGAGTTTCTCAGGTAGCATCGGAAATATCTGGCCAGCGGTATAGATGGAGGTGGTGTTGTTTCTTGCATGATCATCAAGTGCTGAGGATTTCCCGACGAAAGCATCGACATCTGCGATAGCAATAAAAATTTTTGTTGCTCCGCCTGGCATCTCAATCGCAACGGTGAGTTGGTCCAAATCCATCGAATCATCGTTATCGATGGAGCACCACAAAAGGCTTCTAAGATCATGTATCGATTCTTCAATTTTGAGGATGCTTTCATGGATTTCGTTAAGCTGGGCAATTGCTTGAATAGAAAAATCAGGAAAAAGCCCCCGATCTGTCATGGCCCGTCGTGCAAGTAACTGCAACCTAGAACGGTCTTGTCCGTCTTTTATATTACTCATAATTACACCTTCCTATCGAAAAATCTGAATTTACTGTATAAAGAACTGGAGCTCGACGCTACCTGAAGCCAGCCAACACATGTAATAATTCATGAATATATGGGTTAGCATATTAGATTCGCCAAATATTCAGAAAGACCTCCATAAAATAGTTCTTAATAGATCATTTGATCCGAAAATAAATCTTTTATATACGCAAATAAATAGCTAATGTTAAAAAAAGGATTTTTGTATCTTTTTGTAGAAATGAGGATTAACTAGGGGACTTTGGGACTTTGAATGGGAGAAACGTATAATGTTTAACAATTTTAACCTTTCAGTTGGACAGCCATTAAAAATCAGACCCGTCTCATCGAATGATACATTATTATATGTTTCTAGAATTATTGCCTTGTCCGAACATACAATAACAATTAGTTCACCTTATGATGCTGGTCGAATAATCTTATGGCCAGTCGGAACTCGATTGGAGATCGATATACAACAAGAAGAAGCTCATACATTTACAAGCGAAATAATCGATCGTGATTTAACTAATACTAAATCCTATACAATACTGTTTCCAAATAGCATTTCAAGAACTGGACATAGAAAATATCAGGCAGGGATGTCCCGGGTGATTGCCGTAACAAGTGGTAAGGGTGGGGTCGGAAAAACTACCTTTACTATTAATTTAGCAATCGCATTAGCAAAGCAAGGCCAAAGAGTCTATATCATTGATGTTGATCTTGGGTCTGCTAATGTTGATGTCTTACTGCGTTTAACTCCAAAATACAATATCACCCACTTGCTAAATGGCGAGAAAAATTTGATTGAGATAACCATTCAAGGGCCTGAAAATATTGGGATTATACCAGGTGGCTCAGGATTGCAGGAATTGACGCAACTTAGTGACGGTCAATTTTCTAAGTTTATACACAGCTTCAATCAGCTCGAAGGTTTAGCAGATATTATTTTATTAGATACTGGTGCTGGCATATCGCGAGATGTATCAAATTTCTTGTTGGCCGCTGATGAGATTATAGTTGTTACAACGACTGAGCCCCATGCCATTATGGATGCTTATTCTATTACTAAAGTCATGTTTAAGTTAAACTGCAAAGCCAAACAAATGTTAATCGTTAATCGCGTCGAAGACGCAAAGGAAGCTTCTATCGTGTCAAATCGACTCATCAGTGTTATCAAATATTATCTGAAAACGAATATTGAGTATCTTGGTTATATTTGTGATGACCGATTGGTGAGTCGCAGCATCAAAGAACAAAACCCTCTTGTGATATCATATCCCACTTCGACCCCTGCTAAAAACATTGTTTCCATCGCTAATAATTTGTTAAATAAACCGAATCATCAACAAGAAGGTATTTCTGGCTTTATTACTAAAATGATTTCAATTTTTAAAGATAAGCGTGTTCGCTAATCTTTAAAATATAAAGAAGCGTAAAACTATATCCATTTTCCTAGCAAGGAAGGTATCGTTTTACACTTCTTTATTTGCACACTTGTAACATCTATAAAATGAAAAAAACCGCACCCTTAAGGATACGGTTTCTTTATATTCACTGTTTTTTCCTTACTCACCCAAGAATAGCTGAACTACA
>Ga0209123_1002694_pt1 | contig 14461 bp, 13 predicted proteins | sample BarGraIncu00431A_FD_184500 | JGI IMG/M metagenome (GOLD analysis project Ga0209123, IMG submission 184500) | Arctic peat soil microbial communities from Barrow, Alaska, USA - Barrow Graham LP Incubations 004-31A (SPAdes) (version 2) | ecosystem: Environmental > Terrestrial > Soil > Wetlands >...
CTGTTGCTCCTGTTGCTCCTGTTGCTCCTGTTGCTCCTGTTGCTCCTGTTGCTCCTGTTGCTCCTGTTGCTCCTGTTGCTCCTGTTGCTCCTGTTGCTCCTGTTGCTCCTGTTGCCCCCGTTGCTCCTGTTCCTCCTATTACATTAGAACCTATTGGATTAAGCTCTGCAGGTAGCACGCGATGAGCAGCGGTTAATTTCCCAGCGGCATCTTTACCCCAAGCTGAAATTTCTATGGCATCACTACTGGTAGTGAACTGAAATTCAAAAGCATCAAACTGAGCGAAATAATTTCTGGTTACAGCGGTACCTACTGGGATAGACAATAATTCCAAGACATACTGTGTCTTAATCGTTCCGGTCAAATAAAATCCCGCTATTTGAACTGAAACAGTAGCAGTGTCGTCATTGGAAATTAATACTTCGAACGTTGACGTTGGTCGTACACCAGAGACCGGAGTATTCTCGATCAATCCAGTTGTTAATAAAGTCATTGACGATCCTCCTCTTTATTGCAGTGATAACCTCTAAAATGGATTGAGCGCTTCGGATACAACCCGATGGGCTGTGGTGAGGGATAATGTCTCGTGGACATACTTCACTTTTGCTAATCCGCTTAGATAAAAACCCTCAATCTGAACTGTCACTGTGACCGAGTCATCGTTGGAAATTCTTACTGCGACAGTTGAACTCGGTCTAACGCCCAAAACCGCAGTATTTTCAAACAGACCTGTCGTCAATAAGGCCATTGCGCCTTCCTCCATCCTTATTTGCATTAATATATTCTACGTGCATGTCCATATTTTGTTACTTTCTTCCCAACACGCCTTGCCCACTTGCTTAAGGCATAGTCGTTATGCTGAATAATAGTCTTTATTACGGTAAATCTTCGGTCAAAAGGGGTTCAGTCGCTTCTCCGTAGATTTCTGAGGAGCTTGTGAATATCAGTTTAAAGCCTTTCTTTAATTGCCATTCTAAAATATTACGCGTTCCGATGACGTTGGTCTTCCAAAGCGTATCGTAATAATGTTCTCCATTAATTCGGCCAAATTCAGCAGCTAAAAGATAAACGCAATCATAGTTTTGCTCAAAACCCGTTCCAACTGGCGATATTCAGCTATATCAGCCCTTATATACTTATCTCCGGTATGGTGTTGTAAATCGACTTCCCAAACCTCATGTCCCTGATTTTTCAGTACTTCAACTAATGCGAACCTAATGTCCCTTTACTACCGATTACTAATAGTTTAGCCATATTATTTGCTCCTTTTCCTACTAATTATCACTATCTATTGTTCTCATTATTTGAGTTCTAAGGCCCTTTGCCGCTCCAGAACCACCCTATCCGCGTGATTTTCAGTCCCCTGATTGCCCTCGTCATTAGACCTAAAGCCCGCATCACTAAGTTCATCCGACGTATATAAGGGATCTTCCACCCAGACAGTATTCCCGGCCGCCTCTAACGCTCTGACCAAATCAACCCCTCGACTATGCTTAAGATCCTTAACCCCAGTTTTGAAACTCAAACCGCTGACTAAGACTTGCTTACCACTGCCCACCTGTTTCACGATCCTATCTCGATAGCCTCTATCCGACGTTTCCGCCCCTTCCAATAAGGTCGAGTGACAAACGGTTCTTAAGAAACTCATATCCTTAGGTAGACACTCCCCGCCAATGCCCCAGTCGGTACCGAGAAGTTCGACGTTATTCTTACTATTGACAGCCAATCTCAGATCGTCATAATCTATTCCCTGATCAACACAATAGCCGTAAATCTCTTGAGCAAAAGCTACATCAACATACCGCTTTACATTCTCAACTACCTTAGATAGCTCAGCCACTCGAACATCGGAAACTTCAACTAAAAGGGGAACCAACGGTGTATAAAATTGACGTCCCTTTTCTAGACAGGCTTTTGTAAAAGCTCCCATCACCCGTGGGGTATCACAGACGGTTTTATCAACCCCAAACATAACCCTATGAGGCACATGGATCAGAAAAATATCAGCTCCTAACTTAAATCCTTTTCCCTCCAAAAATTCACGCACGCGCCTCATTGTTCCTGGGGGCAACGTCGATTCAATGGAAATTAAAGAGCCTGGACAGATTATCATCTGGTCTAAGGCCGCAAATAAGTTTTGTCCCTGATTACCAGTGGACGGGACTATTAACCAAACGTCAATCCCAGTTAATGCCCGATAATCCGAGGTGACCTTATAACCTTGCCGCCGCAATTCGTCGACCCGACTCTCATTCACATCCACCCCTGTGACACTCCCTGAGAATTTTTGGCAAAGGTGAGTGAAAAGATTAAAGCCGATATTGCCTAAACCAACGACACAAATTTTCATTTTTGGATCCAACCTCCCCCTAGCTCACCACTATATTGTATGGCAGTCCCCTCAATGTTGACACAAAGCGATATTAAAGGACGGCCCGCAATATTACTTCCCCTATAAGGCTTACTGGCATAAGCTATAATATCCAACTTTACTACCTAAAAGCTATTCCCTGAGTAAAAAAGGCGGGAGGCCACTATGAAAATTGCGTTTCCTAACCAAAGTCTAGGAACGGGCGGAGGAGCACGCTTTGTCTATCAATTGGCGAATGCTCTAGCAGACCGAGGACACGACATTGAAATTATCATTCCCGAAGAAGGCTCCATAGTCTGGCCCTTACGAGTAAAAGTCACACGCGTTAAAGAGCTTCTTCCGGAGACCATACCTCAGGCGGATTTCATTATTCCGAACTTTTACACAACGGTTATGCCTGCTTGGGAATCGAAAAAAGGCCAAGTTGTGCGTTTAAGCCTTGGCTACGAGCCCCTTTGGGTCAAAGATGAAATGGCTCTCAAGACCTATCATATTGATGCCCCCATTCTCTCCATATCCCAGTGGCACCGTCAAATGATTCTAAATGGAACTGGACGTGACAGCACCGTGATCAACGGTGGCATCGATACATCGATCTTTCATCCCTGTCCCAAGCTCTCGTCTCTGTCCGGACGCAAGACGATCTTTTATATTTCACGCTCTAAAAACTATGGTTACTTTTGGAAGGGAAACGACGATTTTTGGGAAGCCTGTACCCATTTGAAAGATGAACATCTTGAGTTTGATATTGTTGTCGTTCACCCGGAGCCGGATCAGCTCGTAACGCCTATCCCTTGTGAACAGCGAACTCCGCAAGACGATCATGAGATGGCTCAGCTTTATGCTCAGGCTGATCTCTATGTCTACACTTCCTATTTTGAGGCCTTTGGGCTCCCCCCATTAGAAGCAATGGCCTGCCAAACAGCCGTGGTAACCACCGATTGTGGCGGGAATCGCGATTACACTAAGCATGATGAGAACTGCCTCGTCGTTGCACCAAGTGATGCAACTCAACTTGCTGAATCTATAAAACAGTTGCTATTCAATGATGACAAGCGACAAAAGCTTGCTACCAACGGGTTCAACTTTGCCCAACCTTGGACTTGGCAGCGCACCGCTGAACAGGTGGAAGCCTTCTTACTAGCTCGACTTTAACGCCTGGAATTACATCATACTAATAAATAGAATGGGTTGTTGTATCTACTTGGGCGTTAGGCACTGTCGTCCCTACCCAAATCGTTAATAATCCCGGCGGTACAAAACGTCCTCGTGCACATCCTTAAGATTCCTCCAGCTGGAACTCTGTATGCCTGAAGAACGTCGAACCCCCACTTAATCGAGCGCTATTTTTTGCATGGCCACTAATTTACTGGGTCCTTATGAAATTCCTCCATGCCTGCTCAGGTCTTTCCAGTCCCAGGTCACAAGCACATTCAATTTTCTTGAACAACTTCTTTCTTTGCGGGAGCTCCTATTCCATACACACGTTCTAAATAGTTCTTGTTGTGCAAAACCGTGCCATCTCCTGGACGAGCCTTTCCTGCAATCTCATTATGCTCATAGGCCAACTGATGTTTGCCTAAGCGATCATAGCAAACACACAACTGTATATTCGATAAATACTCAAACCAACGATCAATAGGCTTTTCCAATTGATTCGCTAATCTGTACCAGAAAACCCCTTGTTCATATTGCTGTTTATTCAGAAAATAACAGCCTAAGTGACAACACAACTCCGCACTTGGGGTAGCATATTGAAAGGATTTTAAGATATATTGAAGTTGTTTGTCCTCTTCTCCTGAATTCTGAAAATAATTAACCAGTTTTAGACAAGTAGAATTTTTATCTTCAACCCCGCCCTGTCCTGTCTTCAAGAATTCTTCATACGCTTCAATCACTCGGTTATTGCCTTCTAACAACAATTGCCTTAGTTCTATTCCAGACAGACAGTCATGGACGCCCAGTTCCTCTTCCACAAACTTCGTTTGCTCCTCACTAATAACTTGCGTAGGGCCCGGGAACATTGCTGTGGCAAAAACGCCCATTGGGAAATCGTAAATACTACATTGATAGGGCCTAGATTCATTCTCACAATTTTGGTAATAATTTGGCTCTCCAAAGATGAAAAAGGGAATATTCATTTCTACAGCATAAAAAGAATATGAGCCCACTTCATTAGACGTTGCATAGTTATGACTTCTAAGAATTTCATAAAATTTTTGTACGAATTCAAAGCCAGGTACGAATTTTGGCCCGGCAGTTACAATCTTGAACCCGTGTTTTATATAGATTTCGTCTTTCTTTCTTGCTAAATCATCCACATGTAAACAGATTGTGATGGGATGAAACTCGAGCGGAAGACTTTTCAGTTTTTCACAATACTCATCTATATCGAATAGTGCGTCAGTTAGTTCAGTGGAATGTGCCGGAAAGGCTACTGTACCCTCAGCCGTTATATCCTTCTCAATTTGCATTATTTTCCGATAGTGTACAAAAGGTGCACCAAGAATAGCTGCGGGAATACTACTTCTTTCATTCCACGCTTGTAGACGCCTTCTGTTTAAAACTAACATTAAGGGTTGATCTCCTCTAAGATCGTGAGGATTAAACTCCGTATCGCTAGACCACCCGTGGTCACCGTTAAATAATAAAGGTAACCTCGAGGGGTAGTTAGCATATTCTTTTATTATCGCATTATATCCATAGATTGAATTTCCGCTCATAATTCATCCGCCCTATTAATCATTTTCACTTAAACTCTTTAAGCCCCTCCCCGTCATGCCTTCTTTCGAAGTTCCTCAGGCAGATGGGGATTATTATACGGTATGTTTTCGTCGCCCTGTGTGTGCCCTATGCTTACTCTTTGCTAATTACTACGCTTATAGCTAAAAATGTTTGAGTCCCCGCTACAAGTTATCTATACCAACAATGAGAGCACCCGCATAAGATAAAATGCGGGTGCTCTCATTTGGTATAGAATTATGGACTACCTTCAACAAAGCTGATGTGAAATTAGTAAACCAATTTTATGGAGGACGTAGAACTATGGTCGTTGGAGTAATACAAGCACGAATGGGTTCTTCGAGATTGCCTGGGAAAATAATGTTGAAACTAATTGACAAAACAGTTTTAGAACACGTTATTTTGCGAGTTAAAGCAGCTAAGTTTATTGATAAAGTTGTTATAGCTACTACAACCACTCAAAATGATAATGTTGTTGAAAAACTATGCAATGAATTACGCGTTTGTTGTTTTAGAGGGAGCGAAGAGAATGTACTTCAACGTTATTACGGTGCTGCCTTAGAATTTGGTGCCGATATAATTGTCAGAATAACTGCCGATGACCCTTTAAAAGACCCTATCATCCTCGATAAGGCAATTAAAATTTTATTAGATAGCAACTATGATTATGTAAGTAATACAATGCTACCGACCTATCCTGAAGGACTTGATGTTGAAGTTTTTAAGTTTGAGGCCTTAAAGCGAGCTTATCTTGAGGCTAGATTACCTTCTGAACGTGAGCATGTGACCCCTTATATTTGGAAGAACAAATCAATATTTAATACCTATAACTTAACCCATGATGAAGATTTATCTCAAATGAGATGGACTTTAGATACGTTCGATGATTATGAATTTGTGACTCGTGTCTATGAAAACCTCTACAAGCCTAATAGCCTATTTCATATGGGAGACGTTATCAATTTGCTCGCCACAAAACCTGAACTTTTATCAATAAATTCTGGACACATCAGAAACGAGGGCTATATAAAATCCCTAAAACTAGAAAAGTAAAAGGAGAATGGGTATGGATCAGCAAAAAAGAATCTTTGGCAATGAATTGAAATATCTTGAAGAGGTGTTAAACACCGAGTTTAGAAGTTCTAAAGGTTCTGCTATGATGCAGAGATTAGAAAGAGCTTTTGCCGAAAGATTCAATACAAACTATGCTATTTCCTTCATTAACGGAACTGCTACTATGCATGCCGTCCTGGAAGCAATTGGGATTAGGCCTGGTGATGAAGTCATTGTACCTCCACTTACAATGTCAAGCACAGCTTTTGTCGTGTTGCAAGCGGGCGCAACACCCGTATTTGCTGATGTTAATGAATCTACGTTTTTAATCGATGCAAAATCAATAGAAAATTGCGTTACTAAAAACACTAAAGCGATTATAACCGTGTCACTATATGGACTTTCACCTGATATGGACGCAATTATGACTCTTGCGAATAAGTATAATTTTTTTGTACTAGAGGACAATGCACAATGTGTTTTAGGAAGATATAAAAATAGATTGGTGGGAACCTTGGGTCATGCAGCAAGTTATAGTTTCCAAAGCTCTAAGCATCTCACAAGCGGTGAAGGTGGGATGATCATTACCAACGATTTAACGTTGGCCGAAAATGTGCGCAGAATTTGCTCGTTAGGATATGCAGGCGTAGGTGCCAATAAAGGAAAAATAACGAAAGACGATATCCAAGATCCAAACTATTCCCGTCATATAATGTTAGGGTGGAATTATCGTTTACCAGAGCTTTGTTCTGCAGTTGCCTTAGCTCAACTTGAAAATATTGATTATTTAGTTAACACGCGTGTATCAGTAGCAAGACTTTATCTTGAGGCATTAAATGGATGCGAGTGGTTAATACCTCAGTTTGTGGGTGATGACTATGAATCGACTTACTGGGCATTTACTGTGAAATTAGAGAATTCTAAAATAACTTGGTCCGACTTTCGCAATAAGTTTAGAGAACTTGGCGGAGATGGGATTTACGCAGCTTGGAAATTGACATATTTAGAACCGATGTTTGAAACTATGTCCTTTTTAGGTCGTGAGAAATTTATTAGTCATCAAACTTATGCTAAGGGAATTTGCCCTATTGCGGAATCTTTGCAGCCCCAATTATTGCAGTTTAAAACCAACTATTGGAATGAAAATGATGCCCTTAAGCAAGCAGATTGTCTGAAGAATACTATAAAATATTTCAATACCCTTGAAAAAGAAGGTGTGTTACTCTGAAATCCATCTATATTACTGGAATTGCCGGAATGTTAGGATCAAATTTCGCATATTTATTGCGTGACAAATATAATGTGTATGGTGTTGATATCAATAAAGTTTCCATTACTGGTGTAAACAGTGATGTTTTTTCAGTGTTCGATATTGAAAAAATTAGGCATCAGCTTATAGAGTTCAAGGTTGGTATATTAATTCACTGTGTTGCACTGGTAAACATGGATGAATGTGAAATAAACCCTGAATATGCTAAAAAACTAAATTCACACCTTACAGCTGATCTCTGTAAAATTTGTGATGAGCTAGCAATAAAACTAATCTTCATTTCCAGCGATGCAGTTTTCAATGGTGAGAAGAAGAGTCTTTACACTGAATCGGATGTAGCTGAGCCTAAAAGTGTTTATGGTAAAACTAAACTCGAAGCAGAAAATGAAGTATTAACCTTCAAAAATAATCTTGTTGTGAGAACAAATATCTATGGATTTAATTATAGAGAGAAGAAAAGCTTTGGAGAATGGATCGTTACATCCCTCTTAAGTAAGATTGAACTAAATATGTTTAATGATATTTATTTTTCACCAATTCTAGTCAATGAGTTAGCGGACGTATTGGATAAATGTATCGAACAGGATGTTTGTGGATTATTCCACATTTGTAGCACAGATTCTATTTCAAAGTATGAAATAGCGCTATTAATTCGTGATGAATTCAACATTAGTGGAACAATAAAGCAAGTTTCAATGGGAAGTTTCAGTTTTAAGGCTCCACGCACTAAAAATATGGGCTTATGTAACGATAAAGTGAAGGAACTGCTGGGCATTTCTATACGAACACCCGCTGCTAGTGTTAAGGAGTTTAAAAGGCTTTATGATGAAGGCTATCCAACTCTGCTAAAGTGTGGCGATAAATTATGAGCTTGATAACGATAGGTAGTCGAAAGATAGGCATTGAGTATCCACCCTATTTCATTGCCGATATTGCTGCTAATCACGACGGTGATATTAATAGGGCCTATAAGCTGATTGAATTAGCCAAGGACAGTGGTGCTGATGCCGCTAAGTTTCAAAACTTTAAGGCTAATAGAATTGTAAGCGATAAAGGATTTAGAGCGATTAATCAGCAATTATCGCATCAAAAGAATTGGGAGAAATCTGTTTATGAAGTCTATGACGATGCCTCTATTCCTGATCAGTGGACGCCTTTATTAAAAAGAAAATGTGATGAAATTGGGATTGAATATATGACGAGCCCCTATGATCTCGAAGCGGTTGACAGGGCTTTCGATTATGTAAACTGTTATAAAATTGGCTCTGGGGATATTTCATGGCATGCAATACTCGACTATATTGCTCAAAAGGGTAAACCCGTGTTACTTTCTACGGGGGCCGCTTGTATGAGTGAGGTTGAAATGGCAGTTAACTTAATTGCCACCTCGAACCCCAATATCGTACTGTTGCAATGTAACACCAATTATACTTCTGCTGTAGAGAACTTTAAGTATATTAATTTAAGAGTATTAACGACCTATAGAGAAAGATATCCTAATCTTATTTTAGGCTTATCAGATCATACAATAGGATCCACAACTGTAATAGGTGCTATTGCTTTAGGAGCAAGTGTCATAGAAAAACATTTTACTGATGACAATCATAGAGTTGGACCGGATCATAAGTTTTCAATGACCCCCGAACTTTGGAAAGGTATGGTTACTGCATCAAATGATTTGTATAATTCCCTGGGTGATGGTATAAAGAAGATTGAACAAAACGAACTGGAAACTTCTTTTTTACAAAAAAGAAGTTTATACCTATCCAAAGATATGTCAGAGGGAGATATAATTTCGCATGGACATTTAGTACCCCTTAGACCGCGAAGTGATGATGGTTTTGAACCCAATGATCTTGCAAATATTATTGGTAAAAGGGTTTCTTCTAATTTGCTTAGTGGCTCATTATTGAAAGTAGGAGATATTGGCTTATGATACTTGGGCAAAAGATCGCTTTAAGAGCGATAGATAAGAAGGACTTGCCGCAGTTTATGGAGTGGAGAAACAATCCGGACTTCAGAAAACATTTTAGAGAATATAGAGAATTAAATCTAGAAATGCAAGAACAGTGGTTTGATGCTTTAATGACTAACAATAAGACGATCATGTTTTCAATCGTAAGCAATGATGACAATAAAGAACTATTAGGCTGTTGTGGATTATGTTACATCAATTGGATACAACGCAATGCCGATTTATCGTTGTATATAGGTTGGCAAAACAGTTATATCGATGATAGGGGTTATGCCGAGGAAGCCTGTATGTTACTTTTTAAATACGCATTTGGTGAGCTTTGCCTAAATAAACTATGGACAGAAATTTATGAGTTTGATAATTTGAAAAATGATTTATACCTCAGACTAGGCTTTAATCAAGACGGATTATTAAGACAACACTACTTTAACGACAATAGCTGGTGGGATTCTAGGATAATGTCTCTACTTTCTTCCGAATTTAAGTAAAGCTACCATTTTGAAGGATCGAGCAGCTCAACAGGAGCTCCCGTTAAACTAGCTTCAACCGTAGCACATTCATCCGCCGTTAAAGGCGGATTTTGAAATAATGCGATGTTTTCCTTAAGTTGCAACATGGTTTCAGCGCCTACAACTAGACTGTCAATCCAAGGTTGAGCCCTTACATAAGCGAAACATAAATCTGTTCTATTGTAACGTTTTAGATCATTAACAAGACAATCTAAGGCCTGTTCTAACTTCAGAGCCAATTCTTTTGGGGTATTCGGCAATGAAGAGTTCACTGATTTATTGGCTAAGAGACCTTGAAGAAGAGTGCTCCTAGCATGAACAACGACATCACCTCTACGCAAGATTGCCTGATCAACGTCTTTCCTCTTCCAACGCCAATCTAAAATATTAAAAGGTAATTGAAGATGGTTTATTTCCGGCTCAGCTAGAGCCTGTAAAGCTTCCTCTGGAGTCTGCACTGACGCTCCTAATGTCTTAATTACTCCCTCTCCCTTTAGGTCTACTAGCCTTTGCCAGATCTCCCCCCCGTGAATATAACGATCCTTCCAGCGGTGCAAGAGCAATGTATCGATAGTCCTTGAGCGCAACTCTCTGCACGAACGAAACACACTTGCCTCAACGCCCTTATGTAAACACAAGGCAGAATTAAAGGAATACGACTCCATAAGTGGATCGAGTTTAGTTATAACCTTTACTAGCTCAGCATAACCGCTTAGTAGTGCCTCTCCAATCCTGCTTTCAGCTTCACCATAAGCTCTGGCACTATCAATATGGGTCAGACCGTGGTCAATCGCATATCGAATCATCTCAACTGCCTGGTCTACTGAAGGCAAACCTGAGGTATTTGCTATCCCGTAATTAAGACCTAATTGAGCAGTGCCCAGAGTTAGTTCACTTTGCAAAATATTATTATTCGTTCTGAATGGAATAACCGCCCGAACTTTCTTCATTGACCAAATCATACCCTTCTGCCTTAATTTTTATAATCTTCCCGTCCTGCATTGTTTCGAAGTTCTTTAGAATGGTGGGAATTATTATACGTTATTCTCTCATTCCCTCGTGTATGCGCTATGTGTATGCGCTATGTTTATTCTCTTGCAAATTATGTGCACTACCAAAAAGCTGAGAACCCGCATGCGGGTTCTCAGCTTGCATACATGTCTACAACCGACAAGTTAGTTTTTGATGCGATTCACTTCTCTTGAACAACTTTTTTCTTTTCGGAAGGCTCTATTCCATACATACTTTCTAAATAGTTCTTGTTGTGCTGAACCGTGCTATCTCCTGGACGAGCATTTCCAGCAATCTCATTATGCTCATAGGCCAGCTGATATTTGCCTAAGCAATCATAGCAAACACACAACTGTAAATTCGATAGAAACGCAAACCAGCTATCAATAGGCTTTTCCAATTGATTGGCCAATTTGTACCAGAAAACTGCCTGTTCATATTGCTTGATACTCAGGAAATAACAACCTAAGTCACAACAAAACTCAACCCTTGGGGTGGCATAGTCAAAGGATTTGAAGATATATTTAAGCTGTTTATCCTTTTCTCCTGAATTTTGATAATAATCAACCAGTTTTCGACAAGTAGAAATATTTTCTTCAACCCCGCCCTGCCCTGTCTTCAAAAAATCTTGATATGCTTCAATCATCCGATTATTTCTTTTTATCAACTCTGATAACCTTCGGTTCACATTAAGATATTGGTTATTTATATCGAGCACAGCATTATTCATGCCACTTACGTCAATTTCATTGTTACTACAAACAGCAATTATATTTTGAACATTTTCATACGTTTTTTTATCGTTCAATATTATGTCAAGCTTTAAAGCTTTTTCATCATTTAATACCGTCACCATTTCTGTGCGTTGATAAAGAAATTGTACGCTTGAAAAATGCTGGAGTAAAAACTCTTTAAACTCCCCTACATAGAATTCCTTTACATGAAATTCATTCGTATAATGCCAGAGCTCATAGGCTAAATCCGTTGCAATCGCTTTATTCGGACACGATACAATTAGAATTCCATCCTCCTTCAGCACCCGTTTTACCTCGGATAAGAACTTTTTTTGTTGGTCTTGGTTCACATGTTCGATTGTTTCAAAGGAAACCACCGCATCCAAACTATTGCTGTCTAGTTCTATCGCTTCTACAGAGCCGCAAATAAACTTCAAATTATTTCTTATATAATGTTGCTTTGCATAGTCGACAGCTTCCTTAGAAATATCAATACCATATACAAAATCCGCCTTTTCGGCTATATAATTTGAGCCATAGCCTTCACCAGAAGCAATATCCAAAACAACTTTATCCTGTAACAGAACTCTTGCGGAAATATACCTCTGCCAATGTTCTATAGCCGTGGCATCGTTATCATCAATTGTTCCAGGAACATAGCGTTCTCCTGTAAACTTCATTTTTACTTCGTCTGACATGTTTTTATATCTCCTTTACGTATGGATTATTGCGATTATTCAATCTATTAGATCTCATGTATCTATCAAAGGCATAATCTTCATTCCTGAGATTTCTTTCTTTTAGGTTTTAAGATATCCTATGACTTATTTTAATCAATTGTAACTTCATCGTTTATATTACATGCCTACAACCTACAATTTGTTTATCAGCCCATTCAGTTAGCACTTGGAGATCACTAGCTGTCCAACCGTGGTCACCGTTAAATAATAGAGGTAGCATTGTTAGGAAGTTAGCATATTTTCTTATAATTGCATTATATCCGTAGATTGAATTTGCGCTCATAATTCATCTCCCTATACTACACGAGATTCTAAAAATGAAGTCAATATATCTGTATTCAACCTGGGGGACAACGGTGAATACTTTAGGATAATAATACAAACCTACAGCAAGGGGATTAGAACTTTTCATAGTGTTGATTATCGGACTCAACTTTAATAAGTCACAAACCATTACTTATAATCTTTAAAGAAACTGACAAAATATTTTGTCAGTTTTAGTTCTGTGGTACCTCAATTATGAAATTTGAAAAATAGTTACATAAGCCACTACGTTGAAATTATGCGTTGTAATTGTCGAAAGGCCTGCAGTTATTAATTGAATCGTGTCGGTGCTGACTAAGTTCTTACTGATTGTTGCGGAAATCATTTGTTGCGACCCCGAAACAGAGGCGATATTGATTGGTGTATCCGGTGCTGTAGTAAGGTTTATTTTCAAAGCAATTGTTCTACCTCCACTGCCATTGTTTGTTACACCATAACTTATTACATATCTTCCTGTTGCGTTCACATTTATTGTGTTAGAGGACGTCAAGGTCATTGGACCATCAATAGAGCTAATACTAAAAGTAAAAGGATTACCAGTGGTCACTGTTTGTGCGGTGCCCGTGGCAACGAAAGAAAAATAGCCAATGTTAATTGGAAATGATTGACCTGTTGCTCCTGTTGCTCCTGTTGCTCCTGTTGCTCCGTCAACTCCGGCTGTTCCTTGGATGCCCTGCGTTCCTTGAGACCCTGTTGCACCGTCTACTCCTGCTGTTCCTTGAACACCTTGCGTTCCCTGGATACCTTGAATTCCTTGAGGGCCAATGGCTCCATCTATTCCGGCTGTTCCTTGTATACCCTGCGTTCCCTGAATTCCCTGCGTTCCTTGAGCACCTGTTGCTCCATCTACTCCCTGCGTCCCTTGGATCCCTTGCGTACCCTGGATTCCTTGGATTCCCTGTATCCCTTGAGTGCCTTGTGTTCCTTGGATCCCCTGAGTCCCTTGGATTCCCTGAGTTCCTTGGATTCCCTGAGTTCCCTGGATTCCCTGAGTTCCCTGGATTCCTTGTGTTCCCTGTATCCCTTGAGTGCCTTGTATCCCTTGTGAGCCTGGTATTCCTTGTGTGCCTTGTATCCCTTGTGTGCCTTGTATTCCTTGTGTTCCCTGTATCCCTTGTGTGCCTTGTATTCCTTGTGTTCCCTGTATCCCTTGTGTGCCTTGTATTCCTTGTGTTCCCTGTATCCCTTGTGTGCCTTGTATTCCTTGTGTTCCCTGTATCCCCTGAGTTCCTTGTATCCCTTCAGTTCCCTGGATTCCTTGTATCCCTTCAGTTCCCTGGATTCCTTGTGTCCCTTGAATACCCTGGTTGCCTTGTATACCTTGTGTTCCTTGGATTCCTTGTATACCTTGTGTTCCCTGTATCCCTTGTGTGCCTTGTATTCCTTGTGTTCCCTGTATCCCCTGAGTTCCTTGTATCCCCTGAGTTCCTTGTATCCCCTGAGTTCCTTGGATTCCCTGAGTTCCTTGGATTCCCTGAGTTCCCTGGATTCCCTGAGTTCCCTGGATTCCCTGAGTTCCCTGGATTCCTTGAGTGCCTTGTATCCCTTGTGAGCCTTGTATTCCTTGTGTGCCTTGTATTCCTTGTGTTCCCTGTATCCCCTGAGTTCCTTGTATCCCTTCAGTTCCCTGGATTCCTTGTGTCCCTTGAATACCCTGGTTGCCTTGTATACCTTGTGTTCCTTGGATTCCTTGTATACCTTGTGTTCCCTGTATCCCTTGTGTGCCTTGTAT
>Ga0209123_1002695_pt1 | contig 14459 bp, 13 predicted proteins | sample BarGraIncu00431A_FD_184500 | JGI IMG/M metagenome (GOLD analysis project Ga0209123, IMG submission 184500) | Arctic peat soil microbial communities from Barrow, Alaska, USA - Barrow Graham LP Incubations 004-31A (SPAdes) (version 2) | ecosystem: Environmental > Terrestrial > Soil > Wetlands >...
ACCCTTTAGTTCAAGACATGTGGTTAATAACATTCTTATATTTTTTGTATCGTCTATTACCAAAACTTTTTTCATATTATTCGCCTACCTCATTAATTTTATTGTTCACATAAATTTAAGATTATACTAAAATAATTACAATATTTAAATATCACCTATAAAAATGAGAGTCTTTCCGTTTGAATGTAGTTAAAGCCAGACTGTTTAGTTCTTCAGCCTGACTTCTTAATTTTTTTAATATCATCTTTTATTATATAATAAATTTTTTTCTTTTTAAAGTGTGCCTTTGCTTTTTAATATATTTGCTATATCTAAATTAGCTTTTAATACATTCACTCTAGGTTCTCCAAATATACCTAAGGTTCTTCCCTTTGTATTTTTTGTTATAATATTATTTAAATCAATTGAACTAATATTAGTAGTCTTTGAAACAGATGCTACCTGTATTTTAGCCGATTCTGGGCTAATATCAGGATCAAGTCCTGAAGCAGAACTTGTTAACAAGTCAGTGCGTACATCTCCTGCTTTTAAACCAGGATGACTTTTTAAGAAATCAGCCATATCCTTTTTTACTCTATCCATCAAAACAGGATTTGATGGGCCAAGATTAGAAGACCCAGAAGTTACACCTGTATATGCAATAATACCTTTACTATCAGGTTTCAAATCTTCTTTTGTATAGGTATTATAATTAGAATTTGAAACTCTTCCGCGAAAAAATCTTTTATCAGTAAAACTTTGCCCTATAAGCTGTGAGCCAACCTCTTTCCCATTAAAACTAACCATACTTCCATTAGCCTTTTTGTTAAATAACACTTGGCTTATTCCAGTCATAGCTAGAGGATATATTAAACCACATAGAACAAAGAGTACCACACTTAATAATACTGATTTCTTTAACATATCTTTCATTTCTATCTCTCCTCATATAAAACCTAAGATTAACCTAAGTTTAGAATTCTAAGCAATGGTGTAACTAATAAATCCAATATTTTAATTCCTACAAAAGGAGCAACCAGTCCACCTAAGCCATAAATCAAAAGATTTCTACGAAGCAGAGCTTCTGATTTCATTGGTGTATATTTAACACCTTTCATTGCAATAGGAATTAATGCTGGAATTATTATAGCATTAAATATTAATGCAGAAAGTATAGCACTATGTGGTGTTGATAATCTCATAACATTAAGTACATTCATTCTTGGTATACCAACTGCGAACATAGCAGGAATTATTGCGAAATATTTCGCTACATCATTTGCTATACTAAAAGTAGTTAACGCACCTCTTGTTATAAGTAGTTGTTTACCAATTTCTACAACCTCTAATATTTTTGTTGGATCTGAATCAAGATCTACCATATTTGCAGCCTCTTTTGCTGCTGTAGTCCCACTATTCATTGCAATTCCTACATCTGCCATAGCTAAGGCTGGGGCATCATTTGTTCCGTCTCCTGTCATAGCAACAAGCTTACCTAAATTCTGTTCTTTTTTAATTACAGCAATTTTATCTTCCGGCTTACATTCTGCTACAAAATCATCTACACCAGCTTCCCTTGCTATAGTTGCTGCAGTAAGAGGATTATCTCCTGTACACATAATAGTTTTAATGCCCATTTCACGAAGTCTTGCAAACCTTGCTGTAAGGCCCGGTTTTACAGTATCTTTTAAGTAAATAACACCAAATATTTCATTTCCTACGCAAACAGTAAGTGGTGTACCACCAGCACTAGCAACTCTTGTTACCGCAGCTTCTAAATCAGTAGGAGCTTTTCCATCTATTGCCCCAACATATTTGATTATAGAATCCGATGCACCTTTTCTAATCTTAACTCCATTTGCCAGGTCCATACCACTCATTCTTGTTTGAGCTGTAAATTCTATAAACTCTGCCTCATTATAATCAATCTCATTAATTGAAACTCCTTGTTTTTTTGCAAGTTCAATTACTGACTTACCTTCTGGCGTTGTATCTTTTATTGATGATATTAAAGCCTGCAATCTAAGTTCTTCTAAAGTATGTCTTCCCACAGGTATAAATTCAGCTGCGAGTCTATTACCAAAAGTAATTGTACCTGTTTTATCAAGAATCATTGTATCTACATCACCACAAGCCTCGACTGCTTTACCAGACATTGCAATAACATTAAATCTTGTTACCCTATCCATACCTGCTATTCCAATTGCTGAGAGAAGTCCTCCAATAGTTGTAGGAATAAGACAAACAAGTAGCGCTATAAGTGTGGATACCTGCAACGTAACTTTAGAGTAGTTAGCCATAGGATATAAGGTTACTATAACAATTAAAAATATTATTGTTAGGGCAACAAGTAGTGTGCTTAACGCAATTTCATTTGGTGTCTTTTTCCTTGAAGCACCTTCAACCAGTTTAATCATTTTATCTAGAAATGATTCTCCAGGAGTTACTGTTATTTCAACTTTAAGCCAGTCACTGACTACCTTTGTTCCTCCAGTTACAGAACCAAAATCACCACCTGATTCCTTAAGTACAGGAGCCGATTCTCCAGTAATTGCTGATTCATCAACTGAAGCAAGCCCCTCAATCACTTCCCCATCATTAGGAATAAAGTCACCAGTCTCAACTAGAACAATATCTCCTTTTTTTAATTCAACAGAACTTATTATTTTAAAATTTCCTTTTGAATCTAATAATTTTGCCATTGAATCCGTGCGCGCTTTCTTTAAACTTTCAGCTTGAGCTTTTCCTCTTCCTTCAGCCACCGCTTCAGCAAAATTTGCAAACAGAACTGTAATTAATAATACAAAGGACACAAGTCCATTATAAGCTCTAATATTTTGTCCTTTATCTCCGAATACATATGGGAAAAAGGTTAGAAATAAAGTTATTACAAAACCAACTTCAACTACAAACATAACAGGATTTTTCATCATATATTTGGGGTTTAGCTTTATAAACGCACCCTTAGTAGCCTCTTTAAGTATATCTCCAGTTATAATTTTTTTCTTACTCATAATATATCCACACCCCTTCCTAATGACCCAGCATTAAATGTTCTGCTATAGGTCCTAATGCAAGCGCTGGCAAGAATGTCAAAGCACCTATTATTATTACAACACTAATTAAAATCACTACAAATATACTATTATCTGTTCTAAATGTAGCCATGGTTTCAGGAACAGCATGTTTAGATGCAAGAGAACCTGCAACAGCGAGTAGTATTATTATTGATAAATATCTTCCAAGAAGCATTACAATCCCCGTTGTAGTATTTGCAAACATTGTGTTTCCATTAAAACCTGCAAATGCTGAACCATTATTGGCCGCCGCGGATGTAAATTGATAAACTGTTTCAGTTAGTCCATGAAAGCCGGGATTTGTTATTGAGCTAAGTCCCATTTTTGTTGAAAGTGCCACAGCTGATGGAAATAATATTATAAATGGATGCACTAGTATTGCAAGTGCAATCAATTTTATCTCTTTACCTTCTATTTTCTTACCTAAAAATTCAGGTGTCCGTCCAACCATTAACCCTGCAATGAATACTGTGATTATTGCATACATCATCATATTCATAAAACCTACACCTTTACCACCAAATACAACATTAAGCATCATATTCCATAATGGTACAAGTCCTCCTAGCGGCATTAGTGAATCATGCATAGTATTTACAGTTCCAGTGGTAAATGCAGTTGTAATCGTAGTAAATAATGCAGATGCTGCTATGCCAAACCTGACTTCTTTGCCTTCCATATTACCCATAACTTGACTTAACCCAACTTTAGCTAAGTTCGGATTTCCTGCTTTTTCTGACATGTATATAACCGGAATCATCATTACAAGCAATACTGCCATTGTTATAAAGATCATCCAACTTTGTTTTTTATTTTTAAGCATTAATCCAAATGCAATAACTAATGCTCCGGGTAAAACCATCATTGAAAGTAGTTCAACTAAATTTGAAAATGGAGTTGGATTTTCAAAAGGATGTGCAGAGTTTGCATTAAAAAAACCTCCACCATTTGTTCCTAAATGCTTTATTGATTCGAGGGATGCAACTGGTCCCATTGCAATATCTTGATATTTACTTTCTATTGTTGTTATAGTTTTATTTGGAGCAATAGTTTGAGGTACTCCTTGCGACACTAAAATCACTGTAACAACTATTGATAATGGAAGTAAAATTCTTGTAATTATTCTTGTCATATCTACAAAAAAATTTCCAGGTGTCTTTTTTCTGCCAATAATTCCTCTCATAAATGCACTTGCAGCGGCAAAACCTGTAGCTGCAGATGTAAACATTAAAAATGTCATTACTACCATCTGACTTAAGTAAGATACTCCTGATTCTCCAGCATAACCTTGTAGATTAGTATTTGTTATAAAACTTATAGCTGTATTAAATGATAAATCTGGCTTCATTGCTCCTATATTATTAGGATTAAGTATGTGAATATTTTGCAATCTTAAAATAATAAATGCAGCTAAACACATTACCACATTTGATATTATTATTGCTAGTACATAGGTTTTCCAAGTCATTTCATCGAACTTTATCCCAGTTACTTTAAAAATTAAATTATCAACTTTGTTAAGTAATGGATCAACAAAGCTTTTTTCCCCACTTAGAACATTATAGACATATCTTCCTAAAGGAATAATAATTAAAACAAAAATAATTAACGGTATAATAATTTGTATAACATCCATTTAACAGGCCTCCTTGTAAACATTGTTAAAATTTTTCCGGATTGAAAAGAGCATAAAATAAATAAAGAAACAGTAATACTATAATTATTATTAACCCGACCATTTAAACTCCTCCTTAAATCATCTTCTTTGAAGTTGTATTATTATTTTATTCAACTTGTGAATCACACCACTTAACAAAGTAAGTAAACATCAAATAAACAGTGGCTATAACTCCCAAAAATAATATATCAAACATATGTATCCTCTCCTTCATAAAACTAAATCTCTTAATTTTTGCTATTTACTGCAATATCGCATAAAGAGATTATAATCCCTATTAGGATTTTACTACAGCTTTGATAAAGCTCGCTTAAAATGTTCTTGCATCCATTTTTGCTCATTAGGCCAAGCCATATGCTCCGCTCATAGTTATTTCTCTATTATTGACTGCTTTCCTTGGTATCATGTTTATTATTTGATTTTATAATAAATTTAATGCACTTAATAAAAAACAAGTAAAAGAACATTCCTGTTCTCCACTTGTTTTTTTATTATTTATATTAAGTATTTATTCTCTTACGATATTTCAATTACATCTCCAATTTTTATCTGTGGAGTTCTTTTACCCTTTAGTTCAACTTCTCCAGGTAATTGTACTTTATCATTTCCTGTGAATCTTAACGTACAATGTCCAAGTTCGGAAAATGTTTTATTTGCTTCATCTCCGACTGCTGTTACAAGAAAATTATATTCACCTATTGTCACCTGATCTCCTGCCAAAATTACCCCATTCATCTTTTCTATTGTATGAAGTACAGAGATCTCTGCCATTGCACTTGGCGCATTATCGTTAAAAATAACAACAAAATCCTCCTTTAAAAACTCAGCAACCATTTCTCCCAAAGCCATAACCTTTGATTTATATTTCAATATTATTCACCTTCCATATAATATTATTGAATGCTTACCACTTTGCATATCATAATATGCCCCTAAAATAGCCCTTTTGAGAAAGCAAATGCTATTAAAACTGCTATAGGTCCAGTAATTACCCTCGAAAACAATACGGCTGGCACTCCTACTTCTATTGTTTCAGGAGTTGCTTCTCCCAAACTTAATCCTACAGGTATAAGATCGCAACCAACTTGTGGGTCAATTGCAAATAATGCTGGAAGTGCATATTGTGGTGGTATATTTCCTAGACCAATTTGTGTTCCTACTACAACACCAACTATCTGTGCTATTACTGCTCCTGGCCCAAGTATAGGTGATAGCACTGGTATTGAACATATTATTGATATTACTACTAATCCAGGTAATGTTCCTGCAAGTGGTGAAATTGTATTAGCAATTATATTTCCTATTCCTGTTGCTTTTATAATACCCATTATTAAACTTACAAACGCCATAAATGGTAGAATATTCTTTATAACAGTATCTATTGTATCTCTACCTGCCTGATAAAATATTGCTACAACCCCTCCTACTCCCTTACCTAGTCTTGTAAGAAGTCCTACTTTCTGAGGTGGGCTTGTATTAATTTTATCTTTAGAAAATTCTTCTTCAAGTATTTCCTCTTTGGAAACCTTTTCATTTACTTCACCATTAAATAAATGAATATTTGATTCTTTAACACCTGATACATATATATCTTCTTGTATATATTTAGCTAAAGGTCCAGATTGTCCTGATGGAAGTAAGTTTACTGTGAATATTCCTTTTTTAGGATATACCCCACATCTACAAGTCCCTCCACAATCGACTATTGCAACCATTACTTCCTCATCTGCTGCCCCTGTTTTAAATCCATCTACAATAATCCCACCTGTTAATTCAGCTATCCTCACTGATACTGGGCTCATTACTCCACCACATACATTTAAGATAATATGCTTCTTTTCTGTTGGTTTTATTATTAATGGGCCACCCCACCCACCGGTTCCTTTTTCAATTTTAATAGCTTTATACATAGTATTAATTCCCCTCCTCTATTTTAGAATTATACGCTTCGCGCTATTTTTCCGTCTTTTGCTATTCTCTGTTTTAACAAATAAGCTGTTATTTTCTCTGTAACTATTCCTCTAATTAAAATCACTATTATACCAACAATAAAGTATCTTACTGCCAAATCAGCTACTGGTAAACCAAGCTTTGTGATGCCTGCAGCTATTCCCATATATACAAATAATTCTCCTGCATTTGCATGTGGAAATAATCCTGTAATTGGATGACAAAATGATATTGCAGCATCGAAAAATGCTGGTTTATATTTTTCATCTAAAAATCTACCGAATGAGTAAGCCATAGGATTTGTTAGGAAAAACATCGCTAGTATTGGAAATACTGTATACCTTGTTATAGTATATTTTGTCGATGCCTTTGCTGCTTTGTATACTTTTTCCTCACCTATTAATGCAATAAGTGCATTAACTCCAGTAATCAAAACAATTAGTGTAGGTATAATAGTTGTTACCATTTGAGCAAATGTTTTTCCTCCTTCATTAAATAGTCCAATAAATGCTTGTGCGCCTAAAGCTAATTGATGCATGATATATCCCCTTTCTTATTTAATTAACCGCCCTATTTTCAGGAAGATCTCTTAATTAATAAGCTGCTGATCAATAGATAAAATAGCTTTTAAAATTGCGGACTTTTTATATTTTTTATTCTTTTCATAGAATATTTTCATAGAATAAATACTCATCCCTATATATTTATTAACTTTATTAAATCTTGAAAAAACAGTTCTACCTTTCATTTCTTCGCAATCTATAATTATCCCATCTTTATTTGAAATTAGAATGATGATACTACCAGCTGCTACCCTACCTTTTTTATTTCCAATACCCATAATCCCGAGGGTTCTTAATGAATATATTCTTTTGTGATAATTGACAACCTGTAAATATGTTAACCCACCTTGTATAATTAGAAGACAAAATGCAAAAATCGCTAATTTTACCACTGTTAATCACCATCCCATTTCATAATTATCTATAAATCTCCTCTAATACATTTTTAACATCACCTAATGAATTAAAAATAAGTGTAGGTTGTATCTCAGATTGAGCTAAATCCTCAAGCTTTGCCTCACCAGTTAAAACAAGAATAGTCACAGAATCATTGCCTTTTCCAATAGCAATATCTGTATAAAGTCTATCTCCTACAAAAGCAATTTGTTCTTCACTAAATCCAGTATCATTAAGAACATATTTTAAAGTATGATGTGATGGTTTACCAAAGAATTCTGGGACAACCCCAGTTGACGCTGTAATCATAGAACATATTGAACCGCAATCTGGTATAAATCCATCTTCAGTTGGACAATTAAAATCAGGATTTACACCTAAAAAGATTGCTCCATTTCTTATATATTCACAAGCCTTAGAAACGTTTTCATATTCAAGCGAAGTATCAAATCCTACAACAACAATATCTGCATTATCTGTAACAACATTAATGTTCGCATCCCTAAAATCATCTTTTAAATACTGTGTACCTAAAACAAAAACTCTTTTATTTGGCATATTTTTTTTTATATAATCAATAATTACATAATTCGAAATAAGCATCATATCATCTCTCAAATTATATCCCATTTTTTTTATTCTATTTATATATACTTTTGCATTTTTAGAGGAGTTATTTGTAAAAAATTTAAATGTTATGTTATTTTTTTCTAACTCCCTTAAAAATTTTATAGAACCGTCTAATATTTTATCTCCTAAATAAACGGTACCATCAAGATCAAGGATAAAACATTTTACTTTTTTTAAAATATCTTTTGAACTCTCCAATGAATCAAATGTTCTACCTACCATATTTATACCTTCTCCTTTTCAACGTAATCTCTAACTTGATATGCAAAATCATCTAGTACTCCGATATCCCATAAATAATTTAATATTGTATATCTTGTCCTAATCTCTTTTGCATTTAGTATACCGTTCACTAAATCCTTCTCATCAATTCCAATTTGTTTTGTACTATAAGGTGCTCCAACCTTTTTTAAAATTAACTCAATTTCTTTTGCTGTAGGCATTTCCTTAATAATACTTTGGATTTTTTCTAAATTGTTTTGTATAATACTAATTCTTTTCAACTTATCTTCAATTGAATTTAGGTTTTCCTTTTCATTGATATTGATAACCCCAGTTGCTGCCTTTTGAAAAAGTTTTTGAACATTTTCTATCCATTTAGATTGATCAAATTTTTTAGCTTTAGCAATAGCTTCTTCATAATTAATATCTGAATTTGCTAGAATTTCACGTAATTTGGCTGTTATTACTGTAGCTACACCAACTTTTGTACCATGTAGCAATGCCTTTTTACCATCAAACGAAAACATCATCTCCCAATAATGTGCTAAATGATGCTCTGATCCAGAAGCTGGTCTAGTTTTTCCAACGTAGCTCATTGCAATACCTGCTACTATTAGTGCTTCCATTAAATTTTCTATTGCTACATCTTCTCTGTTTTTAATTCCTTCTGCATTGTCTATACATTTATTAAGTGAATTACTAGCCATTTTATATGCAACCTCGCATAAATATTCATTATTTATTACTTGACTAAGCCTCCAATCATTGAGGGCTGAATATTTCCCAAGTATATCTCCAAAGCCCGCTAAGATCATTTCCATAGGTGCCCTTTTTAATATGTTAATATCTCCCACAATAGCTTCATCACAATTAGCATCACAAGTAGTTTTAAGATTTCCTAGTATAAGTGCTGAGCTATTTGATGCGAATCCATCCATTGAAGGTGCAGTAGCTACAATTATGCAAGAAATACCTAATCTATAACTAACGAATTTGCCCAAATCATTTAATGTTCCTGAACCAACAGTAAGAATTAAATCAGTATCCTTTTCAACTTCTATCATAAGCTTGCCTACAGCTTCTTCGTTTGGAACAAGATCTTTACCCCCAACTTTATATACATATTTTTTAAAACTTACATTACCTTTAGTTAAAACATCCTCTACTTTACTTCCTGCTACTTTATAAGTATTGCTATCTGCAATCATTAATATCTTCTTATATCCAAGTTGCTCTAAGAGTTTAGGTAATTTTGTAATTGCATCTTTCTCAATCAAAACATTTTTAAGACTAATACTATGAGGCTTTCCACACACGCATTCTAATGTACCTTTTAAAAAATCATTTATTTTATAATCGTTTACATTTTCTACCGTTAATCTCATAATAACACTCCCTATTTTAATATTTTATTAAGTTACTATATAATGTTCTTTCTATACTTTTCATCAATTCCCATTACCATCGAAACATTTTTAGATGATCTTCCCTTTGAAAACTCACATTTGAGCCATGTATTTAATACTGTCTTCGCAAGTTCAGGTCCAATAACCCTTGCACCCATAGTAATAATTTGAGCGTTGTTACTTTTCCTTGCCCTTTCAGCAGAATAACAATCATGACATATTGCTGCACATATACCAGGAATTTTATTTGCAGTTATACACATTCCAATGCCTGTACCACAAAGAAGTATCCCTCTATCAAAACCATCATCTAAAATTGCTCTACCAACTTTTTCAGCAATTATAGGATAATTAGTTAAATCATCCGGGGTACTTGTACCCATGTCAACATACTCATATTCGTTTTCCTTCAAATAATTAATTAAAACCTTCTTAAGTTCAAATGCTGCGATATCACATCCAATAGCTATTTTCATAACATCCTCCTTATTGTTTTATTCATTATGTCTTGCGTTATTTAAATATTATCATATGTTTATTTTTTATGAAAACTCTGAATTGTTTAACTATATTAATATAATGCCACAATACTCCTATTTCCTTTTTATACCTTCATATATTATCGTTTATTATCATTTCATTGTATTTTTATATCGTTTATTAATGTATTGTTTTAAATTCAATTAATGTTTGTTATTGTTTTGTGGCTAAATGTATTCAAAACGTTGTTACTTCTTGTAATCCATATGATTTTATGGTAATATTTTATATACTAGCCATATAGAAAGGAGAAATAGTAATGACTTCTTACGAACGTCGTCAACAGATTTTAACTCTACTATTAAAAAATAAAACACTGACTAACGAAGAACTTCAAAGTACTTTTACCGTATCTGCAAGCACCATAAGAAATGATTTAAGTGCTCTTCAAAATAAAAGACAATTAAAACGAACACATGGTGGGGCCGTTTTATATGATGAAATTGATTCAAATTTAAGTTTTAAAAATCGCCAAAGTAAAAACCAATTAGAAAAAAGTCTAATATGCAAAAGAGCAGCAGATTTTCTTGAAGAAGGACAATGTATTGCACTTGATGCCTCGTCGACTGCACTTCTTTTCACAAAGTATCTAACTAAGTTTAGTCGGTTGACAGTTGTTACTAATGGACTTTATACCGCAATGGCACTAAAAGACTTTCCAAATTTAAAAGTAATACTTATAGGTGGCCTTGTTAGTTGTAATTCAGGTTCGATTGAAGGAATTCTAGGTAAAGAGATAATCTCAAAAATTAATATTGATACAGCTTTTATTTCTGCTCGTGGATTTACAATAGATGAAGGTCTTACAGATTTTAATATATATGAATGTGAACTAAAAAGATTGATTGTAGACAGTGCTTCCACAACAGTTGCATTACTAGATTATTCTAAGTTTGAAACACATTCTACCACCAGCTTTGCTGAATCTAGCAAGGTAAAAACAATTATTACAGACGACAAAATACCTCTTGAGGTATTAGAAAAATATAAACAAAACAACATAAATGTTATTATTGCAAAGTAAAACAATTAAGTAACTAGTAGAAGTATTAAACCCAAATATAATTGATTTTATATATGATGTATTTAGGGAAGAAATAAATATACCTTCTAATCCGATGAACTGATTAGAAGGTACATTTAACTTTTGTCCTACATCTTCTCGTTTTTAAAATAATCTTTAACTTGATATGCAAAGTCATCCAAAATACCAATATCCGATAATAAATTTAATATTGTATATCTCGTCCTAACTTCTTTTGCCATCTTAATCCCATCTACTAGTGTTTTTTCATCAATACCTACTTGCATTGGAGTATATGGAGCTCCAACACTTTTTAGTATTTCTATTACCTCCTCTGCACTTGGTACATCCTTTATTATTTTTTGTATCTTATCTAAGTTTTCTTTTGTAAACTCAATTCTTTCTAACCTTTTCTCAATAGAATTTATTTGGTCTTTTTCATTAATATCAATAATCCCTTTTGCAGCACTTAAGTAATGACCCTTAACATTTTTTTCCCACTCATTTTGATTGAAATTCTTTGCCTTTATAATTGATTCATCAAAATTAATTGTAGATTCAGCAAATAATTCACGTAACTTCATAGTTATTACTGTTGAAATTCCGACCTTTGCTCCATGTAATACTGGCTCCTTATCCTCAAATTGAAACATCATTTCAAAGTAATGAGACATATGATGTTCAGATCCTGATGCAGGCCTTGAATTTCCAACATAACTCATTGCAATTCCAGCTAATACCAATGCATTCATTAGATTTTTAATAGCAGTTTTGTCTCTATTTTTAATCCCTTCTGTATTTTCGATACACTTTTTTAACGAATTTTGGACCATTTTACATGAAACTTCGCAAAAATATTCACTATTTATTAATTGGCTAAGTTTCCAATCGCATATTGCAGAATATTTACCCACTATATCTCCAAACCCAGCTACTATCATATCCATTGGAGCCTCTCTAAGTATATTTATATCTCCAATAATTACTTTTGGGCAATCAGTTACATATGTTATTTTAAGGTTTCCTATAATTAGTGCAGCTCCCGTTGATGCAAACCCATCCATAGAAGGTGCTGTAGCTACTACCATACTTGGAATCCCTAACTTGTAACTAACAAACTTAGCTAAATCATTTAATGTACCTGTGCCAATTGCTATTATAACCTCTAGCCCTTTTTCAGCATTAACTAATATTTTCCCTATTGCTTCTTCATTTGGTACAAGATCATTCTGAGTTGTATCAAATACAAAGTGTTTAATATTTAATTTGCTCTTAAATAAACTCTCATTCACCTTATTTCCTGCTACTTTATTCGTATTAGAGTCAGAAATAATTAATATATTCTTATACCCTAATTTTTCAATTATCTGAGGTAATTTGAGAATAGCATCTTCTTCTACTACAACATACTCAGTGCTCATAACATGTACATTTCCACATTCACAATTAAGCTTGGTCCCTATTAAATCATTGATCTCTAAATTATCTATATTTTTATTTGTTAGCTTCATTTATTCTCCTCTCATAAACCTTATTATTAAATTAAAGTACCCCAATTGCTCCTAAAACGGCACCGCCTAAAATAAGAATACCCATTAACTTTATAGGTGAAACGCCTTTCTTAAGCATACGCATTACAACTAAAGTTATCACAATTGGTATTAAGCCTGGCATTAATTTATCAAGCAAGTCCTTTTGTAGATTAAAATTTACTGTACCTACTTTAAAGGCAATAGCAGTTTGTATATTAACAAATCTTCCTACAAGCCCCCCCATAACAAGAGTTCCAAGAATTGATGCACCTTCAATTACCTTATTAATCTTTCCGCCATCAAGTATTTCCTCTACTGCTTTTTTACCTAATTTATAGCCATTCGTCCATAAGGTAAGTGAAATAGTAATCATAAGGGCATACTGAGCTATAACATATATTATAGGTCCTGCTATATTCCCTGCATTTGTAATACCTATACATATAGCAAGCAATATAGGTGTAATTATACCTTGAGTTAATGTATCTCCTATTCCAGCTATAGGGCCCATTAATCCTGTTTTAATTGCATTTATACCTTTATCACTTATGGCTCCCCCGTTAGCTCTCTCTTCTTCCATTGCTATAGTAATGCCATGAATAACTGATCCGCAAACTGGCTCTGTATTAAAAAATACTAAATGTCTTTTTACTGCAGCCTTTGCGTCTTCATCATCTGGATATAGCTTCTTTATAATAGGAAGCATTGAATGTGCAAAAGATGTAGCCTGTAATCTTTCATAATTATAATTAGATTGTGCAAACATGAACCACCTAATCCAAGATTTAAGTATATCCCGTCTTGTCAAAACTTTTTTATTTTCTGTCATTACAGTTCACCCCTCTCAATTTTATTTTAGGCTAAATTAGAACTAGATCCATCTCCATTACTGTTTTTTATCCTAACTATAGTAAGAGCAAGTATAGTTCCAATTACGGCAATTACAACTATATCTACCTTGAAATATACTGACAATATAGTTCCGAGGATAAAGAATGGAAGGGTAAATGAATTTCCTATTAATTTTAAGTTCATTGCTATTCCAAGGGCCGGTAGCGTTCCACCTACAACATTAAATACATGCAATACGTGAGGACTCATAACACTTAGCAGTCCCGATACGGCAGATGGTCCAAAATATACTACGAGTGCTGCTGGAATAAAACTGAGTAAAAAAAGTAATATTTGTGGTGGGACTATGTTTATAAATGCTACAGCATTTAAATTTCCTTTTTCTACTTCCCTATCAGCCCAATGTACAAAGAATGAATTAACTGTCATCTTTCCTATCCATAAAATTGAAGCTACAGTTCCAAGCGGTACCGATATAGCCATTGCTGTTCTAGCATCCAAATTTGAAATTATAGCAAGTGCAGTACCCACATATCCCGCAAAGGCAGGATCACCAATTTGAGCACCACCTGCAGATATGAATCCTAGATATATAACGTTGATCGCTCCT
>Ga0209123_1002696_pt1 | contig 14458 bp, 7 predicted proteins | sample BarGraIncu00431A_FD_184500 | JGI IMG/M metagenome (GOLD analysis project Ga0209123, IMG submission 184500) | Arctic peat soil microbial communities from Barrow, Alaska, USA - Barrow Graham LP Incubations 004-31A (SPAdes) (version 2) | ecosystem: Environmental > Terrestrial > Soil > Wetlands >...
GTTCATGGTGGTTTGGTGGGCAGTGTTGCCAGTGCCTCAATCAGGGACGAACTGCGGGCGCGCCAAGCTGCACTTCAGACCACGCTGCAGAACCGACTGACCCGAGCTCAGGCCGAAGGCGAGCTTGCCGCGAGTGTTGACGTCGCCGATTTGGCGCGCTATCTCACCATCGTGGGACAAGGCGCGGCCGTACAAGCTGCTGGCGGTGCCACTCGCGAGGAGCTGCGCCGTGTTGTATCCGTGGCGATGCAGGCTTGGCCAGTGGCGAAATGACTGAACTTAGACTTGTGTTTTCCTATAGCACAAATAAGCCTGTAGCCCCTGTACTACTTGCGTGAGAAGCTATCAATTAAATAGCAACACACACTCAAATGAGCCACTATGACACCTTCCAGCCGGGCTTCGTTATGCTTTTTCATGAGCGGCGTTCGCTATTAGGTTTCGGATTGATCGATTTCGGCCAGCGGAGCCGCCGCCGTGAAGAGACCATGCAGCAGATCAAGCTTTTCGCTGACCTCGGCCGCAATCGTTTTGGGGTCCACCACCGCCACCAGGCGATGCAGCTCCCCTTTGGTCAGCAACATGCTGTTGCCTACGCGCACGTACAGCCGCCTGAAAAATTCTTCGGCAAACGTGCTGAGCTTGAGCCGCTGGGTGGTGGCCTCCCACACAAGACGCGCTGCCTCGGGCGGCGCCTGTTTCCAGGCCTGAAAGTCCGCCTCGACCGATTCAAACACCCGCTCCAGCACCAGCGCATCGAGTACCTCGTCTACCTCCAGCTCTGACGCATCAAACAACTGCGGCACCGCTCTGTCCCCGAGGGCAAAACGCCTGAGCACATCCGGTGTAACAAAGTAGTTTTCTGCCTCGTAGCGCCGCCAGTACGTGAGGGTCAGGCGACCTTCAACGCAGGTTGGTCGATTCCGGCCATCACTATCCAGAATGGCAAGCCCCTTAAGGTCAGGCAGCAAGTCATGCAAACCCTTGAAGTGATCGCGAGGCGTACTGCCAAAGCCGCCCTCCACCCGCTCCAACTCACTCTTTAGTGACTTATCAGGGTAATTGTCTTGTACATAAAAAGTATTGATGCGCTCATCCCACACTGCCGCAATTGGGTGATCTAACAGCTTGGCCAGCGCGTGCAACATATCCACATCCGTGCCACCTTCTACATACAGCACATAGCCGCGCTCGCGGGCCTTGATGTAGTGGTCGGCGCCAAAGTGCTTCAGGCTGTTGTGTATTTCCACCTTGCTAGCCAAATCGTCTGCCTTGCCCTCCATCAGCAGCGTCAGATTCTTGTCCAACGCCTCGTTCAAAATCACCTCGGAATGAGTCACCAAGACGACCTGCGACTGGTTTTCTGAGGCAATGTCACGCAGCAACACATAGACTTGTTTTTGCCGCAAAATTTCCAGATGCGCATCGGGCTCGTCCACCAGCAGCACGCTGCCCTTGTGCGAGTACAGATAGGCAAAAATCAGCAGCATCTGCTGAAAACCGCGCCCGCTGGACGACACATCCAACGCCTCACGCACACCCGTTTGCTTGTAGCGCATCTCGATCGCCCCACGGGTCGTCTCCTGCGGCGTGTCCAGCGTCACATTGAACAAGCGCTGCATCAGCACCACGATGCTTTTCCAGTCATCGGGCGTGTCTTTAGCCACCATCAGGCACAGGTTGCGCAGCACCTGCGCAGTTTGTCCCTGGCCCAGCAGCACGTCGATGCGCCCGGGCTGCAAAATGGCTTCTTCGGTTTCCAGACCCGACATCGGATAGAGCAGTTCAACACGGATGCTCGCCGCATATTTCAAAAACTCCAGATTGGCCACCACGGCTTCACCGGGCGTGCAATACACCAGTTCATCGCCCTGATTACGAAAGCGCATCGGCAAGGCAATCACCTGCCCCTTGAATTCGATGCCCACCGTGATCGTGAGCGCAATATCTTTGGTGCCGACGCGCACATGGGTGTTGTGCCAGAAAAACCGGGTGCGCTGCACCGGCACCGCCACAATATTCAACCGGTTCAGCGCCGTGGCGGTACGCTCTTTGGCGCTTGAGTCCTTGCGTACGTCATACCAGGTTTTGACTGCCTGCGACCACAGCGCCAGCGCCTGAATGGCACTGGTCTTGCCGCAGTTGTTGGGACCAATCAGCACCGCCGGGTGATCCAGCTCAATGCGCTGCTTGTCGCCAAAGCGCTTGAAGTTTTCGATTTCGAGGTAATGAAGTAAGCGCATCGTTAAGGCTCCATCAATGAGGCTGGCAGTATCGCTTGTTCGCTGGACTGAAATGAGTCGGGGATAGCGACTTGGCAGTCATTCTAGGGGGTGGGTCAGGGCGGCCATTTTCTTATGACAAATAAGCCTCTAGCCCCCGTACTACCTGCGCAAGCAGCTATTAATTAAATAGCAACATCAGCATGACAAGCAGGCCCAAATTTACCGTCTGAGCGAAGCCGACAACTCCACCAAGCGCAAAAACTCGGCGCGGTGGCCGTAGCGGTCGGTGCCACGCGATTCACGCGCCAGGTCGAGAATTTTGTCGGGCGCGTAGTCGCCGATCAAGGTACTTGCGCGTAACCATTGCCCCCAGCCTGCAACGGCCAGGGCAAACTTGAGGTCGGTGTCAGCCTCTGCCAGTGTGGGCGTCTTGGCCGGTTTGTGCACGGGAAACTCCACCAGCTTGCTCACCTTTTGGCCTGGCTCCTTGTAGCGCAACTTGACCCATGCCAACTCACCCTGCTTGCCCATGTGCTTGGGCGCGGATGCGTCCCCCGAGTCGGCTTCTTTGGCGGCTTTCGAGGTTTGATACCGCAGCGGATCCACGCTGCCTTTTTTACCTTTGGAAACCAGTTCATACAGCGCAGTGACGGTATGGCCCGCGCCAACATCACCAGCATCGACCTTGTCGTCATTGAACTGTTCCCGGGTCAATGCACGCAATTCGTAGCCCAGCAGGCGGTATTCAGAGACGTTGGCGGGGTTGAACTCCACCTGCAATTTGACATCCTGCGCAATCACCGCCAGGGTGGAAGTCATCTCGTTGACCAGCACCTTGTGGGCTTCTTGCAGGGAGTCGAGGTAGTGGTAACTGCCATCGCCCGCGTCAGCCAGGCGCTTCATGAGCGCCTCGTTGAAATTATTGTCACCCACGCCTAAGGCGGTCAGACTGGTGCCGTTTTTGCGTTCACTCTCCACCAATGCCTTGAGTTCCTGTGGGCTGACCACGCCAATATTCAGGTCGCCGTCGGTGGCCCACAGCACGCGGTTGATACCGCCGGGAATTCGAGCCTCCCGAGCTTGCGCATAGGCCAGCCGAATACCCGCCTCGCCATACGTGCCACCGCCTGCCGACAAAGAGTCGATGGCGTTGATGATGCGGTCTTTTTCGTTGCCCGGTGTGGGCGTCAGCACCACGCGAGTGCCGTTCGCATAACTGACGATGCTGACGCGATCAACAGGCCGCAACTGATTCGCCAGCAGCTTCAAAGAGGACCGGACCAAGGGCAAGCGGTCTGCTGGCCCCATGGAACCCGACACATCCACCAGAAAAACCAGGTTGGCGGGCGGCAAAGTCGCCTTGGCCACGTCTTTGCCCTTGAGCGCGATGCGCAAAATGGTGCGCTCTGCATTCCAAGGCGAGACGACCAGCCGGGTGTCCACCGCGAAGGGGTGAGGATTCGATTCCGGGGGGACGGCGTAGTCATAACCAAAATAGTTGACCAATTCCTCCACGCGCACCGCATCTTTTTCAGGCAGCTGGCCGCGGTTGATGAAACGGCGCACATTGGCGTAGCTGCCGGTGTCCACGTCAGCGCTGAAGGTGGAGACCGGGTGCTCGACCACGCGCTTCCAGGGGTTGTCGGCAAAGGCCTCGTACTTGGCGGTATCCGTCGGCGTTGGGGCGACTGCCATCATTGGGGCAGCCATCATTGGCGCCGTCATCGCCCGAGCTGCCACTGGCGCACCACCGACCATCGGGGCGGATAAGACTGCCGGGGCCGGGGCCGGGGCGGACATCATTCTGGGTGCGGCTTCCAGATTTGCGACGGGCGACACTATCGCCTTCGCAGGCGAAGGGGCTATTGCGCTGGAATGCGGGGCTGCTTGCCCAGCGACTGGCTGCCCTGGTGCTACCGGGCTACTGCACGAGACCAGCCAGGTCAAACTAAGCAACAGTGCGGCCAGGCGGGTTTGGCGCACAGCATTTCGTATCCGTTCATGATTCATGGAAGCATCCCTTTTTTTGTTTCGAGGCTTCAATGATAGGTCAGCCAAAAACGCTGTGAGCGGGCGGTTCTGCGGCAGACATCACGGCACGACGTGCCGTTCTCCCCAAGGACTCAAGCTGGCAGTTGCAAGGTTTTGGGGGCAGCCTGTTTGCCCTGGCGACGCAGTTCTACGGCGTCCGGGGTATGAAAACCGCTATCGCCCTGCAAGCGAAAGACCTGAACGGTTGAGGTCATCACCTGCGCCTGGTCTTGAACGGATGACGCCGCTGCCGCAATTTGCTCCACCAGTGCGGCGTTTTGCTGCGTGATGGACTCCATTTGTGTCACGGCGGTGTTGACCTGTGAAATAGCCAGCAGCTGCTCTTTGGCTGACAGGCTGACCTCGGAGATCAACTGGTTGACTTGGCGCACCACCAGCAGCGATTCGTCCATGGTCTTGCTGGCCGAATCCGTCTGAAGGTAACCGGTCTCGATCTTGGCAGCGGCATCATTGATGAGTTGTTTGATTTCACGCGCGGCGGCTGATGTGCGCTGCGAGAGCGTGCGCACTTCAGAAGCCACCACGGCAAAGCCACGTCCATGATCACCTGCACGCGCAGCTTCCACCGCGGCATTGAGGGCCAGGATGTTGGTTTGAAATGCGATGCCTTCAATGACCCCGGTGATGTCCGAAATGCGGTGCGACGAGTCACGCACCTCCTGCATGGTCTGGACCACCAGATTGACCGCATCACTGCCGCGCTGCGTGACCTGCGCCGCGCCGTCGGCCAGCTTGGATGCGCTTTCGGCAGAATCGGCGCTGTGCCTGACGCTGCCCGTGATTTCCTCAATGGAGGCCGCCGTCTGCTCCAGGCTGCTGGCTTGGCTTTCAGTGCGCTGGGATAAATCGACATTGCCAGCGGCGATTTCACCGGTGGCGTCGGTCATCTGGATCGACTGGGTGCGGGCATCGTGCACCACGGCTTGCAAGTTGACGGTCAGCTGGTAGAGCGCCGTCGCCAGCTGCCCCATTTCGTCGTTTCGCGTCAGGTCTTTGTGTTGGGTCAGATCACCGGCGGCCATGCGGTTGGCAAAATTGCCCAAGTCCCGTAGGGGCGACAGAATGCTTTGATGCAGGTAAAAACTGGCACCAGCCAAAGTGATGGCGGCCAACCCGGCTCCCAGCAGTTCCCACACGACATCCGCCGTAGAAAACAAGCCGCCAGCGGCCAGGAGAAGTACCGCAGTGCTGCCCAAGGTCACGTTGATGTGCCCTGACAGGCGCAAAGTGGCCACTTCCGTCAGGCGACCCAGCAGCGTGCGTTTCACCACCCGCCCCCGATGCAAGGTGTGAACAAACAAGCCCTTCTCTTTTTCGTCACGCATAGTGGCATACAGGGCTTCAGACGCCTGAATCTGGGCACGGGTCGCTTCGGTGCGCACCGACATGTAGGCGACAGGTCGGTCTCGGTCCATCAACGGCGTGACATTGGCCATGACCCAGTAGAAACTGCCGTCCTTGCGCCGGTTCTTCACAGCGGCGGACCAGGGTTGCCCTTGTGCAACGGTGTCCCACATGTCTCGGAACGCTTCTTCGGGCATGTCGGGGTGGCGAATCAGGTTGTGCGGCTGACCTAGCAGTTCTTCGCGGGCGTAGCCACTCACAGCGATGAACATTGGATTGCAATAGAGAATGCGACCTTTGAGATCAGTTGTCGAAACCAACGTTTCTCCTTTGGGAAAGGCAAACTCTTGTTGGGTGACAGGCAGGTTGACGCGCATTCAGGTTTTCCTTGAGGAGCTGTTTTTATAGGAATATCGCCAAGTTTTGACAAACTGGCTTGACACATATTTGCGTTTTCGCTATTAGCGAATTGCAGGCAATGAATATATGTTCTGCCACGCGCACTGCATATCAGGCAATGCCGATTCTTTCGTCAGGAAATCCCTTGATGCGTCAGGAATTCCTTACACGGATTCATGCTTGCTTCAATCGGGTTAAGGCACGGACAGGGAATTCAACCGCATGACATCCGCTGCCATTTTTGTAGGCGCCAGAAGGAGCGCCGGGAAAACCTTAAGCCAAATCAGCCTCTACCCCCCGTACTACCTGCGTGAGCAGCTACCAAATAGATAGCGACACTGCCTTGACAAGCAGGCCCTACTACGCTGCTCTACGGCTTAGAACCCTTCAGCGCCCCATACACCTTGTGCAGCAAGTGTTCTACGGCGAGTTTGCGAAACTCGCCATCACCCATGAGCTTGCCGAAGATTTCTTCATTGCCGTCCATGCGGTCAATCACCAGGCCCTCAAAGGCTTTCTCAAACACATAGCGAAAATCGTCTTTTGAGTTCGTTGCTGCTGCTTGCCTGAGTGCATCACTCTCAACAGCTTCCTCTTGAATCTGGTCAAAGAAAAGCTGATCCGCTTGGGTGAAATCGGTGCCAAAGCGTTCATTCAGGATGTCAATGAGTTCAGACAGGCGAATCTGTTCATCATCCTGCCCCGTGCCCACATCGCTAGGGCCTTTGAGCGGCTGGCCGTCACCGGTATTCAGGGCAATCTGACCCTCGCTGACTTTTTGTAGCCGGTAGTACTGCAGCTCCACCTCGTCTTCAAGATGCACCGCGCCACCCTCTTCACGCCGGGGAAGCTTGGTCAGCAGAAAGCGCAAGTAGGTGTAAAGCTGCTCCAGATCCGAATCCTGATACGGAATCACCTGCGACAAAAAGGCATACAGATTGCGAAAATTCACCAGCAGCGCCTTGACCTCTTCGCGCGCCTCCTCGTCCCGCTCTTTAAACCGATCCACCGCCCGATCCAGAATCCCGTTCAGGGTCGCATGGTCATGCACCGTCACTTTACGGCCCGGTTTGAAATAGACCGCGCAAAAGGCCTTGATCTCGTCCTCAAAAATCAGCGCCGTCTCTTCAATCTGGTGGTGCAGCCGGTACAAATGCTGCGCCTCGGTCAAGGGCTCAGTAGGCGTGTCTTCATAGTAGGGCTTGAAAGCCTTGAAGATTTCTTCTGGCTTGTTGCGAAAATCAAGAATGAAAGTATCTTCCTTGCCCGCGCAGGTGCGGTTCAGGCGTGACAGCGTCTGCACTGCTTGCAAGCCGGTCAGTTTTTTGTCCACGTACATCGTGTGGAGCAAGGGTTGGTCAAAGCCGGTCTGGTACTTCTCGGCCACCAACAGAACCTGGTACTCGTGGCTGTCAAACTTCTCGGGCAACTCGCTTTCCTTGATGCCGCCGTTCATGCCCACTTCGGTCCAGCTCTTGCCCGGTGCAGTCGGGTCGTCCACCACACCCGAGAACGCCACCAGTGTTTTCACATCCGTGTAGCCCTTCTCGGCAATGTACTTGTCAAAGGTCTGCTTGTACCGAACCGCATGCAAGCGACCATCAGTCACCACCATCGCTTTAGCGCGACCGCCGATCTTGTGGCGCACATGGGTACGAAAGTGCTCCACGATCACCTCTGTCTTGGTGCGTAAATTCACCTCATGAAAGGTCAGCGTGCGCGCCAGCGCCTGTGCCGCTTTTTTCCGTTTCACATGCGGGTCGTCGTCGCCGACCTGCACCAGCCGGAAATAGGCCTCGTAAGTGATGTAATTTTTCAGCACATCGAGAATGAACTTTTCCTCAATCGCCTGACGCATCGTGTACAGGTGAAAAGGTGACTCACCGGACGCGCCGGGCTCGTCAAACACCTTTTTCGTCTTGTATTTGGGCGTGGCGGTGAAGGCAAAGAAACTCAGGTTCGGCTGCTTGCCACGCTTCATCATCTCGCGCACCACACCGGCCAGATGATCGGCGTCATCATCTTCATCCAGCCCGTGATCTAGCGCATATTTGGCCGCTTCCTGCTCGATGCGGTTGGCATTCAAAACGCCTTTGAGTTCCATCGCACTCTCCCCCGACTGCGAACTGTGCGCCTCATCCACGATCACGGCAAACTGCTTGCCCTGGGTGGAAATGGCGACCCCGTCCAGCCCTTCCTGCCGCAGCTTCTCCAGCGTCTCGGTGATGAACGGAAACTTCTGCAGCGTGGTGATCACAATCGGCGTGCCCTTGGCCAGCGCCTCCACCAGTTGCCGCGTGTCCTCGTCAATTTTTTGTACCACACCCTGTTTGTGCTCAAACTGGTAAATGGTGTTTTGCAACTGCTGGTCCAGCACGCGCCGGTCGGTGACCACAATCACCGAATCAAACACCTTCTTGTCATGCGCATCGTGCAGGCTGGAGAGCCGGTGCGCCAGCCAGGCAATCGAGTTCGACTTGCCCGAGCCCGCCGAATGTTGCACCAGATAATTACGCCCCGGACCAAAGGCCTGCGCATGCGCCACCAGCCGCCGCACCGCATCCAGCTGGTGGTAGCGCGGAAAAATCATCGTCTCTTTGGTGATCTTCTTGATGCCCTCGTCGGTCAGAATGCGTTTCTCTTCCACCTGCAAGTGCATGAAGCGGCCCAGAATATCCAGCAGACTGTCACGCTGCCACACCTCGCGCCACAGGTAAGCCGTGCGGTAGCCGCCATCAGCAGCGGGCGGGTTGCCTGCATGCCCCGCATTCCCCAAATTGAGAGGCAAAAAATAGGTCTTGTCACCGCTCAAGCGCGTCGCCATAAAGACCTGATCCGGGTCAACCGCAAAATGCACCAGCGTGCGTTTTTTGAACTCAAACAGCAGCTCGCGCTGGTCCCGGTTTTTTTTGTATTGCGTCTTGGCCTCTTCCACCGTCTGACCCGACATTTCATTTTTCAGCTCCACCGTGGCAATCGGCAGACCGTTGACAAACAGCACCATGTCCAGGCTTTTGGTATGAGCCTCACTGTAATAAAGCTGCCGCGTCACGCTCAACACGTTCTGGCCGTACAGCGCCAGCGTGTCGGGGTTCATGTTGTTGCTGGGCGCAAACACCGCCACCCGCAGTTTCTTGCCGTAACACTTGAAGCCCTGGCGCAGCACCTTGAGCATGCCCTTGATTTCCAGCTCTTTCACCAAATGATCGAGCACCACCTTGTCCGTCTCGCCCTTGTGGATGTCCTTCAGGCTTTGCCACACCTTGGCTTGCGTGGCCTGGATAAACCCCAGCACCAGGGCCGGGTCCAGCGCCCGCACCTTGTCGAAACGCCCTGCTGCTGCGCCCTGGCTGTAATCCACAAAAACATAGCCGCCTTGCGTGCTCAGGTGGTCCACGATGGCGTCTTCCAGCCGGGCTTCGGTGTGCTTTTTCATATTGGATCAGGTGGTGGCAGGAATAGCGACTTGGCGCACATCGATTTTGCCGGTGGTGGCGGCGGTGATCAGGGCGGTGCGGTATTCGGTGAGGCGGGCGATGGCAGATTCAGCTTTTTGCATGAGTGCATCAAGCTTTGCCGATTCACGCCGAATGTGTTGGAAAATGGTCTTCTGCTCATCAAAAGACGGCAATACAACCACAAGATTTTTAAGCGTACTTTGCCCGATATTTTGCATCGAACCGCTCGACCCCGTTGCCTCCCGTTCATACTGGAAACGCGCAGCAGGTGTCCGCAAATAGCAAGTCAAAAATTCCTCATCGACTCCAGCATCGGGGCGAAGCCGAAACAACTTGTCGCACAGCAGAAGTTTGGAACGAACGTTGTCGGGAACGATGGCAGCGCTACCCAAAAGTTCTTTGGTGTTTGCGCGACTGATCAAAATATCCTTGGGGTGCAATTCATACTCTGGCTTCGCTTCAAGCTCAAGAGGTAGCGATTTATTTTCCAGTGCATCAAATTCGTCACCATTGACGCAGCCAACTTTCATAACTCCCCAAGCATCATCGTCCGCCGACTGGTTATCACATTGTGGTGACCAGCCCTGTTCAATTCTTCCGGCACCAAAGCGGAGACGCTTTACCACCCAGTGCTTCGGCACCATGCCAATCCAGGGAATGCCGGAATCGCGCAGCGGGGCGGCGGGGTTGAGGCCCTTGGTGACGGCTTGGGTGATGACCGCCAGGCGCTTTTCCTTGAGCTTTTCCATCAGCTCTTTTTTCTTCGCGATGAGCGCGTCAATCTGCCCCGTTTTCCAGTCCAGAAAAGCGACGATTTGTTGTTGTGTCTCTTTGTCTTCGGGATACGCCACCGGTAAGCAAATCAATAAGGTCGGGTTGATCGCTGGATAGCTGACGCCTGTTGAATTGGCGACCACGGCATCAATGAATGCGACGTTCTGCAGCGCATAGCCCAAGAACTTGCTATCTATAAATTCAAGCGGGCGGATCACGGCAAAGCCCGTTGAAACAATCATGTTCTCGGGTGGCGATTCGATGGCCGCGATTGCCTTGAGATACGTCCGCACAGTGGAAACAATGGTGTCGCCGTCTTTTACAACCCGTCTGGCGCGAGACGGCGCTTTCTCAAAAGTCAGCGATTCACTATTGATAATTCCGTCGATGAGGTTGACGCTGGAAATATCCACGTAAGCCATCTCAAATTCTGGATCAGTGGTTTCAGGTAGCGCATCGTCATTGCAGGTGGCCGCAAATTTCAAGCGCCGAACGCTCCAGCCATTTGGAATGGCGGGCACGCTCCCTGCACTTTCTGTACTTTGGACTGGGTAAGTCAGGTAACTCACGATCCGCTCCCCTTGCGCTTCACTCGTTTCGCCGCAGGAATCGCCTTCAACTCCTTGGCCACCCGCTCAAAGTCTGCATCCACTGCACGCGGCAGCAAGTCCTGTTGCTGGCGGTAGCTGGCGTACTCCAGTTCCGCTTTGGCCTTGGCGTTCGCAGCGGAGATTTGACCCGCGTGGTCCAGCAACTGGCGGCCTGTGACTTTCAAAAACTCGTCCAGTTTGCTGAGCCAGTCTTGCATGCGCATGGGTTTGCGCTCCAGCGCCTGCAACTCGGCGTACTCGATGTAGAGGTTGACGATGCGGTTCAGCACTTGCAGCTCATCGCCTGAGAGGTAATTTTTGGCAATGGACACGTCTACTTTTTGCACCACGCCGCCGGGCCGTGTGGTTTGCAAGCCCATGAAGGGCTGTGCCGCGTCGGCTCGCTCATGGATGATTTCTGCCGCAGTGTGCCCGTGCGTGGCCCAGTGCATCTTGTTTTGCACTGTGGCGAAGAATTGTTGAGCCTGCGCAGTATCGGGCGCGTAGTCCACACTGGTGGCGTAGATGTCGAGCACCTTTTGGTAAAAGCGCCGCTCGGAGCTGCGGATGTCGCGGATGCGCGCCAGCAGCTCATCAAAATAATCGGTCTGGCCTTGGCCCGGCGGGTTCTTGAGCCGCTCGTCGTCCATGGTGAAGCCTTTCACCAGGTACTCGCTCAAACGGGCTGTCGCCCATTGGCGAAACTGGGTACCACGGTGGCCGCGCACCCGGTAACCTACGGCCAAAATGGCCTCCAGACGGTAATGGCGCAACTGGCGGGAGACGGCCCGGCTGCCCTCCTGGCGAACCTGTAAGTAATCCTTACAAGTTGCCTCCTCCGACAACTCGCCCTCTGCAAAGATGGCTTTGAGGTGCAGGGTGACGTTCTGCGGTGTGGTCTGGAACAGTTCTGCAAGCTGCGCTTGTGTCAGCCAAAGCGTGTCGTTCTCAAACCGACATTGGATGCGGGTGCTTCCATCCTCAGTTTGGTAGAGGACGAATTCAGAGCCTGAAATGGATGATGAGGGCTCGCTACTCATGCCGTGACATCCTTGAGCATGGCCATGATGTCTTGCTCCAGCGCGGTGATGTCGGCGGCGATTTCGTCCAGCGGACGGGGCGCCACGTATTCGTAAAAGTGGCGGTTGAAGGGAATCTCGTAGCCGACTTTGGTCTTGCTGTGGTCAATCCAGGCGTCGGCACGGTAGGGCCGCACTTCGGCGGTCAGGTAGGCCTCGCAATGGTTTTCGACCAAGGCCAGCAGCGGCGCCACGTCCACCTTGCCTTTGTTCTTTTTGCCTTCGTAGTCCAGCGGTAGCGGCAGGGTGATGCCGGGCGGCAGGGGCACGTTTTCAGTGTCGCGCAGGTCGGCATCGGGCTCGGACTCGCCTTTTTTGTTCCAGCAGATTTCAGCGCTGGGGTCTTTTTCGCCCAGGCTGCCGGGAGCCAGCAGCGCCTCTTTGAGCTTGGCCTCCAGCGTGATGGCGGCCTTTTTGAAAGCCGCGGTCAGTTGTTTTTCAAACACGGCGCGGTCTTTGACGAGTTGCCCGGCCGTGAAGGCACCGCTCATGCTGACCAGCACCTCCAGAATGGCGTTTTGCGCGGCTGCGCCGACCAAAATTTCTTCCTCGATCTTGGCTTTGTTCTTGCGCTTGCGAGAAATGGCCAACTCAAGAAAGGCATTGGTGGCTTTGAAACGGGCAATGCGATCAGCAGTCACGCAGAAGTTCAGGCGCAACGGGCGCTCCACCGTGATTTTGAGAAAACCAAAGTCCTGGTTATCAAATATCTTGCTGACGGCCAAGCTTTTGTCCTGGTCGCGTTTGGCGTCCACGTTAGTCTGTATCTCGGCCACGGTCTGGCGCACATCGTTTTGGAAGTCGCCATACAGCCGGGTGAGCACGGCGATGTGGTTCGGCGTGCCGTCGGTTCCATCACCAATGCGCTTGCGCTTGTTGCCCAGGCTTTTTTTCATCTTCCAGGCGAAATCGGTGCCGTTGATGAGCTGAACCTTGCCCGCGCGCTGGGGGCGTTTGCGGTTGGTGACGATCCAGACGTAGGTGTAAATGCCGGTGTTGTAGAACAGCTGGTCTGGCAAGCCGATGACGGCTTCCAGCATGTCGTTTTCAATAATCCAGCGCCGGATGTTGCTCTCGCCGCTGCCGGCGTCGCCGGTGAAAAGGGGCGAGCCGTTGAAGACAATCGCAATGCGCGAGCCTTCGCCGCCTTTGGTAGGCGACTTTTCCATTTTGGAGATCATGTGCAGCAGGAACAGCAAAGCACCGTCGTTGATGCGCGGCAGTCCGGGGCCAAAGCGGCCAGCAAAGCCGAATTCGTTGTGCTCGCGGGTGACGTGGTCTTTTTCCGGCTTCCACTCCACGCCAAAGGGCGGGTTGGCCAGCATGTAGTGAAAGTGCTCATTAGGGTGGCCGTCGCCATCCACAAAACCTTCTTTGGTTTTGCCGGTGCCCAGGGTGTCACCAAAAGCGATGTTCTTGACATCTTCGCCTTTGATCATCAGGTCGGAGCCGCAGATGGCGAAGGACTCGGGGTTGTACTCCTGTCCGAACAGGTAAACGCTGGCGCTGGGGTTCAGGCCAACCTCATCATCTTTGATGAGCTTTTCGGACTCCGACAACATGCCGCCGGTGCCGCAAGTGGGGTCGTAGATGCGGATGACCTTGCCTTTTTGGTACACCAGGTCGTCATGGGTAAACAGAATATTTACCATGAGCTTGATGACTTCACGCGGGGTGAAGTGGTCGCCCGCCTCCTCATTGGCCTGTTCGTTGAAGCGCCGCACCAGGTCTTCAAACAGGTAGCCCATGGCGATGTTGGGGATGGTGTCGGGATGCAGGTCCACGGCGGCCACCTGTTTGATGACATCAAACAGGCGGTTGGCATCTTCCAGCTTTTCAATTTCTTCGTCGAACTTGAATTTTTCGATGATCTTTCGCGCCCGGCTGGAGAACCCAGCCATGTAGTTAGCCAGGTTGGCGGCCAGCTTGTCGGCATCGCCCAGCAACTTTTGAAAGGTGAATTCGCTGGTGTTGTGAAAGTTCAGCTTGAACTTGTGGTTCACCATGGTCTCGATCACATCAGCGTCGTGCTTGCCCTCGGCCTTAAGTTTTTTGTGATACGCGATAACCTGGTCTTTGGTGCTTTCCAGCACACAGTCAAGGCGACGTAACACAGTGAGCGGAATCATCACCCGGCGGTATTGCGGCGGGCGGTATGGCCCGCGCAACAGGTTGGCAATATTCCAGATGACGTCGCCGTGTTGTTTAAGGGCGTCGATGTTTTTCATGGGGTGGGCAATTCAAGAAGGATCGGAGCGGGCGTCATGCCACTCCCTTTGGCCGTCATTCTAGGGGGTGAGTCAGCGCAGTCAGCACCTTAAGCCAAATCAGCCTCTAGCCCCCGTACTACCTGCGTGAGCAGCTACTAAATAAATAGCGACACCGCCCTGAAAAGCAAGCCCTACTGCGGAGCCTGGCGCAGCGTCTCCACCACCGGGCGGCGCAAGACTTCACGCAGGCCCCACCAGCCTGCCATCAAGGCCAGCAGCGCACCGCTGACCGAGCCAAACAGCGGCACCCAGAGGGAGACTTGCCAC
>Ga0209123_1002697_pt1 | contig 14457 bp, 12 predicted proteins | sample BarGraIncu00431A_FD_184500 | JGI IMG/M metagenome (GOLD analysis project Ga0209123, IMG submission 184500) | Arctic peat soil microbial communities from Barrow, Alaska, USA - Barrow Graham LP Incubations 004-31A (SPAdes) (version 2) | ecosystem: Environmental > Terrestrial > Soil > Wetlands >...
TCAGAATTGTCAAAGAAGAAATCAGATCATTTATAGATGATTTCCGTGATTTAGTTATGGTACTCGCTTGTGCCTTATCTAATTTCAAACTAAAATATCAATAACAAACTAACTTATATAAACTCTATTATAGTTGACAATCAATTCATTGTCTTCACAGCTTTGTAATAATAAAATTGAAATTGTAAGATAGCTTATCAGTTTCAGGTTTCTTGATAATTTCATATTTGTGATTTAAACGCTAATTGATTGTGGCAAAACACGTTATTTTATTTTCCGATAGGTATTTTGCTGATTTGTTTGATATTGTTCAAATCGGAATAATCGTATTGATATAAACCATCATCGGCAATCATCATCAGATATTTATTTTGCAGAATAAGGTCAAAACCATTCATGCCTGTGTAAGAACCCAGTTTAGTGAGCATGATTGTTTGTGGATCAGTAATTTTATATATTTTCAATCCATCATCACAAACAAACAATTTGTCATTATCAACAGCCAGTCCTTTTGGACTTGACATGGCGTATGACACAATTTGTTTTGGATTCTTCACGTCACTCACATTTACCGCAAACAATTCATTGGTGCCTTGCCCGCATCCATTGCCGGAACGCACTGTAACATAAGCGATATCATTTTCGACCACCACTGGATCGCAGCCGTAAATATTGTTTACAGTAGATTGCCAAACTGGTTTAACCGGATCGGAAACTGAATAAATCAACATACCTGTGGGAGTTCCCATAAACATATTGTTTTTGTAACTAAAAATGGTTTCTACATTTCGGCCAATGTAAAAAGCAGAACCGGATTTGGCCGGTAAATTACCGCTTAAATTAAAGATGTTCAGATAATTATTTATAACCGAATATAAGTGATCGTTATAAATGGTGAATCGTGACATAGAACCATTTATGCCTGTGCTGGAGGTTGTGGTGCTTGTACTAGTTGCGGAATTTTGATATGATTTGTCAAATGACTCATTACCACCTAGCCAACCACCGGTATAGCGGGAAATCTCTTCTGTTTTTTCTTTTAATTCCCAACCGATGACGATACCATTATTTTTCACCGAATAGGTTTTAGCATAATCGATTCCGTAATGATTTGGGGGCAACGGAAGTGCAGTTGGAAATATTGAATCCAGTCTGCCTTTTAATTCGGGATAAGCAGGATTAGTGACATCAAACCATACTAAATCAATAAATGAATCGGCGTAAAGCAATCCATTACGTATTGCCAAATCTGCATTGCCAAGTATCTGGATAAAGCCGGTTACCTGAGGATTAGCTGGATCCGTATTGTTTATTATATGAATGCCTTTATTGGGCTCAGAGATATACAAATAGTTATTATAAAAGCACATTTTACCAATGCCGCTTATTGTCTGCGGCACAGTGCTCACCTTTACCGAATTGCGAAACGTTTCGTTTGACATAAAAACAGGTTCATTCACTTTGTAAGTGACTGTTTCTTTGATATAATCCGAACAACTTGTCATAACAAGCAGGGAAAGACTGAATAAAAAGATTGTTCTTTTCATAATATACAGTTATTTAATGGGTTATAATAAAATTATTATATATGATACGTTACTCCAAAACGAATGGCAGACTCAAGTAAATGACTACTCGGGCTTTAGATATATTTCAATACTTCTCAATACTTCCCATTTTACTAATAAACAGAATTACACCGGTGCTTTTTTCGCGAATAACTAAAAGGAATGGTTTATTTACTCGAAAAACTGGTGTTGGTTGGGGAATTGGCATGGAAGTGGTCATGATTCCGATGATAGTTACAGCAGCAGCTTCTGTTCCTTCTTCTGTTACTTCCACATACGTATCATGAATTACCTTTGATATTTTCAGGCGCATATTGGCAATATTCGTAAAATCGGCTAAATCAGAAAATGCCAGATTCATTCCCATGCTTTTGATTGGATCATTCAGTATAAAATTATTCTTAGTTTTGAATCGGGGCATATATACTTCTACTTCTTTTGTGGTTATGTTTTGAATCAGATTATTCCATTTGTCAGTTGTTAACTGATTCAAAACATCAGTAGTTGTTTTACCGTCAGCAGGTAAAATTACCGTCATCGAAAATGCTTTATTTCCATACGGCATATCCAGATATTGTGCGTAATTATCAACAGCGTAAGCAAATGTATCCTTTTGATACATCATATTTACTTTTGTGACAACTCCCAGTTCGTTTGTGAAATCAGCTTCTTTTGTTTTACTGGTTTCAAAGTGCTTCCGCCAGATTCCTTTGAAATAAATAGCATTTACCAGGAACATAACATCATCAGAAGAAATTTTGTCAAGCGGTTTTGTGATCAGATTATTGGTTTTCTTCGCACACCAATTATTAATGGTATCCACAGCCCACGACTTTGTAAAATCCAGTTCTTTTACGTAAGCACCAAAGTAATCGGTATTGACTTTCAGGAAATCTGCTTTTACCGGAAATCCTGTTTTGTACCACAACGAATTAGCAATGTTTAGCTTTGTTGTCGGGTCAATTCCCGGCAATGTCGATTGCATAATCTGGTAATAACCATTGATATCGGCAACTGACAAGCCATTCATTTTCATTGCAGTCTCCATTTCGGTTTTGGTTGCTCCGTTTGCACCATTCCATGCCATTCCAAGCGCAATGCTTACGCTCAATGGCGAAATAAAGACGTTGGTTTCACCGGAAGATACAATAGTGTTTTTCAGCAAATCGAAGGCAAATGCATTGTCCTGACTGACGCGTTTTTCCATTCCTACTTTTAAAACAATTGGCTTAGCATCTGTCGGAACCTTAACTATTGGGTCGTTTTGAACAGTACAACCCACAACTAATGGAATAAATAATAATTTGAATAATGCTTTCATCGTTTTCATATTTATTAGTTCTTCAATGTTTTATATTCTATTGACAAGTGTTTCTATTAAATACCTGCTTGCATTTAGCTACATAATCTTTTATGACAGTCGGCTCTTTTCCATACTCATAAGTTACTTTATGCTTTTCTCCGTTGTTTAAAATAAGTTCAAGCCATTCAGCTCCTCCATCTGCACAATCAGGACAACCAATCACCGTAGGAAGTGCCTGAAAAGAACTTATAGAAATATTAGTTCTGATTGAATCCCAAAGAGTTAAATTTGTTTTAGCATAGAAAGATTTTTGCATCAATCCGGGTGCCATACAGGCATTGCAAATGCATATCCATTTTACCGAATCCGCTTTTATAGATACCTGATGATTACAATAGCCGACACATTCACCAAAGGAAGTTCCATAATTTATTTGTATTATTTTACTATTCATTTCATAACTGCATGAATTAAAAAGCATAAGGATTGAGATTCCGCTTAAAATGAATAATTTGATAAAGTGTGTCTTCATTTTGTCAACTTATTTCTTACGTACAAAGTGAGTATTATATCTGTCACAGCACATTGAAATTAAATCAAGAGAATCTGCATTTGCCAAATAAATATATTTTTCAGAATCTCCATACAATTCAATGGTTGAAGACTTATCGAAATCGAATTTGCAATATACAGCGTTAATGTAGATTGTTGCTATGTTTGGTAAAAGCGTCAATTTGCCAAAAGCCACTAACGAATCATTTCGTTGGATTCCAAAAATGCCATTCTTTTTTAAAATCAAATAATCAAAATCTTTGGTATAGCCTCTGCCACTTATTCCACCCGACGTACTTTTCAGTTTCCAAACTCCATAAATATCAGCTTGTTGGGCAGGAATAATATCGGTTGTATAATATTTTGTCTCAGGGATTTCTTCCATTTTATTTAAACTGACTCCTTCTGTTTTGCAGGCAGTCAGCACAGCAATGAACAAGCTAAGAATCAATATTTTGGTCATTTTCATTGAAATATGAATTAAAAGATATTTATCTGATTCCCGTATCAATATTTATATCCACTTTTGTTGTGTCGCTGGTTGTTATTTTGATTTTTAAAGGAAGATTATTGCCGCCTATTCTGGTGATGTTAATCTCTTTAAAATCAATCAAATACTCCCCAACAGGCATTTTAATGGAATAGTTTCCACTAAGCTCCGGTTTAATATCCAACATCAATTTTGTTTTACTCAAATTCCAAACCGATGTTTGCCATGCTTTATAGGTATCCTCCGTCGGTAGACATTGTGGCTGTGGAGGAATTGTTTCAACAGGACATAACGGACCAATACTGATTTTTCCTTTCAAAGTGCCTTCTCCCAATTTGTTTAGTTCTGAGCAGCTTAACATCAAAAAAATTAAGATGAGAAACAGAAAGCTATTCTTAATAGACCGTTTCATAGTACTTATACTTTAAAATTGAAACCTCAAACCGGCAGTCAGACCAATGACAGTTGGTTGATCTGTACGTGCACTTACCGGTTGATTGTTGTCAAAGAAATACGATAATTTTGGTTCAAAAAAGATTCCGATATTTCGCTGGATTTTATAGGTTGTACCAATTGCACCATTAACCGACCATTGAAAACCATCAATGCCGGTTGAAGCAGTTGTAGTAATTTTTTGGGTCCCGTAAATCTGATTTAAAACATAAACTGACCGGATTCCCTTTTCCACCATTGCACCACCTGATATGTAAATTTCCCATTTTGAATTACGCCAAACGACTCCTACTAAATTTAAAGGCAACCCAATATAATGAAGATGCAATTTGGCATTGTTTTGTTGCACGCCATTATTTTCAAAATTTGTTGAAAGATACGTATATACCAATCCGCTCTCCACGCTAATCGTTTTGTCCAGATTTTTTCGGACAACCAACCCAAACGAAAGCGGTGAATTATAGGTGATTCTGGAGAAATCTCTTGAATCCATCAAACCACTTGTGAAACTAGTCCCTGAAGTAATTTTTTCATTATAATATGCGTTAAAAATATCAGCCTCGTATCCGTTGCTTCCATTAGGCGCTCCACCACCCGATCCAAAAGATGCGGCAAGCAACCAATCTTTCTTATTCTTGTTTTTCACAACCGGCATATTAACCATATCTTCATTTAACGCTTTTGGAAAAACACTTTTCCGAGTAGAAACAGAATCTCTATTTTCAGTAGAAGAAGTTCCAGTTTCATTTTTCGTGATATTGTTTTGGGCAATATCAGGCGCTGTTTTGTTTTCGATAGAATCAGCCTTATTGGTTGTTACTTTCGAAATGTATTTTTCGGAATCAATTGAAATCGTTGGCTTGGGTTTTTCTGAATTTGTTTTCTTAGTTTCAGTTTTTGCAATTCTATTCTTCTCCAAAAAACCAACTGGTTTCGAGGATGTTACTTTTAGAATATTCAGGTTTGAATTTTCCAATGCAAATCTGGTTGGTTCAGAGACCGGGCGAAGAATAAAAAACAACGCCAAAACTGCAGCTGCACCTCCCGAAAGCCAGAACCAAAACGGAATAATTCTCCGCTTTTGACCTTTCATCTTCGCTTCAATCTCGTTCCAGCTGTTTGGATCAACCGGCACTTGGTGGTTTTCCAGTTTCTGACGAAAGATTTCGCTGAAAGCATCGGGTTTATCTATGTTGTTTATATCGTTTTGCATGGTTTAGCTGATGAGTGATTGGACTTTTTGCTGGAGCATTTTCCGTGCTCTCATAAATTGTGATCGCGAAGTATTTTCGCTGATAGTAAGCATGGTGGCAATTTCACTATGACTGTAACCTTCAATGGCATATAAATTAAATACTGTTCTGTAACCGTTCGGCAGTTCAGTAACGCATTGCATTAAATCATCAGCCGAAATCTTTTCTAAAATTGAAATATCTGTATTTTCAATAGAATATTCATAATTTTCAATGGCTTCGGATTGTTTCAATGCATCTTTTTGCCTCAGGTATTCAAGTGCTGTAGTTATAAAAATCCGTCTAATCCAACCAGCAAATGAGCCAATTTCAGAGAAAGTTTCAATTTTCATAAATATCTTGATGAAGCCATCTTGCAATAAATCGCGGGCGGTTTCTCTGTCGCCCACATACCTGATACATACGCACAACATGGCAGATGCATACAATTCATAAACCTGCTTTTGAGCCAACGGTTCATTGTTTTTGCATCCTGCAATCAGTCGCTGTTCGTCGGTTATTGCATTCTTTAACTCCATACTATAATACTAAGATGAAAATGGAAAGAGAAACGTTGCTTTAGAGAATTTAATTTCGTTGTAAAATTATAGAATTAACTCTTAACAGCCAACTGATATTTAAAATATTTTCAATATCTATATGGAGAAAAAATAAATGTATGAATTGTCAAGTTGGGGTAAGAAAAGGAATGGCTGCTCAGATTACATTTTAGAACCTGTTTTCTCGGCATTTTCAAACGCTTCTTTCCCTTCAGAGAAAGAAAACCAAATTAATCCTGCTGTTCCGAGCACGTCGGCATAAGCGAAACCAGTAAACTGATAAATAAGGCTGGAAACCAACAACACCACAGACATGTAAATGCAAATTTTAGTACATTCGGCATCGGAGAGTATAGCCTGCGAGTTTAATTGCTGTCCCAGATGTTTTTTGGCGGTATAGAGCCACGTCATAACGCTAATAGATATAACCGAAATAATAATTCCCCAAAACGTTGTTTCAGGTTTATCGTGATTAATCAGGTTCATAATAATGCCCAACAACAAACCGGAAGAAAGCAAGTAAAAGGCGGTACCGGTTATTTTCAATGCTTTAATTTCAAATTTACTGACAGAACTGTCAGGATTGTTTCTGATTCGAATTATCATTAAGGAAATACCCAAACCAGATAAAACTTCAATAAAACTATCAATTCCAAACCCGAATAATGTAAGTGTTTCATCCTGATAGCCCATTATCATAGAAACAACACCTTCAGCGATATTAAAAAAAATGGTAAACAGGCTTAACCGGTAAGCCTGTTTGTATAATTTTTGTTCTTTTGTTTCCATTGATATGTTTTAATTATCAACTAAACAAATTCGTTCCGGTTAAGTTTTTATTCAATTGCTTTAGCAAGCCATTTCCCCTGCATTTTTCTTTGCCGAAAGCAAATTATAAGCGCCTTTTATAACCACTTTTGCCGCTTTGAAATTGTAGTTATCGGGCAGTGTAATTTCAGAATATCCATTGTCGGTTACACCCTTTTTTACCTGAATCATTCGGTATTCTGTAAACGGTTTGCCGTTTTCCTTTTTGTTTTGTTCAAATACAAAAATATAGTCTTTGTCTTCGAAACTTACAATTGCTTCGGAAGCCACGGCTGTAACTTTGTTGCTTGTAGCCTCAATAATTGCGTTTACATACATACCTGGTAGCACATTTTTACAAATACCCTGAACACTGGCATATACCCTGTAAGTTTTATCTACATCAATGGATTTGGCGGTTTGATAAATCAATGCCATGTGCTGTTCGGTTTCGTTATTGATAAAAAACCGAATTTTTTGTCCGCTAGAAACTTTGTCGGCATCTTTTTCAAAAAGACTGAGTTGGAGAAAAAGCTTGCTGGTGTTCACAATCTCGAATAATACATCGGAAGCCGAAACCGATTTGCCTATACTAACATTGACCGTTTTTACATATCCCGAAATGGGTGAAACCAATGAAATGGATTTGCTAATGTTGTTTTCGTTCAGTTTGCCGGGATTGATACCTATGATAGATAACTTTTGTTCCAACGACTTGACCTGCACTTTCAGGGTTTTATACTCCGATGCCACTAATTGCATATTCTTTTTTGACGAAACATCATTTTTGTACAATTCAGTTTGCCGGTTATAATCCGCTTCGGCATATTCAAGTTTGCTTTTTGCTTCCAGGTAGTTTTGTTGAATATCAATAAACTCGGAGTTTTCAATTACAGCCAGTTCCTGTCCTTTTGCAACAGAATTACCGGGCATAAGTGAGGTGCTTCTTACAAAGCCACCCAATGGCATACTTACAGTAGCCATATTTTGAGGTGCAGCGGCAACAATACCGTTTACTTTGAGGGTTCCACTTATCGAACGCAATTCAATGGCACCCATTTCGATGTTGGCAAGTTTTACCTGATCGCTGCTCATTTCAACAATGTTGTCGGGCAGCACTTCTTCTTTTGTGGCTGTTTCTGCTTCCTTTTGTTTTCCGCACGACGCAAAAGCAACTAAAAGCACTGAAATCAATATGAATGATTTGAAATTATATATTGTCATAATTGTAAATTATAAAATTGTAAATTAATTAATTTTCCCTGAAATATAGTCGATGGAAATAATGGTTTGATTATAGTTATTCAGCGCATCGAGGTAGTTTTGTTTAATACTCAGCGCCCGATTCAGGCTCAGGATATAATCAAAATAATCCATTGCTCCAGCCCGGTAACTTTTCGTTGCCTGATTAATAATTATATCAGCTTCCGGAATAGCCTGTTTCTCATAATATTCCACACTGTTGGTATTTTTATTAAATTCAAGCAATAATGAACGATAACTTCCCGAAAGGGATTTTGAATAACTTTCTGCATCGGTTTGAGCTATTTTTTCTTTCAATTTAGCTGCTTTGGCTTTAGCTGAATAAGGAACGAACCAGATTGGAACTGCAACACCGGCCTGAATACCTGTAAAACGGTCGCCTGCACTAAATACACGTGGCACTCCATTTATTTCCTGAGTTCCCTGCATGGTTTGACTGAAATATCCGATACTCAAATCGGGTAAAGCTCGACTGCTTTCCAGTTTTTTCTCCAACCGTGACACTTCAACCTGTTGATTGACATACCCAATTGTGGGGTTGGCAACTAGGACTGAATTATCGGCTGCCGGTAAATAATCTATTCTGTGCAAAGCGGTATCGGCAGTCAAAAAAGCTTTTTCGGCATTTAAAACAGTTTGCAATTTCTGATTGTAAATAAGTAAATCGGCACTGATTTGTTGCAACTTATTTTTAATCTCAAGACTTTCAGAACGGGCCGAAATCATTTCAAGACGATTTGTTTCTCCTGTTTTCGCACGGAGTTCAGCCGCTTTCTGGAAACCGGAATACAAACTATCCTGATACACCAACAGTTTTTGTTTTGAATACAGGTAAGCCAACTGCCAGTAAATTTGTTTTACCTGCGTGGCTATTTCGAGCTGCGAAGCTTTCAACTGCCATTCACTGCTTTTTACATTGGCATTTGCCAGTTTATGTTGATTCACATAAACCGTAGGAAACGCAAACGACTGCGAAACGGTAAAACTATTGTCTTTGGAATATGAATTGATTTGTCCGTATTCTCCATCAATATTTGTTTTTGGAATATCCCACGAAGCTCCTTTCAATGCTTTTTGTACTTGAACGGAATAGCCGGAAGATCGCACGGATAAATTACTATCCAATGCCAGTTGAATGGCCTGTTTAAGATTAATTCTTTTCGTTTCCTGAGCATTTATTGACGAAAAGCCTAACAATAAAATAACAATCAAAGCGGTTGTTTTCGATTTGCGTTTCATTAAATTTCTGTATGAAACCGTAGAAAAGAAAATATAGAACACAGGCAGCACTAAAAGCGTTAGCAAGGTAGCTGTTATCAATCCGCCAATTACCACTGTTGCCAATGGTTTCTGAACTTCTGCACCTGCAGAGGTTGACAATGCCATAGGCAGAAAACCGAGTGAAGCCACTGCAGCGGTCATAATTACAGGACGTAACCGAGTATGCAATCCTTTAATAACACGCTCGTAAATATCGGTAACACCATTTTTTTCCAATCGGTTGAATTCGGCAATAAGCACAATGCCATTCAACACCGCAATACCGAACAAAGCTATGAAACCAACTCCGGCAGAAATGGAGAAATTCATTCCCCGAATCCATAAAGCCAGAATGCCACCAATAAGCGACATGGGCACAGCTGTATAGATTAATAAGGTTTGTTTTACGGAGTGGAAAGTGAAAAACAAAAGGATAAATATCAGTAACAAAGCCACGGGAACAGCAATAGCCAAACGGGCTTTGGCCGCCAGCAAGTTCTGAAACTGACCTCCATATGATACGAAATATCCTGTAGGGAGTTTGATCTGTTGGTCAATTTGCTTGGTAACTTCATCAATCACCGTTTGAACATCCCGGTTGCGGACATTAAATCCAACGGTGATCCTACGTTTGGTATTCTCCCGTGACACCTGAGCGGGTCCTGATTTAATTTCAATACTGGCCAACTGGTCAAATGGAACCTGCCCGCCCGAAGGCAACGCAACCGAAAGGCTTTTTACATCGTCCAGACTTTGGCGGTAATCCTTATCCAGGCGAACCACCAGCCCGAAACGCTTCTCTTCGTCAAATACTACACCAGCCTCACTGCCTGCAAAAGCAGCTCTCAGCACTTTGTTTACGTCCTGAACAGATAGACCGTACTGAGCCAACCTATCACGGTTGTATTCAATCTGCACCTGTGCCAGACCGGTTACTTTTTCCACATTAATATCTTCAACACCATTTATTTTTTGAATAATTTTCTCCACTTTCAATGCTTTTTCTGCTAAGATACCTAGGTCATCGCCAAATATTTTTACGGCAATATCCTGTTTTGAACCCGACATCAGTTCATTGAAACGCATTTGAATGGGTTGCTGAAACTCAAATTTTACGCCTGCCAGCGGAATAAGTGCTGTTTCCATTTTGGCAATGAGTTCTTCACGTGATTTGGCTGAAGTCCATTCGCTTTTTGGTTTGAGTGTAATAATATAATCGCCTGTTTCCATCGGTGTAGGGTCGGTAGGGATTTCGCCTGCTCCAATTTTACAAACCGCATGTTTTATCTCGGGAAAATTGGCAAGCAATATTTTATTTGCTTTTTCCACCTGCTCTATCGTGTTAGTGAGCGAACCGCCCTGCAAGGTCATAACTCCGGCAGCTAAATCACCTTCTTCCAGTTGAGGAATAAATTCGCCGCCTAAACTATTGAACACAAATAAACTTGCAATGAAAAGAGTAATAACCGAACCGGAAACAAGCATTTTGTGATGCAAAGCAAATTGGATCAACGGATCAAAAATACGGTGAAGTCCATCCATCATTTTGTCAGATAAATTGGGCTTGTGTTCGGTATTTTTACTCAAAAACAAGGTTGAAATCATAGGCACATAAGTAAGCGAAAGAATACCTGCACCAATCAAGGCAAAAGAGACTACCTGTGCCATTGGGCGGAACATTTTGCCCTCAATACTTACCAATGCCATAATGGGAACATACACGATCAGAATAATGATTTGTCCGAAGGTGGCAGAGTTCATCATCCGTTTGGCCGATTCAAAAACGGTTTCGTCCATTTGTTGTTGGGAAAGTCGCTTTATGCCCACGTGGTGGTGCTTGCTTAATGAAATTCGGTGTACTACGCTTTCGACAATAATGACCGCTCCATCCACAATCAACCCGAAGTCGATAGCTCCCAGACTCATTAAGTTACCCGAAATGCCAAAAAATTGCATCATGGAAACGGCAAATAACATGGAAAGCGGAATAACCGAAGCGACTATCAGCCCGGCTCTTATATTGCCCAGGAACAAAACCAACATAAAGATAACAATTAAAGCGCCCTCGATGAGGTTGCGCGAAACTGTACCAATAGCACGCCCCACCAAATCGGAACGATTAAGAAACGGTTCTATTTTTACCTCCTTAGGCAATGATTTTTGTATAGATTCAATGCGACTTTCAACGTTTGCAATCACTTCGTGGGCATTTGCCCCTTTGAGCATCATCACTACACCGCCCACGGCTTCGGTGGTATCAACTACAAAAGCTCCATAACGTGTGGCGCTGCCATATTGCACGGTTGCTATGTCGCGTATCAACACCGGCATACCCGAAGCATTTGATTTGACCACAATCTTTTCAATGTCTTCAAGTGTTTTTATCAAACCAATTCCCCGGATAAAATAGGCGGTTGGTTTTTTGTCAATATAAGCACTACCGGTGTTTTCATTGTTCTTTTCCAACGCTTCAAAAATGTTGGTAAGAGTCAGGTTCAGGCTTTTGAGTCTTTCGGGATTTATCGCTATTTCATATTGCTTCACAAATCCACCATAACTATTGATCTCGGCAACCCCTGCGGTACCAAGCATTTCGCGCCTAACCGTCCAGTCCTGCAAAGTCCTCAATTCCATGGGCGTGTAAGTATTTTCATACCCTTTCTTTACCGCTAAGCGATATTGGAAGATTTCGCCTAATCCCGACGAAATAGGCGCAAGTTCAATTTTTGCTAACCCTTGTGGAATAATATCTTCTGCTTCTTTTATCCGTTCAGAGAGTTGCTGGCGTGCCCAGTACACATCAACTCCGTCTTTAAATACAACGGTAATAACCGATAAACCCAAACGTGAAATGGAACGAAGTTCAGTAATATCGGGAATATTTGCTACTGCCACTTCTATAGGAGCAGTAATGGAACTCTCCACTTCCTGCACGGCTAATGCCGGAGCAAGCGAAATAATCTGCACCTGATTATTTGTAATGTCGGGAATGGCGTCTATGGGTAAGTTGGTGAGCGAATAGGTACCCCAACCAATTAAAGCCAACACAAAAAGCCCGACAATAAATTTGTTTTTTATTGAAAACTGAATGATACGTTCTATCATGATCTGAATGAATTAGGTAAATACAAAGACGAGTGCATACGTTAAGCAAACGTATGGTCACAAAGAGAGACTTAAAAACCAATTGTATTAAACTAACTTAGGTGGCTGCCAAATAGATGTGAAATTGGAAGAAGAAAAAAATGAAGTATAATTTGGGTATTGAACAGGGAAAAATGAATCACAAGTAAAATCAATGTGAAATATTTCCTGATATGGTACTGAAGAAATACAGCAACTGCAAACACAGAAAGGTGAACATAAATCTACGTTAGGAAGCCCCTGGGTAGTATTCGAAGCATTTTGGGTTAGTTGGACATTTCCTTCCGCTGAAATTTCTGGTGGATCAAGGCATGGAATTGCCGTGAGTACCAAAATATAAAGGGATAATATGCAGGCTAAAAATTTCACATTCAATATTTAACGGCAAAGATACAAAAAAAGTTCATAAACTATTCGGCAGCTTTTTTTATTTAGTTGGCAGTTTTTAGTAGCAGTCGGCAGTCTTTTTAATTTAGTCGGCAGTTATTAGTCGCAGTCGGCAGTTACTGCTTACTGCCACTGCCCACTGCTTACTATTACATACTGCCCTGCCACTGCCCACTTCTTACTGCTACTGCCCACTTCTTACGGCCACTGCCCACTTCTTACGGCTTCTCATTCCAAAAAGCAGGTACCTTGTTATATCCTGTGACAGTACAATTAAAGCAAGATGGTTTTGCCAAAAATAATTGAATGCCCGGGATAGGTCTGCAAGGAACGCCGGGAGGTGGTTTGTTGGCACATATAGGACCTCGAATTGAATCATAAATTACATAACCCTTCTTATAAATTGAATCGACCACCGGATCAAGACCCCAATATTTTACGAGTGCATCTACCGAAGCAAAATTGATCTCACATCCATCAAAACCATCTGTTGGATTAAACTCAGTAGGTAGATCCGATCGATCGATGAATATTCTTTTTTCGGTAGCGCCTGATACTATAAAATACCCAACTACCGGTACTTCTTTATTGGTTACGCATTTCACATTACTCATTAATGAATACGGTGTCGGGTCGAACAAAGTGCCCTGACTTTGATTCAGCTTAGTCAATTCTTTGAGATACTTAAATGTACTTTCTGAGAATGAATACTGTTTTGCCAAAATGGTATATCGCATGAACAGTTTATTGGTGCTTTCATCAAGTGTTATTATTTTTTGTTTATCAATTATATCATTGCTTCTTTCAATGGTAGTACCGAGGGTCATTATAAATGACGAGTCATTTTTATAACATGTTTTCCATTCCGTTTTTTTAGTAACGTTAATAGGCACCTGAAACTTCCAGGTTTCGTCGTATTCCCAACCGTAGTAACGATTATTGTTGGTTGGATCATGGGTATCAAGCAATAATTGAATTCGTTTGGGTCCTTCACCATCCAGTGGTTTGTATTCCCAGTAAAAGTTATCAATGGGTACCGGTGCTTTTAGTGTTTCAAAACCTGATTCGAAAACCTCATTGTCAACCTTAATTTGTATTTTATAGCTTTTGCCCGGAACACCGTGAAAAGTGGTATCTACTGTTCGGTAATCACCATTACTTACTTCCTTTAATTGAACTTCTAACCCTGTATTGTCAATTATTTTGATGTTGGCACCTGTTACGGGTGCGCCAATGTTATAGTCGTATTTGTATGATCTGGATAACTTGATTTTATACGGACCGGTTAAGTTGGTCATTTGTCCATCTACCACCAGCAGGTTTTCATACCGGGTAACAGTTGGATAATAAGGCGTTACACACGCTGCCATGATAAGAATAAGGATAATGGGAAATAATGATTTCTTCATGTGATTTTTTTTTATTTTTTTTAATCCAA
>Ga0209123_1002698_pt1 | contig 14454 bp, 10 predicted proteins | sample BarGraIncu00431A_FD_184500 | JGI IMG/M metagenome (GOLD analysis project Ga0209123, IMG submission 184500) | Arctic peat soil microbial communities from Barrow, Alaska, USA - Barrow Graham LP Incubations 004-31A (SPAdes) (version 2) | ecosystem: Environmental > Terrestrial > Soil > Wetlands >...
ATGCAACTCACCTGTGGATTTCATAGTGTCAGGTGAGCGTCGTTGCAAAGATTCCAAGCCTGACGGGCCATGTGGTCCGCTGCAACGCTCCTTGGAAGTCTGCGATTTTAAGGGCTGTTCGCACCAGGCACTACCGGCTTGCGCGAGCCAGACAGCACCGAGCGGAAGAACGGCTGTCGACACAGACCTTTGATATTTCGCAACACCCATAGCAGAAACTGCTTGCAACTGTGCATTTCTAAGCGTAGGTTGAGACGTGGGATGTGCTGACTTACAGCCAACGCCTGAACCGGTCGGCCTACCCACGCTTCAGTAGGAGGTTTTATGTCAGCCCTGCATTTACCAAGAAGGCTTGAGCAATTCGGTGGGCGCATCAAGAAGACTGATCCGGCCGCATGGGTTGTATTGGCCTTGGCGATCGGCTCTTTGGCCGTGCTTTATGCGGTGATCTATTTCCATTGATACCCCACGATTTTCTGTCGCCCACCCGGAGCCCCAATGCTGGGCCATTCTGGCATCGCGTCAAAGCGAATAATCTATCGGCTGGCTGTACGCCGGATCAGCGTGCCAGGCCCAGTAGGTCTGTACCAGCCGCTGCGTGATCGGCCCCGGACGGCCATCGCCAATCGGACGTTTGTCCACCCTGGTCACGGGCAGTACACCACCGCCCGAGGTGGAGATGAACACCTCCTCGGCCTCACGCAACTCATCGGCTGGCAAGGCACGCAGTTGTGTCTCCAGCCCCAGAGCGCGTGCCATCTCGATGACAGTGCGACGCGACAACACGCCGGTTATTTGCCCGGGCGTCAGTCCTGGGTCAAGCCGCCTCTTGGTAAAACACATTCCTCTGCAGCACGCGTCCTGCCAGCGGAGCCACTTTGTCGTGAATGGCCCCAATGTGCTCCGGCGTGGTGCCGCAGCAGCCACCCACGATATTGACCAGGCCCTCGGCGGCAAATTCACCAATCAGGCGGCTTGTGTCGGCCGGGGTTTCATCAAAGCCGGTGTCGCTCATCGGGTTGGGCAGGCCGGCGTTGGGGTAGCAGCTGATGAAGGTATCGGGCGCGGCCTTGGCTAACTCCTGGATATAGGGGCGCATCAGCGCGGCCCCCAGGGCGCAGTTCAGGCCCACGGCCAAGGGTTGCGCGTGGCGCACGCTGTGCCAAAACGCGGTGACGGTCTGGCCGCTCAAAATGCGCCCGGACGCATCCGTCACCGTACCGCTGATGATGATGGGCAGGCGCTCACCACTGGCTTCAAAAAACTCGTCGATGGCAAACAGCGCCGCCTTGGCGTTGAGGGTGTCGAAAATGGTTTCGACCAGCAGCGCATCGGCGCCGCCTTGCACCAGCGCTTCAACCTGTTCGTAATAGGCGGCGCGCAGTTGCTCAAAAGTCACGTTGCGGGCGCCGGGATCGTTCACGTCCGGGCTGATGCTGGCGGTTTTCGGCGTCGGGCCCAGGGCACCGAGCACAAAACGCGGTTTGTCGGGGGTGGAAAATTTGTCGCAGGCGGAGCGGGCTAATTTGGCCGAGGCCAGGTTCATCTCAAACGCCAGATCCGCCATGTCGTAGTCGGCCTGGGCCACGCGGGTCGCGCCAAAGGTGTTGGTCTCGATCATGTCGGCGCCGGCGGCCAGGTAGCGCTCATGGATGTCGGTGATCACGTCCGGGCGCGTCAGGCTCAGCAACTCGTTGTTGCCCTTGACGTCTTTGTGGAAGTCCTTGAAGCGCTCGCCCCGGTACTGGGCTTCACCCAGCTTGAAGCGCTGGATCATGGTGCCCATGGCACCGTCCAGCACCATGATGCGGTGTTGCAAAATCTCGGGCAGCGCCTGGCCGCGGGTGTAGTGGAGTGCTTTCATAGCCACGTATTGTAGAAAGCCGGGGCCGGGGCTGTGCGCGGTGGGACAATGGCCGCAACAGCGCTTGGTGATTTTCGGGTTTTACCGACAAATTTATGCCAAATATGCCTCTAGCCCCCGTCCAATATACGTAAGTAGCTATTTATTTAATAGCATCCGATTTTGTCCATTCACCTGATCCTGCAAGAAGTCTTTGGCTACGGCGCGTTCCGTGGTCCCCAGCAAGCCATCATCGAGCACGTGGTGGCGGGCGGCGACGCGCTGGTGCTGATGCCCACCGGCGGCGGCAAGTCGCTGTGTTACCAGATTCCGGCGATTGCACGCGAGCAAGCCGGCCAGGGCATCACGGTCGTGATCTCGCCCCTGATCGCGCTGATGCACGACCAGGTCGGCGCGCTGCATGAGGCCGGTGTCAGCGCCGAGTTTCTCAACTCCACCTTGTCGGGCGAGCAGGCGACGCAGGTGGAGCGGCGGCTGATGCGCGGCGACATCACCCTGCTCTACGCGGCGCCCGAGCGCGTCACGACGCCGCGTTTTCTGGCGCAACTCGACTCCCTGCATGAGCGCGGCAAGTTGAGCCTATTTGCCATCGACGAGGCGCACTGCGTGAGCCAGTGGGGCCACGACTTCCGGCCCGAATACCGGGCTTTGACGGTGTTGCATGAGCGTTATGGCAGCGTGCCGCGCATTGCGCTGACGGCCACGGCCGACGCGCTGACCCGCGCCGACATCGTGGAACGGCTGCAGCTGCAGGACGCGCGCCAATTCGTCAGCAGCTTTGACCGGCCCAACATCAGCTACACCATCGTCGAAAAGACGCAGGCCACGCAACAGTTGCTGCGCTTCATCAGCCAGGAGCACATGGGCGACGCCGGCATCGTCTATTGCCAGTCGCGCAAGCGGGTGGAAGACATTGCCAACGTGTTGTGCGATGAAGGCATTGCCGCGCTGCCGTACCACGCCGGTCTGGATGCCAGGGTGCGCCAAGCGAACCAGGACCAGTTCTTGCGCAGCGAGGGCATTGTGATGGTGGCGACCATCGCCTTCGGCATGGGCATCGACAAGCCCGATGTGCGCTTTGTGGCGCATCTGGACATGCCCAAAAACATCGAGGGCTATTACCAGGAAACTGGCCGCGCCGGGCGCGATGGCCAGAGCGCGCAAGCCTGGATGTGCTACGGCCTGCAGGACGTGGTGAACCAGCGCCGCATGATTGACGAAAGCCCGGCCGGAGAAGAGTTCAAGCAGGGCCTGCGCGGCAAACTCGACGCGCTGCTGGGTCTGGCCGAGGCGACCGATTGCCGTCGCGTGCGCTTGCTCCACTACTTTGGCGAAGCCAGCCAGCCCTGCGGCAATTGCGACAACTGCCTGCATCCGCCCGCGGTCTGGGACGGCACTGACGCCGCCCGCAAACTGCTCAGCACCATCTACCGCGTGCAGCAGATGGGCGGCAGCTATGGCGCGGTGCACATCATGGATATTTTGCGCGGCAAAAGCACCGAGAAGGTGACGCAGCGCGGCCATGAAACATTGAGTACCTTCGGCATTGGCGCGGACTTGAGCGAAGTGCAATTGCGCGGCGTGCTGCGCCAGCTGATCGCCATCGGCGCCGTGGCGGTCGATGCCCAGGCCTTCAATACCCTGCAGCTGACCGATGCCTCGCGCGCCGTGCTCAGGGGAGAGGTGCCGGTGCAGTTGCGCGCCTCGGTATCGAGCCCGGCCGAGCGCAAGGCCAAACGCGGCAGCACGACCCACGCCAGCAGCGTCGGCAAAACGCCAATAGCGCTGGATGCCCCGGCGCAGACTCGCTACGCCGCGCTGAAAGCCTGGCGCGGCGAAGTGGCCAAAGAACACAACCTGCCGGCCTATGTGATTTTTCACGATGCCACGCTGGCGGCCATCGCCGAGCGTGCGCCGCTTTCGCTGGCTGATTTGCAAGGCATCAGCGGCATTGGCGCGAAAAAGCTGGAAGCTTATGGTGAAGAGGTGTTGCGCGTGATGGTGAGCGTGTGAGCGACACACTGTGACCGAACCTGACTCCGATCACCTCTACAATTTGACCGCAAGCACGGCGCCAAGGTGTGCGTTATTGGCGGCTATGTGCAATGCAGCCATTTCAACAGGGAAGGTTTGTGATGCCGATTCTCGCTAAGCCCATGCGCCCAGCCCTGGTTGGCATCGTCGTCTTCCTGCTCGCGGGCCTGGTGGCTGCTGGTCTGGTCTGGCGCTCGGAGCAGAACCGCCGACAGCTGGAGCAGTCCCGCGCGCTGGCCATGGCCGCCGACCATGCGCAGGCCCTGCAACAAAATCTGCAGCAAGCCTTGGGTCCGGCGCAATTCGAGCAGGTGGTTGCGCGCGGCTATGACTATGTGCTGTGGCGCATCGATCCGGCGAATCAGCAGCGCCAGATCATCACCCAGTCATCCAAAGTCCCGCTTGACGCCGTTGATTTTGACTTGAAGGTTCCCAACGCCAAGTGGACCCTCAGCGTGGCGCCCACGACGGGCTGGGCAGACCCGCAGGGCCTGAGCCTGAAAGTCGCGCTGGCGGCGCTGTTCAGTGTGCTGCTGGCTTACGGTGCGAAACAAGCGGGTGCAGCCAGAGTCCGCGCGAACGGCCTTCAGGTCGACGTCAATGCGCAGGCGAGTGAACTCGTGGCGCTCAACCAGCGGCTGCAGAGCACGCTCGACGCACTGCCCGATCTACTCTTTGAAACGGACTTGGACGGTCGCTATCTGGCCTACCATTCGCCGCGCTCTGACTTACTGGCCGTTGCGCCCGCTGAGCTGCTGGGCAAGACGCTGCATCGAGTGTTGCCGGTTGCGGTGGCAGATATTTGCCTGGCGGCGGTGCATGAAGCCAATGCAGACGGCTACTCGCACGGCAAGCAGATCCAGCTGGCCCTGCCAGACGGTGCGCATTGGTTCGAGCTCTCCGCTTCACGCAAGAATGGCCTGCCGGGTGATGCGCCAACTTTCATTGTGCTGTCGCGCGACATCACCGAGCGCAAGAATGCTGAAATCAAGATTGAACGCCTGACCAAGCTTTATGCGGCCCTGAGCCAATGCAACCAGGCGATCGTTCGCTGCAGCGATGCAAGTGAATTGTTCCCGATCATTTGCCGGGATGCCGTTAATTTTGGCGGCATGAAAATGGCCTGGATTGGCGTGCTCGACGAGGCTGACCAGTTGGTCAAACCGGTGGCCTCTTTCGGCAGCGGTGTCGAGTACCTGGAGGGAATAGAAATTTCGGTCGATCTGAGCGGCTACAAGGGTCGCGGCCCCACCGGCACATCAATTCGTGAAGACCGGCCGTTTTGGTGCCAGGACTTCCAGCACGATGACGCCACCGCAGCCTGGCATGAACGCGGCGAGCGCTTCGGCTGGGGCGCCTCGGCGTCGCTGCCCTTGCACCTGAAAGACCGGGTGATCGGCTCCTTCACACTGTATGCGGGTGAAATGTGTGCCTTTGACGAAGCAGCGCAAAACCTGTTGCTTGAAATGGCGCTGGACATCAGCTTTGCGCTGGACCGCTTTGCCGACGAACGTGAGCGCAAGAGGATGCAAGACGATTTACGCGACAGCGAGGAGCGCTATCGCAAAGCGTTTCAGACCAGCCCGGATGCGGTCAACATCACCCGGCTGGTGGATGGTCTCTATGTCGATGTGAACACGGGTTTTGAGCGCATCACCGGCTGGCTGCACGACGAGGTGGTGGGAAAAACCACCACCGAACTCCATCTCTGGGGCGACCCGGCAGACCGGATGCGGCTGGTTGACGCATTGCAGTCCGAAGGTCGTTGCAACAATCTTGAGGCCACTTTCGTCAAGAAAAATGGCGACATCTTTCACGGCTTGATGTCAGCGGAAAATGTCCGCTTCAAAGACGTTGACTGCATCCTCTCCATCACGCGCGACATCACCGAGAAGAAGCTGGCAGAGGCGCAGATTCAACAGTTGGCCCATTTTGATCAGCTGACCGGACTACCCAACCGCAGTCAACTCCATGATCGCTTCAGGTACGCGCTCAGCCTGGCGCAGCGCCACGGCGACCAGTTGGCCATCATGTTCCTCGACCTGGACCACTTCAAGAATATCAACGACACCTTGGGGCATAGCGTTGGTGATCAACTGCTGGTGGACGTCTCGCGCCGACTCAAGGCCGCGCTGCGGGAAGAAGACAGCTTGTCACGGCTGGGTGGCGATGAATTTATTCTGTTGCTGCCGGGCACTGATGAAGCGGGTGCCAGTCAAGTCGCGGCGAAGTTGCTTGCCGCCGTGGCGCAGCCGTGCCAGATTGAACAGAATGAATTGGTGAGCACGGTGTCGATTGGTATCGCCCTTTATCCCAATGACGGACAGGATTTTGAAACCCTGTCAAAAAACGCCGACGCCGCCATGTACCGCGTCAAGCAAGCCTCGCGCAACGATTTCCGCTTTTTCACGCAGGAGATGCAGCTTCATTCGGCGCGCACCCTGCAATTGGTCAACGCCCTGCGTCATGCCCTGTCCCGGCATGAATTTGAGCTGCATTTTCAGCCGCAGGTCGCCTTGCAGGATGGTCATATTGTGGGCGCCGAAGCCCTGCTGCGCTGGCGCCATCCCGAACTGGGCATGATCTCACCGGTAGAGTTCATCCCGATTGCCGAAGACAGTGGGCAGATCCTGGCGATTGGCGAGTGGGTGCTGCGCACCGCCGTCAGGCAATTGAAGCAGTGGCTGGATGCCGGGCTGCGGCCCATGGTGATGGCGGTCAACCTGTCAGCGGTGCAGTTTCGCCATCCGAACCTGATTGACCTGGTGACGCGCATTCTCGACGAGGCCGCGCTACCCCCCGAGTTTCTGGAACTGGAGCTGACGGAGGCCGCCGCGATGGACGATCCGCCAGCCGCCATCGCGATCATGAACAAGCTCGACGAACACGGCATCCGCATGTCGATTGACGACTTTGGCACCGGCTACTCGAGCCTGAGCTACCTGAAGAAATTCAAGGTCTACAAGCTCAAGATCGATCAGTCTTTTGTACGCGACATCAGCGATGATCCGGATGACAAGGCGATCGTCACCGCGATCATCAATCTGGCCAGCAGTTTGGGCATGCACACCATTGCCGAGGGTGTGGAAACGGCCAGTCAACTGGCCTTTTTGCGCTTACAGGGATGCGATGAGGTGCAGGGTTATTACTTCAGCAAGCCGCTACCTAAAGATCAATTCGAAGCTTTCGTGCGCAATAGCATGAGCTGACGGTTTCCGTGTCTTTCCATTTTTCAATCATGGCTGATTGACTTTCCGAGGTCAGTTGGGCAAGGCATCAAGGGCATGGGCGCGAAGAAGCTGCCTCTCAATAGATCTCCGCCGCGATAGTGCGCACGTGCTGCAACAGCAGCTTGGCCCCGGGTGACAGCAATTGATCGCGTCGCATGATGATGCCAAAACTGTCCATCTTGCAGGGAAGCTCAATGGGCAGAATGGCCAGTTCGCTGGAGCGGACGTAATAGCGGGCAACCTCCAGTGGCATCGCATGCAGGAAATCGGTTTGCTGCAGCAGGCTTGTGATCACTGAAATGGCCGTGGCCTCCACCACGTTGGCGGGCGTCTCCAGCTCAATACGACGAAACATCATGTCGAACCGGTGGCGCAGAATGCTGCCGCTCGGTGACAGTATCCAGCTGGCGGCGGCCAGATCGTTCAAGCTGAGATCGCTGCGCGCCAGCAAGGGATGTCCAACGCGCGCGACGGCGCACTCGGTTTCCTCCGATAAGTCCTCATACAACAGGTCCAGATCATCTTCCTGCTCCCGAATTCGCGCGATCAGGAAATCGAGTTGCCCGTGCTTCAGGCGTTCCACCAGCTCATTGCTGGTACCGACCTCAACGCCGATGCACAGGCGTGGGGCTTCCTGCTTGGTCCGCGCGATGGCCTGCGGCACCAGTGTCGTGGAGGGCGTGATGATCACGCCGATGTCAACCTGGCCTGACAGGCCGGCTTGCAGCGTGGCAATCGAATCCTGACCTTGTGACAGATTGGTGAGTGCCATGCGGACATGGCGGATCATGGTTTCGCCATACAGCGTTGGCCGCACGCCGCGCGGCAGCCGCTCAAAAAATGGCACGCCAAAGAGTTCCTCAATGTCTTTGAGCATCTTCGACGCGGCAGGCTGGCTCATGTGGGTCTCTTTGGCCGCCTGATGAAGATTGCGTGCCTCGTCCAGCGCGATCAACAGGAACATCTGGCGGGTTTTGAGCTTGGTACGCGTCCGCCGCGCGGCGTCGTTGTCATGGTCATTCATGGGTCTGGAGGTGTCAGTGGCGAGGATAGTCAGCGCGAGTGCGTGCAGTTGATGGCTTAATTGATATAAAAAATGATATCGATTTCACATATTAATTCATTTGTTTTGTATTTCGACCGCACCTAAGATGGCGCCGATTGCAACCCAAAAGATTGAAGGAGACTCGGATGTCCAACCCGCCCAAACGTGTATTGCGGTCTGCCGCCTGGTTCGGAGCCGCCGATAAAAACGGCTTCATGTACCGCAGCTGGATGAAGAACCAGGGCATTCCGGATCATGAATTTCAGGGCAAGCCGATCATTGGCATCTGCAACACATGGTCTGAACTGACACCCTGCAACGCGCACTTTCGCAAGATTGCCGAGCATGTGAAGCGCGGCATCTCCGAGGCGGGAGGCTTCCCGGTCGAGTTTCCGGTGTTCTCCAATGGTGAGTCCAACTTGCGCCCCACCGCCATGCTGACACGCAACCTGGCCAGCATGGACGTGGAAGAATCAATTCGTGGCAACCCGATGGATGCGGTCGTGCTGCTGGTGGGTTGCGACAAGACCACGCCCGCGCTGCTGATGGGTGCTGCCAGTTGCGACATTCCCACCATCGTGGTGACCGGTGGCCCGATGCTGAACGGCAAGCACGAAGGCCGTGACATCGGCTCCGGCACCGTCGTATGGCAGCTGCACGAGGCCGTCAAGGCGGGGCAAATCACCCTGAATCAATTCATGTCGGCCGAAGCCGGCATGTCGCGATCCGCGGGCACCTGCAACACCATGGGCACCGCCTCCACCATGGCCTGCATGGCCGAGGCGCTGGGCACCTCGCTGCCGCACAACGCCGCCATTCCGGCAGTCGATTCCCGCCGCTACGTGCTGGCACACATGTCGGGCATGCGCATCGTGGACATGGTGCGGGAAGACCTGAAGCTGTCCAAAATTCTGACGCGCGAAGCGTTTGAGAACGCCATTCGGGTCAATGCGGCCGTTGGCGGTTCCACCAATGCCGTGATTCACCTCAAAGCCATTGCCGCTCGCATCGGCGTGCCGCTGGCGCTGGAAGACTGGACTACCGTAGGCAAGGGCACGCCGACGCTGGTTGACCTGCAACCGTCAGGCCGCTTCCTGATGGAAGATTTCTATTACGCCGGTGGTCTGCCGGGCGTGCTGCGCCGGATGGGCGAAGGCGGCCTGTTGCCGCACAAGGATGCGCTGACGGTCAACGGCAAGTCGATCTGGGAGAACGTGCTGGACGCTCCCATCCACAACCCGGAAGTGATCCGGCCGCTCGACAAGCCGCTGGTCGCGGATGGCAGCATCTGCATCCTGCGCGGCAATCTGGCGCCGCGCGGCGCGGTGCTCAAGCCGTCTGCGGCAACGCCCGCGCTGATGAAACACCGGGGCAAAGCGGTCGTCTTCGAGGATATTGACCACTACAAGGCGCGCATCGGTGACCCGGACCTGGAGGTCGATGCCGACTCGGTGCTGGTGCTCAAGAACTGCGGCCCCAAGGGCTATCCCGGCATGGCGGAAGTGGGCAACATGGGCTTGCCACCGAAATTGCTGGCGCAAGGCATTACCGACATGGTTCGCATCTCGGACGCCCGCATGAGCGGCACGGCCTACGGCACCGTGGTGCTGCATGTGGCACCTGAGGCCGCAGCCGGCGGGCCGCTGGCGATCGTGCGGGATGGCGACTGGATCGCACTCGACAGCCATGCGGGCAAGCTCGATCTGGAGATCAGTGATGCCGAGATCGCGCAGCGCCAGGCCGAGCTGCAGGCCAAGCCCGCAGCGCCGGCCAAGGGCGGCTACCAGCAGTTGTACATTGACCGGGTGTTGCAGGCCGACGAAGGCTGCGATTTCGATTTTCTGGTCGGCTGTCGCGGCGCCGAGGTTCCCAAACATTCGCATTGAGCCCGCGCGTTGCGCGATTCTGAAAGACCCGTGATGAGCAAAAAAATCAAATGTGCGCTGATCGGTCCGGGCAACATCGGCACCGATCTGCTCTACAAACTCAAGCGCAGCGCGGTGCTGGACCCGGTTTGGATGGTGGGTGTTGACCCGAGCTCCGAGGGTCTCAAGCGCGCCCGCGAGCTGGGTTTGAAGACCACCGAACTGGGCGTTGACGGCTTGCTGCCCCATGTGCTGGCGGATGGTGTGCAGATTGCTTTTGATGCGACCTCGGCCTATGTCCATGCCGAGAACTCGCGCAAGTTGACCGAACTCGGCGTCCTGGTGATCGACCTGACACCGGCCGCCATCGGCCCGTTCTGCGTGCCGCCGGTCAACCTCCTGTCGCTCGTCGGCCAGCGGGCCATGAACGTCAACATGGTGACCTGCGGTGGCCAGGCGACGATTCCGATGATCGCCGCCATCTCCCGGGTGCAGCCGGTCCGGTACGGCGAGATTGTGGCCACGATTTCCTCCAAGTCGGCTGGCCCCGGCACGCGCAAGAACATCGACGAATTTACCCGCACCACCTCCCGCGCCATCGAGCAGGTGGGCGGTGCCAGGCAGGGCAAGGCGATCATCATCATCAACCCGGCCGAGCCGCCGCTGGTGATGCGCGACACCGTGCATTGCCTGACCGAGACCGAACCTGATCAGGCGAAGATCACCGCGTCGATTCACGCCATGATCAAGGAAGTGCAGAAATACGTGCCCGGCTACAAACTGGTCAATGGCCCGGTGTTTGACGATAAACGTGTGTCGGTCTTTCTGGAAGTGGAAGGCCTGGGCGACTTCCTGCCCAAGTACTCCGGCAACCTCGACATCATGACCGCCGCCGCCGCCCGCACCGCCGAGATGTTTGCCGAGGAGATTCTCGCTGGCAAGATCGTCCTCCAACCCGTGGCTACGCTCGCCTGAGCCAGGAGCACAGCATGACTGTCAAAGGTAAAGAAATCACCGTCCACGACATGACCCTGCGCGACGGCATGCACCCCAAGCGCCACCAGATGACGCTGGACCAGATGAAGGCCGTGGCGACCGGGCTCGACGCCGCCGGCGTGCCGCTGATCGAAGTCACCCACGGCGACGGTCTGGGCGGCGCCTCGGTGAACTATGGCTTCCCGGCCCACAGCGACGAGGAATATTTGAGCACCGTGATTCCACTGCTCAAGCAGGCCAAGGTCTCAGCCCTGTTGATCCCCGGCATCGGCACTGTGGACCACCTCCGGATGGCCAAGGATCTGGGCGTACACACCATCCGTGTAGCCACCCACTGCACCGAGGCCGACGTCTCGGAACAACACATCAGCCTGGCGCGCCAGCTGGAGATGGACACGGTCGGTTTTTTGATGATGGCGCACAAGGCGGATTCGCAGCGCCTGATCAGCCAGGCCCGCCTGATGGAAAGTTACGGTGCCAATTGCATCTACATCACCGATTCGGCCGGTTACATGCTGCCCGATGAGGTGAAGGAAAAAATCAGCGCCGTGCGTGACGTGCTCAAACCTGAAACCGAACTCGGCTTTCATGGCCACCACAACCTGGCCATGGGTGTGGCCAACTCGGTGGTCGCCGTCGAGAGCGGTGCGACGCGCATCGACGCGGCCGCAGCGGGCCTGGGCGCGGGCGCCGGCAATACGCCGATGGAAGTCTTTATCGCCGTGTGCAATCGCATGGGCATAGTGACCGGTGTGGACCTGTTCAAAATGCAGGACGTGGCCGAGGACATCGTGGTGCCGATGATGGATCACCCGATCCGCATTGACCGCGACGCCCTGATCCTGGGCTACGCCGGGGTCTACTCCTCCTTTCTGCTGTTCGCCAAGCGGGCCGAGAAAAAGTACGGTGTTTCCGCCCGCGAAATCCTGATCGAACTGGGCCGCCGCGGCATGGTCGGTGGCCAGGAAGACATGATTGAAGATGCCGCGATGACCATGGCCAAAGCGCGCGGCCTTATTTAAAGTCAAAAGGATTGACATGACTCAAACAAACCAGGCCCGCTTCAAGGGCGTCTTCCCGGTAGTCCCGACCACGTTTTTTGAGAATGGCGAGTTGGATCTTGCCAGCCAGAAGCGTTGCGTCGATTTCATGATCGATGCGGGCTCCAACGGCCTGTGCATCCTGGCCAACTTCTCGGAGCAGTTTTTGCTCTCGGATGACGAGCGTGACGTGCTGACCCGAACCATGCTGGAGCATGTCGATGGCCGGGTGCCGGTGATTGTGACCACCACCCACTTCAGCACCCAGGTCTGCGCTCATCGCAGCCGGCGCGCCGAGGAACTGGGCGCGGCCATGGTGATGGTGATGCCGCCCTACCATGGCGCCACCTTTCGCGTCTCCGAAGACAAGATTTACGAGTTCTACGCCGGCGTGTCGGACGCCCTCGATATTCCCATCATGATCCAGGACGCGCCCGCCAGCGGCACCGTGTTGTCGGCTGCCTTTCTGGCCCGCATGGCCACGGAGATCAAGCAGGTGTCCTATTTCAAGATCGAAACCGCTGGTGCTGCCTCCAAGCTGCGCGAACTGATCCGCCTGGGCGGGGCTGCCATTGAGGGCCCGTGGGATGGCGAAGAAGCCATCACCCTGCTGCCCGATCTGGACGCCGGCGCCACCGGTGCCATGACTGGCGGGGCCTACCCCGATGGCATTCGCCTGATTGTGGACGCCTATTGCGCCGGTCGGCGTGAAGAAGCCATCGCCCATTACCAGCAATGGCTGCCGCTGATCAACTATGAAAACCGCCAGGGCGGCATCCTGAGTGCCAAGGCGCTGATGAAGGAAGGCGGCGTCATTGCCTGCGAAGCGCCACGCCATCCCTGGCCTTCCATGCACCCCGCGGTTCGCGCGGGCCTGTTAGAGACCGCACAGCGCCTGAACCCGATGGTTCTGCGCTGGGGTAAATAAATCCACAAAAACGAGAGCACACGACCATGACAATTCAAAAGCACGACAACCTGATCAACGGCCAATGGGTCGCGGGTGCCAACTACGCCCCCAACATCAATCCGTCCAATATTGCCGACGTCATCGGTGACTACACCCAGGCCGATGCCGCGCAACTCGATACAGCGGTCAAGGCAGCCCAAGCCGCCTTCCCCGCTTGGTCCACCGGCAACATCCAGGCCAGAGCCGATGCGCTGGACAAGATCGGCACCGAAATCCTGGCCCGGCGTGAAGAACTCGGCACCCTGCTGGCCCGTGAAGAAGGAAAAACCTTGCCCGAAGGCATTGGCGAGGTCACCCGTGCCGGCAATATCTTCAAGTTCTTCGCCGGTGAATGCCTGCGCTTGAGCGGTGAAATCGTGCCCTCGGTACGCTCCGGCGTCAGCGTCGAGATCACGCGCGAACCGGTGGGCGTGATTGGCCTGATCACACCCTGGAACTTCCCCATCGCCATTCCGGCCTGGAAGACCGCCCCGGCGCTGGCCTATGGCAACTGCGTGGTGCTCAAACCGGCGGACCTGGTGCCCGGCTGTGCCTGGGCCCTGGCCGAGATCATCAGCCGCAGCGGCATCCCGGCGGGCGTGTTCAACCTGGTGATGGGCCGCGGCAGCGTCATCGGTGACCCGCTGGTCAACCACCCCGGCATCAACGCCATCAGCTTCACCGGCTCGCAAGGCGTGGGCAATCGCATTGCCCAGCAATGCGCCGCCAACCTCAAAAAGGTGCAGTTGGAGATGGGTGGCAAGAACCCGCAGGTCATTCTGGACGATGCCGACCTGGCGCAGGCGGTCGAGCTCAGCGTGCAAAGCGCGTTCTTCGCGACCGGCCAGCGCTGCACGGCAGCGAGCCGGCTGATCGTCACCGACGGCATTTACCCCAAGTTCCTTGAAGCCATGAAACAACGCATGGCAGGCCTCAAGATCGGTGACGCCCTGGGCGCCGGCATCGACATCGGCCCGGTGTCTTCCCAAGCCCAGCTGGAACAGGATCTGAGCTACGTGCAAATCGGACAGGCCGAAGGCGGCTTGCTGGTAGCCGGTGGTGAACGCCTGAAGCTCAGCACCGAGGGCTTCTACCTGGCGCCTGCGCTTCTGACCGACACCACGGCGGCCATGCGCATCAACCGCGAGGAAGTGTTCGGCCCGGTGGCCAGCATCATCCGCGTCAAGGGCTATGAAGAAGCACTGCTAGAGGCCAACAACACACCCTATGGCCTCTCAAGCGGCATTGCCACCACGTCGCTCAAGCACGCGAGCCACTTCAAGCGCCATAGCCAGGCTGGCATGGTGATGGTGAACCTGCCGACCGCCGGTGTCGACTACCACGTGCCGTTTGGCGGCCGCAAGGGCTCGAGCTACGGCTCGCGTGAGCAGGGCCGTTATGCGCAGGAGTTCTTCACCACGGTGAAAACAA
>Ga0209123_1002699_pt1 | contig 14447 bp, 9 predicted proteins | sample BarGraIncu00431A_FD_184500 | JGI IMG/M metagenome (GOLD analysis project Ga0209123, IMG submission 184500) | Arctic peat soil microbial communities from Barrow, Alaska, USA - Barrow Graham LP Incubations 004-31A (SPAdes) (version 2) | ecosystem: Environmental > Terrestrial > Soil > Wetlands >...
TGATTAAGAGTCAGTTGCTCTGCCAGTTGAGCTAGTGAGTCGTAGTGGTTAGGGCGGCAGGACTCGAACCTGCGAATACGGGAGTCAGAGTCCCGTGCCTTACCAACTTGGCGACGCCCCAATAGAAGTGATTCATATTAAGAACATACTTAGTATATACCTATTTGAGAAAAATAGCAACTGTAAAATAATATATATGTTCATAGGTATCGATTCTTCGTATGAATCATTCCAGATTTTTTTAAGTGTATAAATATTGACATAAAAGGTTTATTAATTTACTGTGGTCTCCAATTGTATGATATGATTTACTTATGCACTATACATTTTTTATGTAACAGATGAATTGGATTATTTTTCAATGGTAAAGAAAAAATGGAGGTTATATAATGTTTGGAAGAGGTAAGACCTTTGTGCAGCCCAGTGATGGTCAATATTCAGCAGATAAGCCTGTTGCAAAAGCTTTTTTGCGCATTGACAATCAATCAATAGGGTATTTAAGTGAACTTTGCCCAGTGATTGAAAAACATTTAGATGAAATTACGACTGATTTTTATTCCCGATTAACCCAGGTGCCAGAAGTAGATCAATTTATTCGCCATCATTCTTCTATTGATAAATTAAAACAAACTCTCCGTGGCTTTTTAAAAACTTTGTGTGTGCCCAGAATTGATCAGCCTTATTTAATGGATAAAAGACGCATTGGTGAAGTACATAATAGAATAAAATTGCCGGCCGAATGGTTTATTTTGGCTGCAGGTGCTCTGAAAGATACAATGATTCCTTATATTGTAGAGGCCTATGGTTCGGATTTGCCGCATATGACAAAGGTTATCCATGCTTTTAATCAAGTATTACAACTCGTTGAGTCTGAGGTTAATGAATCCTTCCTTTCGTCTTATACAAAAGAAATCGATAAAGGACACGAATTGGAACAGTTGATGAAGGAACAGTCCACATTAGTGGCACATATTCAAGATTCCAGTCAGATGTTGGCCGCTACTGCTGAGGAAACTTCAGCGTCAGCTTCCCAGATGGCCCAATCGGCCATGAAAATTGAACAAGCATCGACTCTAGCCAAGGGCGAGGCAGACTCCGCACGAATGACAGCCATGAATGGAGAAAAGTCAACTCAGAATACCTTGAACCAAGTTTCTGTCATGATAGCAGCGAACAAAGAAGCTCAGGACAAGGTCAATTCTCTGGAAACAACCTCGGGTTCAGTTGGACAGATTGTGCAGACCATCACCGAAATTGCCAGTCAAACCAATCTATTAGCTCTTAATGCTGCCATTGAAGCAGCGCGTGCTGGTGAGGCGGGGCGAGGTTTTGCAGTGGTGGCTGATGAAGTCCGCAAGCTAGCTGAGCAAAGTCGAACAGCGGCTAATGAAATTTCGGAGCTTATTGGTGCCAATACCACGTCGACGAAAGAAGTCGTCAGTAGCATGAGTGAACAGGCTATCGTCATGAATACGGTAAGCCAGGCTGTGCAGGAGACTTCTTCACAGATGACGCAAATCGTAAAAGCCATAACTGGGAACTTCGAACAAGTTGAGAATATTGCTGTGGCTGTTACCAGTCTGGCGGCCACTTCTCAGGAAATCGAGAAAGCATCGGATGAAGTGGCTCATGCGGCCACCGATTTATCAGCCATGGTAACGCGATAAGTTTTTTTAGCTTTTTATGAATAATAACATTAACTTTTAGACAAAATACTAAAAGGGGGTGTTATTAATGGCAAATAAATTAACAAGTAAAGAAACGTCGCTGTTAAAAGATCAACAAAATCATGAGAAAATCTGTATACAAAAGTACCAAACCTATGCCAGTCAGGCTAGTGACCCTCAATTGAAAGAATTACTGACCTCTTATGCTGGGCAAGAACAGCAACATTTAAATAGCATTAATCAAATGTTGAGTGGTCAAGTGCCAGCCATGTCATCAACTGCAAGTTTATCCAATCAGCAAAGCAGTGTGCAAAGTTCTGCCCCGTCATCTTCGAGTTTAGCTTCCCAAGGGACAATCAATAGTCAAAGTGACAGTGCTCTTTGTAATGACATGCTAATGACTGAGAAATTTGTCTCGGGTGCCTATGATACAGCCATCTTTGAATTTACGGATACGGCCATGCGCCAAGCTCTTAATCATATACAAAAAGAAGAACAAGGACATGGTGAGGGGTTGTTCCAATATATGCAGAGTAAGGGTATGTATAATCCCCAGTAGTTTAAAATTCATAAAAAGCAATGATCACTGTCGTAACAAACAGTGGTCATTGCTTTTTATGAATTTTTTGCAGATTTTTTTATCCTTTGCCCTTTTGCAGTTCAATAGGGTTTATGTGAGTAGGAGTTTTATCCTAGGATAACGAATGATAGTATAAATAGCAAGACAACAGTATGGAGGTGAAAGCTGCGGTGAAGCTGCGATTAATAATAGGACGGGCTGGGTCTGGTAAGACTCATGATTGTGTAGCAGAGATGGGCGCATTGCTGAAATCATCATCAGAGGGTAGGTCCTTGGTCATGATTTTGCCTGAACATGCGACCTTTCAAGTGGAACATAAACTTGCATCCATCCCTGGTATCGAAGGGTTCACGCGGGCTTATGTTTTTGGCTTTCGTAGGTTGGCCCATCGGATTTTAATGGAAACAGGCGGCGCTGTGCGTCCTCATATTACAGAACTGGGCAAGAGGCTGGTCTTAAGTCAATTATTACAAGCCCATCAACAAGAATTTAAATTATTTCACCGTGCTGCTAGCCAGCCTAGTTTTGCTGATCTGTTGGCAGGTATGATTCAAGAGTTTAAAGCCTATGGTGTCTCGCCAGAACAACTTGCGCTGGCTGAGGAAGAACTTAGTGGTTTACCCATTGGGGATAAGTTGCATGATTTAGCCCTGGTTTATCTAGGTTTTGAAAAATTTTTACAGGGCCGCTATACGGATCCCGAAGATTATTTAACATTACTGGCAGAAAAAATTAGTCAATCGGATATTTTGCAGGAGGCCCAGGTCTGGATTGATGGGTTTACTTGGTTTAATCCCCAGGAAGCAGGAGTGGTAGCTAAGTTATTAAAGACCGGAAGCAGTGTGACTGTAACATTGTGTTTAGATGGCAATAGCGACCAACAACAAAATCCCACGGCTTTGTTTCATCGCCAGTGGGATACGCGACGGAAACTACTGGAACTGGCGCGACAAATGGGAGCTGAGATTGAAGAGGTAGTATTAAGTGGGGCGGAGCGATTTACGGCACCACTGCTCCACCATATTGAAGCCCAATTTTTTACTTCGCCGGCAGTAGGCTGGACGGGTGTTGTGGAAGGCTTGGCAGTGGTTGAGGCGGCTAACCGTCGGGTGGAAGTGGAAGGTGTGGCACGGGATATTCTGCGTCTCTGTCGAGAAAACGGGTGTCGCTGGCGCGATATAGGTATTTTACTGCGAGATACGGAAAGTTATGCTGGGATAGTGGAAACGGTACTGGCTGATTATGATATACCTTTTTTTAGTGATCGCAAACGTCAACCCGTCCATCACCCCTTAGCAGAGTTATTACGCTCATCCTTAGATGTGGTGATTGATCGATGGAGTTATGAACCCTTGTTTCGTTGTTTTAAGACGGATTTATTTCCGTTAGACAGGGATGAAGTGGATCAGTTAGAAAATTATGTGCTGGAATTTGGTATTCGTGGCACCAAGTGGACGAAGGGATTGGCGTGGACTTTTATCCGGCGTTTCTCCTTAGGTGAAGATAGTGAACTCAATGAAGTTGAGCAGGGATACTTACAAGGTATTAACGATATTCGTAGTAAGGCGTCGGCTCCTCTCATCGTGTTTGAACAACAGATTAAAGGAGCAATGACGGTACAAGAGATGACTGTGGCTCTATACGAACTTTTAATGGAGCTTAGTGTCCCAGAAAAGCTAGCTCTGTGGGCTGATCATGCGGAAACAATTGGTGATTTGGAAGTAGCTAGAGAACATCGGCAGTTGTGGGATAATATCGTCCAATTATTTGAGCAATTAGTAGAAATCTGTGGTGATCAACAGATGAAACTCGGTGATTATGCTGAGATGATTCATCAAGGTTTGGAAGGACTGACCTTAAGTCTCATACCACCAGGTCTTGATTATGTCACTGTATCCTCCATGAAACAAACCAGTTTGGAGAATATTCCTGCCATTTATGTGCTGGGGGCTAACGATGGGGTCTTGCCCATGCGTGGGCAGGGAGAAGGTCTACTGACTGATGCTGAACGAGAGCAAATGCTCGCCTTTGGTTTTGAATTAGCCCCTGGATCTCAGGCAGACTCTTTTGCAGAAGGATTTTTGGTGTATACAGGGCTGACGCGCGCCAGTACATATCTATGGCTGAGTTATCCCTTGGCTGATGACGAAGGCAAAGGATTAAGTCCATCCATGCTCATTAAACGTCTCCGAGAACTAACGAATGTACCCCTCTTGTCTTTACCCGTAGAACCTCAATCTGGCACTGAACGTCAGTACTTAGCCCATGATAAACGTAGTATTTCGGCGTTAGCTACCGTACTACGTGGTTATAAACGAGGACAACCTGTTGCTAAAATATGGTGGGATGTATACAATTGGGCCCGACAACAAGCTGAATTGGAAGGGTATATTGGGCAAGCGGTAGCAGGGCTGTTTCATCACAATCAAGTAGAAAAATTGCCAGGTTATTTAGCCAATCGCCTTTATGCCAAAAACAATAAGCTGAGAGGTAGTGTGACGCGGTTTGAGTCTTTTCAAGCTTGTCCTTTTAAACATTTTGCACAGTATGGGCTGAGTTTGAAAGAACGGGCCGTATTTCGTCTCCAGGCCCCGGATTGGGGTCAATTTCTCCATGCGGCCCTTAAAGATTTTGGTGATCGTATGCAAGGAGATGGCCGAGACTGGGGCAGTGTAAGCCCTGAAGAATGTAATGATATCGTCAATGAAGTGGTTGAAACACTGGCGCCTAAACTCCAAAATGAAATTTTATTAAGTTCTGAGCAACACAAACATTTGGTGGGAAGGTTGAAACGGACGGTAGCTCGCTCAGTGCGACGGTTGGTGGAATTTGATCAAGTGAGTGAATTTAAACCCATGGCTTTGGAAAAAACCTTTGGGCGCGGCCACGAGACCTTGCCGCCTCTCGTGTATATGTTACCCGATGATATTGGGCTGGAAATCGTGGGGCAGATTGATCGCTTGGATACCACGGAGCATGAGGGGAAAAAATATATGTTGGTCATTGATTATAAGTCAGGTGGTGCTTGGCTAAAATTAGTGGATGTATATTATGGGCTGAGACTACAACTGCTGACTTATTTATTGGTGGCCCGGAATGCTTATCCTGATTGTCTGCCAGCTGGGGTGCTGTATTATTTTTTAAAAAATCCTAGTATCTCTGATATTGTACGTATTGATGCCAATGAAATCACCAAAAAAATAAATGATTTATTAAAAATGCCCGGTTGGGTACTTGCTGAATCAGAAGTCGTGCGCCTACTAGATCGTACCATTGAGGGCCATTCGGAATTTTTGAAAATTGCTCTTAAAAAAGATGAGACCTTCTATAGTACATCCTTGCCGTATGTAAAAACTCCCGAAGAATTTTCACTGCTGCTCAATCATGTGGAGGGGAAACTGGTGGAGATCGCGCGTAAAATTATGGCGGGGGACATTGATATTAGCCCCTATGCCTTGGATAAACGCACACCTTGTACTTTCTGTCAGTATAGTGCTGTCTGTCAATTTGATAGTTTATTGCCTGAAAATGAGTATCGTAGACTAGCCAAACCGGAGGATGCGGTCATTATTAAAAAAATTGCTGAGGAGCAGGAGGGTTAAGATACTATGTTAAAAACTTTAATTTTACAGGGGTATGGGAAAAAAGAAGATTTAAATTGTGCTGAAAAAATATTATATGGGGCCAATCAAGTATATAACTTAGGTTTAGATAAACAAGCGCTAAAGATGTCGGCAGGATTTGGTGGCGGAATGGGGATTGGCAGTGTCTGTGGTGCTTTAACGGCTGCAGTCATGGTACTTGGAATGTTATTTGTTAAAAATAATGCTCATGAAAGCTCAAAGATAAAAAATCTCACCCAAGAATTATTTATAAATTACCAAGAGGCAATGGATAATATTAACTGTGAGCCACTTAAAGTTCAGCATCGCACTGATGAGCTACAATGTACAAATGTCATTGCTAAGGCAGCTGAAATTCTCGATCAAATCATAGTGCGGGAAACCTCCATTAGCTAAATAAGAGCCAATTTTACTTTGATTCAAGCTCTAAAGATGCCTTGTAGTTGAAGAAGGGAACAAATGGATGTCAAGCTATGATTGACATGATGGAGGGACAACATGAGTTGGTCTATACAGCAGTTAGCTGCAATTGAAACCCAAGGCAAAAATCTGTTGGTGGCTGCCGCTGCTGGTTCAGGTAAAACCTCCGTATTAGTGGAGCGGATTATCTGTCGTATTTTGGATGAAAAGCTGCCCGTGGATATTGACAAAATGTTAGTGGTCACCTTTACCAATGCGTCAGCGGCCGAAATGCGGGGGAGGATTGGCACTGCTCTCGGTGACGCTCTGAAGGAACATCCTCATTCTCAGCATATTGAACGGCAATTGGCTCTGCTCAATTCGTCGGCTATTTCCACCATTCATTCTTTTTGCCAGAATACCATCAGACAGAATTTTCATTTATTGGATTTGGATCCCCAGTTTCGCGTTGCTGGTCAAGCTGAAATAACCTTAATGAAAACAGATGTGCTGGAAAATCTCTTTGAAACAAAATATGCTCAAGGTGATGCTGAGTTTTTAGAACTTGTTGAACATTATGGAGATGAACAAAGTGACGATTCTTTATATGGTTTAATTTTAGGGCTCTATAATTTTTCACGGAGTCATCCCTGGCCTGATGAGTGGCTGGGGAATTTGAAAAATAGGTTTATCTTGCCCGATGATGTGACGATTGATGATTTGCCATGGTCAGAGCTTATTCGCAGCAAGATTATCTTGGAGCTAGAGCAAGCCAGTCGACAGTTAGCTGGGCTTTGCCTTGAAGTCGGTAAACCTGGTAATATTCCTGAATACGCCCAAACTTTTGCCGCCGATGAAGTAGTATTAGACCAGATCTTACGAGCCGCCCGTCATTCATGGCAAGGATTGGCTGATGCCATGAATGATTGTCAGTTTGAAAAAATTGCTAAAGTGCCGAAAAATACCCCTGAGTCTGTGAAAAAATATTTTCAGAAAGCGCGGCAAAAAATCAAAGATAAAGTCCATGAGTGTAAAGTAAATTTTTTTGACCGTCCCGCGGTGGAACTATTGGCGGACATGGGACTGATCGCTCCTTTAGTGGATACTCTAGGCAAGCTAGTGATAGAGTTTGGTCAGGGATTCGCCACCGCCAAGCGTGATAAAGGGTTGGTGGATTTTAATGATTTGGAGCATTTTTGCCTACAAATATTACTAGATGGGGAGTCCAAACCAGGGAAAATAAAACCTTCAGCCGTTGCTCTCTTGTTACAAGATCGGTTTGCCGAGGTTATGGTCGATGAATATCAAGATACCAATGGGGTGCAAGAGACTATCTTACGTTTGGTGGCGAGCCGGGAAAAAGCTAATTTATTTTTAGTGGGTGATGTGAAACAGAGTATCTATCGTTTTCGCTTAGCAGAACCGGAATTATTTATGGAAAAATATCGAAATTATCCTAAGGCGGGTGAAAAGTATGCCCGCATCGATTTATCGCAAAACTTCCGCAGTCGCCCCGGTGTGCTTCATGCCGTAAATTTTTTATTCGCCCAGTTAATGACGCCGCGGGTGGCTGAACTGGAATATGGGGAAGCCGAAAAACTCAATCCTGGACCAGAATATCCAGAAGGGGAAGGGACTTTACTCAATGAACCAGTGGAACTGTGTATTATCAACCGAGACGAGGAATCAGAACAGTCAACCAGCGTGGATGGGGACGAGGTGGAGAGTGCTGATCAACCAGCGGCAGATCTCGTCGCTGAGGCTGAACTAAGTGGTTTTGAATTAGAGGCCCGCTTTATTGGGAAACGTATGAATGAACTAATGAGTAGCAATTATCAAGTGTATGATAAGAGTCTAAAAACCTATCGCCCTTTGGCGTGGCGGGATATTGTAGTATTACTACGGTCCGTAAAAGGTAAAGCCAATATCCTTCTTGATGTCCTTAGGCAAGGGGCCATACCAGCCTACGCAGAACTGGATGCTGGATATTTCCGGGAAATAGAAGTGCAGATTATGTTATCCCTACTGACCATTATTGACAATCCACGGCAGGATATTGCCTTGGCGGCTGTATTACGTTCCCCTGTAGCCCAGTTTACGACTGAGGAATTGGTGGAAATTCGGTTGCAGAACCCAGGAGATGATTTGTGGAGTGCATTGACAACCTATGTTGCTAATGGTCAGCCAAAGGCTGATGTTGCACTTCATGTTAAAACTCAGGATTTTATTCGTTTATTTGAGCAGTGGCGCAATTTATCTCGTCGTAGCGGCGTGCCGGAACTCATTTGGCAAATTTATCGTGATACAGGTTATTATGATTATGTAGGTGGTATGCCTGGTGGTCTGCTGCGTCAGGCCAATTTACGGGCCCTTCATGATCGGGCTCATCAGTATGAAGCCACAAATTTCCGCGGCCTATTTCGCTTCTTGCGTTTTTTAGAACGGATGCAGGGTAATGGCTCGGACTTAGCGGTGGCGAGGGCTCTTGGTGAAAGCGAAAATGTAGTACGCATCATGAGTATTCACAAAAGTAAGGGACTAGAATTTCCCATTGTATTTGTAGCTGACTTAGGTAAAAATATTAACCTTCAGGACAGTAAGGCTTTGGTATTATGCCATAAAACACTTGGGGTAGGGCCTTACGTTACAAATCCAGAACTGAGATTTCGTTATCCAAGTTTGGCGAGGTTTGGTATTAGCCATAAGTTAATTATGGAAACCAAGGCGGAAGAACTAAGAATCTTATATGTAGCTTTAACCAGAGCGCGAGAAAAATTGATTCTCGTGGGTTCGGTTAGTAAATTGGCTAAAAAAGCCCCCCAGTGGTGCCAAGTGAAAGATCAGACCAGACTGACGTTACCGGATGCTCTCATTGCTGGCGCTAAAAACTATCTCGATTGGTTATGCCCGGCCGTAGTTCGCCATGCTGGTGGGTTAGCATTGCGCCAATATGCTGAATGTGAACAGGAATTGAGTAACATCTTTGCGGATGACTTGTCAAAATGGCAAGTAACCATTTATAGTCCTAACCAGTTAGTTGAAGTGACAGGCGATGATGCTTGGGCAGCACCTTTCCTAGAGAACATTAAAAATAGGCAGCCCATTGATGATGGTGAAGATTTTGCCTGGGTAGCGAAAACCTTGGGCTGGCACTATGGATATAACCATGTTGTAGGCAAACCAGCCAAATTATCAGTCACTGAAATTAAACGACGTTTCGACACCTTAGATGAGGAGAAGGGGCAACCAGTTTTTGGTGGCAAGTCCATTGCCTTACGTCCTCGCTTTATCCAAAAGTCCCGAGGTTTGACTGGGGCCGAGCGGGGGACATTGATGCATAGTGTTATGCAACATTTAGATTTGCAAGGTGATCTACAAGGAAAGGGGATTCGGGAACAATTAGGCAAGATGGTCATCCAGGAAATGATTTTGCCAGAACATGTTGAACTGGTTGATGTATCGGCCATTGTTGCCTTTTTCCAGAGTAGTCTTGGTCAACGTCTCCGTCATTCGGCTAACGTTCGTCGTGAGCTACCCTTTAGCTTAATTCTTCCTGCTGAGCGGTTTGATACTGAGATGGCTGGCACAGGAGAAGGAGTGTTCATTCAAGGGGTTATTGATGTGCTGTTTGATGAAGATGACGGACTTATATTACTGGATTATAAAACGGATTGGGTGCAGGATAGTAGCGAGCTTGTGGAACGATATGCTGTTCAGCTTAACCTCTATGGGGAAGCCGTGGAACGAATCTTTAAACAACCAGTTAAAGAAAAATACTTATACGTATTTAGTACAAAAGAAGCTGTCAGGCTATGACAGCCTCTTTTGTTCATCGTGGATAAATTTATTGGTGGTCTAGTTGGTAAGATACTGAAAAATATGAGGCTAAAGCCTTTTGACTCTTTCATTTTTAAAAAAAATAAGGATGAAAATATTTTTATAGGGATGAATTTACTTTTTAGATTACGAGACTTCTTGCCAAAGCAGCTAGTATGAGGGGTAATGTAGTAAGGATCATTTGTATATTGACTCAACATGAAGTATAATGATAGTTAACAGGTTGTGTGCGGATTTTCTCATTTATAAACAGATAGATATAGATGAAAATAGATTTCAAGCAATTGGTTGGTGTGCAGCACATCCAATTGGTGAAAATGGACTCTAAGTATACAAACTCAAATAATGGAGGTGTTTTTTTTGGACAAACAAAATAAACTCGCGATCATCCCTCTCGGGGGATTGGGCGAAATAGGCAAAAATATGACGGTTATTCGTTATGAGGATGACATTGTCATCATTGATTCTGGTTTAGCATTTCCAGATGACGATATGTTGGGAATTGATTTAGTCATACCTGACATGACTTACCTTGTTGAAAATCAGGACAAGATACGGGCGGTTGTTCTTACCCATGGTCATGAAGATCATATTGGGTCCCTATCTTATCTATTAAAGCAAATCGATGTGCCAGTGTATGGTACTCGTCTAGCCCTAGGTCTTGTGGAATGTCGCTTAAAAGAAAATAATGTATCGAATTATAAATTGAATGTCATTGAGGCAGGGGATAAAGTAACCTTTGGTCCTTTTGAAGTAGGTTTTATTCGTGTCAGTCATTCCATGCCTGACGTTGTGGGCATGTACTTTAGGACACCTGTCGGTACCATTGTTCACACTGGTGACTTTAAAATTGATTATACCCCAGCCGATGGGAAAATAATGGATCTGCATAAATTCGCTGAACTAGGCGATGAGGGTGTTCTGGTACTGATGTCAGATAGTACGAATGCTGAACGACCTGGTTTTACAAAATCTGAGCGTACAGTTGGTATTGCCTTGGATGAAGCTTTTCGTGGTGCTACCGGTCGTGTCATTTTAGCAACATTTGCGTCGAATGTATTACGTGTACAACAAGCCATTAACTCTGCCTGTAAATATGGCCGTAAAGTGGCCATTATCGGTCGCAGTATGATCAATGTTGTCAGCATCGCTACAGAACTGGGGTATTTAACGGTTCCTGAAGGCGTTTTAATTGATATTGATGATGTAAAAAGATATCCGGGTAACCAAGTCTTGATTTTGACGACTGGTAGTCAAGGCGAGCCAATGTCCGCTTTGACACGGATGGCTATGAATGATCATCGTAAAGTTGAGATCTATCCAGGTGATACAGTGATTATTTCCGCGACTCCCATTCCTGGTAATGAAAAGTCTGTATCAAGAACCGTCGATGCATTGCTACGTCTTGGTGCAGATGTCATCCATGAAGGTTCAGCAGGCGTCCATGTTTCTGGACATGCTAGTCAAGAAGAACTGAAATTAATGTTAACTTTAGTACGTCCTAAGTATTTGATTCCAGTCCATGGCGAACATCGGATGCTGATCAGTCATGGCAAACTGGGTGAAGAATTGGGCATACCTAAGGAGAATATCTTTATTGGTACCAATGGACAGGTTTTTGAATTTGGCCAAGAAGCTACGGGCGTAATTGGGAAAATAGCTGGAAAAGTAACAGCCGGCAAGATTTTTGTTGATGGTTCGGGCGTAGGCGATGTGGGTAATATTGTTATTCGTGATCGTAGTAAGTTATCCCAAGATGGGGTTATCATCGTAGTCGTCACCTTGGATAAAGTCCGAGGGTGCGTTATCGCCGGGCCAGATATTGTTTCTCGGGGATTTGTTTATGTCCGTGAATCAGGGCAATTGATGGTTGAGGCCAAACAAAAAGTTAGACAGGTTCTAACCAATTGTGAAGCTGGTAAAATTACAGAGTGGGCTGCCATTAAGGGCAGTGTTCGCGATGCGTTAGGCAAATTTGTTTATGAAAAAACCCATCGTAGTCCTATGATTTTACCTATTATTATGGAAGTATAAGACCGTAAGGTTAATTTTTTAAAAAGGAAGTCTGTTTTTGACAGACTTCCTTTTTAAAATCATAAAGGGTTATGCGTTCTTTATTTTATACCTACATGTACAGTGGCAATGCCGCCGGTTAACTCGTAATACGTGACTTCTTGCAGACCAATACTGGAAAAGATAGCATTAATTATCGACTGGTGTGGCAATGTCTTTAAGGAAGCTGGCAGGTTATAGTAGGGATTCTGTTTTCCGAGACCCAGGTTGCCGAGTAATGGTAGCAGATGATTACAATAAAGATAATAAAGCTCTTTTAGAATAGGGGCATTGGGTTTAGATAATTCTACTGATAGCACTGTGCCGCCAGGTTTTACAACGCGCCGCATTTCAGCTAGGGCAGCTTGGATATTAGACACATTTCTAAGTCCAAAGCCAATGGTTACGCAGTCAAAGGAGTTATCAGCAAAGGGCAAATGTAGGGCATTGCCTTGCATGAGTTTAATAATGGGTTGGTACGGAGTTTGCTTGATATTTTCGTGTGCTTTGATCAGCATGCTTTCGCAAAAATCCAGGCCAAGGACCTGTCCCGTAGTGCCGACATGTGCTGCGAGGGCAATGGCTAGTTTTCCTGTACCGCAGCAGACATCAAGGACGGAATGCCCTGCTTGTAGGTGAGCCTTGCTTGCGGCTAGAGTGCGCCAATAAGTATCCCGGTTAAGGGTGAAAGTCGTATTAAGGAGGTCGTAGCGGTTGGCAATCTTAGAAAATAGAAGATTTACGAAATCTTCTTGTCGGTGTTTGTCCATAAGAATACCTCATTTATTATGTTGTAGAGTCAGTGTCTACTATTATAATCGTTAGAGAGTCATTTGACGATACATAGTAACTAGTGTGATATAAATCATATTGAAGGGACATGCGACTATAGTATAATACAGATACTGATTCATGTGGTGAAAGGGTGGTTGACTTGAAGTTTTGGCGTTGGTTTTGCAAGTTAGGTGCTGAGAAAAGTGGCTATCAGCTTAAAGCTGGGCAACCTAGCTTTGTCCCCATGGAGGTCTCAGCGGGAGTTAGTTTATCAGGTGTGGATATGGTGTGCTCCCGAGTATGTGGACATGAGGGTTGCCAATGTGGTAGCACAGTGCGAGGTTTACATTGTGTATGGTCATATTATCGCTTAGAAGAGTGAAAACAAAAAAACTTACAAACTGGGTTTGTAAGTTTTTTTTTATTTATTTTAGAAGCAAAGTAGTGTAAAATATAAACATAATTTTTAAATTGTAGCTAGACATAGAATGATTGAAAATTAGTAAGAAAAGAGGCGGAGCCACTATGTTATCCCGGCGTAGTTTTATAAAAAAATGTGGGAGTATACTGTTTGGTATAAGTTGCTCTGAGCTTTTATTGCAAGTTCCTATCGGTAGTGGGGCCAGTAATCGACAAATTCCTGTACTGGTATATCACCGGGTAGGTTATACTAAGGATAATTTTACAGTTACGCCTGAAAGGTTCGCCAATGATTTGGATATTTTGCAACAGTATGGTTATTGCACCATCTCTTTAGAACAAATGCAAATTTTCCTTGATGATCGTACAATCGACTTGCCGGATAAACCAATTTTAATTACCTTTGATGATGGGTATTTAGATAATTTTACTAATGCCTACCCTCTGCTTAAGCAACATGGGATGGTCGCCACCTTTTTTATTATTACGGATATGTTGTGGACTGAGGATCGCCTGAATCCCGAACGTATTGTGGAGATGGCCCAAGGAGGCATGTCTTTTGGCTCTCATACGGTATCACATCGGCGCCTAGGAGAACTAACATGGGCGGAAGTTCAGGATGAACTGGTTATGTCCAAAGGTGTGCTGGAAAGTATTCTTGGTCGAACGGTGAATGCCATTGCTTATCCCCAGGGTAGTTATAATGAAAATGTTCTTGCTATCGCGCAGAATACTGGTTATGTAACGGGTTTTACCGTGCGTGAAGGTGTTTGCTACAAAAATTCTCCAGATTTAGAATTACGACGCATTCCTATATTTAAGTATGATCGAGGTATTATCGGTGTGATTGCCAACCGTGGTGGGGGTTAAAATGTTTTTCTTGCACTTTTTATAAATTATGTTATAATCATTAAGGATTTGCGCCTTTCTCCTTGCAGTAAAAATGGTTTTAAATAACAGCTAAATATGATTGACAAACCATATTTTTAATGTTAAAATAATAAATGTGTCAACGGGCTCGGAGGGGTGTCCGAGCGGTTCATGGAACTGGTCTTGAAAACCAGCGATCTTGAAAGGGATCCGTGGGTTCGAATC
>Ga0209123_1002700_pt1 | contig 14444 bp, 11 predicted proteins | sample BarGraIncu00431A_FD_184500 | JGI IMG/M metagenome (GOLD analysis project Ga0209123, IMG submission 184500) | Arctic peat soil microbial communities from Barrow, Alaska, USA - Barrow Graham LP Incubations 004-31A (SPAdes) (version 2) | ecosystem: Environmental > Terrestrial > Soil > Wetlands >...
ATTGATGATATTTCATATTTAGAAAACTATATTTTAGAATTTAATAGTGATAGATATAAATTTGAAAGAGAGTTTACATATAACAACTTAAGTGGTGGAACTGTATACGATTTAGTTAGATTAAATGATATAAGAAAACAAGTATTAAAAATATTTGAAGATATATCAAATTTTTCAAAAACTAAACATAAAACTTTAAATATAATTGAAGAAATATACAATCATTTATTACAGCATAAAATATTAGATAAATATACAATAGTTATTGATAAAATGAAAAATAGTAGTGATCCTACTATAAAATATAACGGTAATGTTGGTCATCAGATGTGGGACAACTTATGTGAGGTGTTTTCGTCAATTACAAAAGTATATGAACAAACAGAAATAAGTATAACAGATTTTGAAAAGTTATTAAAATATTCACTGAAAGATATTAAAGCAAAAAGTATCGAACCTACAATTGATGAAGTACAAGTTTTAGATGTGAATATATCAAAATGTGGAACTAAAAAAATAATGTTTTTTGTTGGAGTTAATGAAAACAAATTACCTAAAAAAATAGATGATGATTTGTTATTTGATGATACAGAACTTGGAAAACTCGAATCTTTTAATATAAAATTTAAAGAAACAAGTTTATTCAAATTAAATATGGGATTATATAATATATATGAACTAATAAATAATGTTGAAAATGAACTGTATTTTTCATATATATCATCAGATTCCGCAGGTAAATCTTTAAGACCATCTAGTTTAATAATAATACTTAAAAAAATATTAGATATAAGTGTTTTAGGCAATGTTATATCATTAGATGAAAGTTCTAGTATATATTCCAAGAAAGCTGCATTTGAAAAATTAATGAAATTAGTAAATAGTGATGTAGGTACGAATGATGAAATACTTTCTTTATATAGATACATATTACAACATTCTGATTTAGAAGATATATTGAAATACAGTAGGGATAATAACGATTTAACTAATCAAACCATGAATGATATAAATAAAAATGATTTTGTTACAAGTGTATCAAAACTTGAATTATTTAAAAAGTGTCCGTTTTCATATTTTATGAAATATGAACTAAAACTAAATGAGAGAAAAATATTTACAATAACTAACATGGATACAGGAAGTTTTATGCACAATGTGTTAGAAAAATTTTCTATATATCTATTTGAAAATAATATAAATTGGCATGAAATTTTATTAGAAAAAGAAAAGTATAGTAAAATATTAGAAGACGTAATAAATAATGAATTAGATAAAACATTCTTCAAACATAAAGAGAATGTTAAATATATGATACTTAAACAAAAATTAAAAACAACAATGAATAAAGTAATATTTACTATTGCACAAAGCTTTAATCAAAGTAAATTTGTACCATATGGATATGAAATAGAATTCAAAAAAGGTGGCTTATTTGCTCCTATAGAAATAAAGTTAAATAGTAACACGACAATGTACATAGTAGGAAAAATAGATAGAATCGATACATTAAAATTAGGTGATGTAATGTATGCTAGAATAATAGATTACAAATCATCTTCTAAGGATTTAAAACTGGATGATATAAAAGAAGGTGTATCACTACAATTAATAACATACTTATCTTCATTTATAAACAACTTAAGTAATGAAAAAGTTGTACCAGCTGGTATGATGTACTTTACATTATCTGAAAAATTAATTAATATGAAAGAATATACTGACAATGAAGATGTTATATCTAAAAAGATAATTGAGAGTCTTAGAATGAAAGGTATATTTTTAAAGGACATTGAAATACTTAAATTAATGGACAATAAGATATCTGAAGATGGTAGACTTATAGATGTATCATCTAGGACAGCTTCAAGTAGTAAAAAAAGTAATAAGTTACTTGAAAAAGAAGAGTTTGAAATGCTGTGTACTGATATTACAAATGTTTTAAAAAATATTGGTAGTGATATACTTTCTGGAAATGTTAAAATAAGACCAAATAAAAAATCAAATCACTGTAAATATTGTGAATTTAGTAGTGTATGTAGAAAAGAGAATTTATGTTAGTAAAAAATATTATAAATTATTCCATTATTTATAATATTGTACTTGTTATATACAATATTTTAGTATATAATTTAAATCACTGTTATTAATATATGACATTGGAAAGGGAGAAACATATGAGTGCATCATTAGAAGAATACTTAAAAACAATATACGTATTGATCCAAACACATTCATTTGCAAGGGTAACTGACATAGCAAAACTTTTAAACTATACTAAAGCAAGTGTAAATAGAGCACTTAAAATTTTGAAAGCTGAAGAATTAGTGAGTTATGAAAATTATGGAGATATAGAACTTACAGAAAAAGGCAATGAAGTTGCTAAAGGTATAATAAAGAGGCATAATACATTAAGAGCTTTTTTAACTAACGTATTAGATGTAGATAGAGATATTGCAGAATATGAAGCAAGAACGATGAAACATTCAGTTTCAGAAGATACAATAAATAAATTAGAGCTATATATACAAACTATTTTAGATGTAGGTGAATTAGAATGTGACTATAATGCAAATAATGAGAGATGTCAAAAATGTGTTAAAGCTACTGCTAAAAATAGATTGAAAGCTAAAACAAAATTAGACATTAGTTAAATATTTATTATATAAGGGGGATTATATGAAAACTAAATATATTTTTGTAACAGGTGGAGTAGTATCTGGTCTTGGTAAAGGAATAACAGGTGCATCTATTGGAAGACTACTTAAAAACATGGGATATAAAGTAATGATGCAAAAATTTGATCCATATATAAATGTTGATCCAGGAACAATGAGCCCATATCAACATGGTGAAGTTTTTGTAACTGAAGATGGTGCTGAAACAGACTTAGATTTAGGGCATTATGAAAGATTTATTGATGAAAATTTAGTTGACACTTGTAGTGTAACTACAGGAAAAATATATTGGGAAGTTATACAAAAAGAACGTAGAGGAGATTATTTAGGTTCTACAGTTCAAGTAATACCTCATATAACTAATCAAATAAAAGAAAAAACATATAATTTAGCAAAAGAAAGTGATGCAGACGTAATAATAATTGAAGTTGGAGGAACTATAGGAGATATTGAAAGTATACACTTTATTGAATCGCTTCGACAATTATCTTTAGAAGTTGGTAGAGAAAATTCGTTATTTGTACACGTTACATTAGTTCCATATATAGAGTGTTCAAAAGAATTAAAAACTAAACCAACACAAAATTCTGTTAGAGAACTGCAATCTCATGGTATACAAGCAGATATTTTAGTATGTAGAACTGAATATGCACTTACTAAAGAAAACAAAGAAAAAATAGCGCTATATTGCAATGTAAGACCTCAAGATGTTATTAACAACACAACAGCAAAATCACTTTATGAAATACCAATACTATTAGAACAAGAAGGTTTAGCGAAATCTGTTTGTGAACATTTAAAATTAGAAGCTAGAGAGTGTGATTTAAAAGAATGGAACGAAATGCTTGAAAAAGAAAGAAATGCTACAGGTATCGTAAAAATAGGCATAGTTGGAAAATATGTAGATCATGGTGATGCATATCTTTCAGTTAGTGAAAGTTTAAGACATGCAGCAATAGCAAATCAAGTAAATATGGATATTAAATATATAAATTCTGAAAATTTAACAGAAGAAAATATAGAACAATTATCAGATTTAGATGGAATATTGGTTCCAGGTGGATTTGGACATAGAGGAATAGAAGGAAAATTAGTTGCTATAAAATATGCTCGAGAAAACAATATACCATTCTTTGGTATTTGTTTAGGAATGCAAATGGCAGCAGTTGAATTTGCAAGAAATGTACTAGAACTAAAAGATGCTAATTCTTCGGAATTTAATGAACTTACAAAAAATCCTGTTATACATTTAATGGAACTACAAAAAGGACTATCAAACACAGGTGGAACTATGAGACTTGGAAAATATCCATGTATAATTAAAGCGGATTCAATATCAGGACAAGCTTATGCATCAACAGAAATATCTGAAAGGCATAGACATAGATTTGAATTCAATAATGAATATAGAGAAATGTTTGAAGAAAACGGCTTGGAAATAGTTGGACAATCACCAGATGGAAATTTAGTTGAAATATTAGAACTTAGAAATCATAAATGGTATGTTTGTGTGCAATTCCATCCAGAATTTAAATCTAGACCTAATAGAGCACATCCTTTATTTAGAGACTTTGTAAAAGTATCTATGAAATAAATATTATTATTTATATATATAAATGCAAAAAAACAGTTGTAAAAAATAGAATATATGATAATATATATTCTATAAAGTATATAAGAAGAGGTTGATCTAAAAATGAAAGAAAATTTTAAGAATAAGAGAAAGGTAATATCGATAGTTTTGATATTACTAGCAGTTGTAACAATATGTGGTATATATTATTTTATGAATGCAAAATTTTATTATACAGGAATAATATCAGATATAGTTAAAGAAGAATATGGAAATGCAAATTTTAACATTAGTTTAAATGCTACTCCAAAAAGCTTTATTTATGATACAGCTTTAATTGATATATTTAATAATAATTATGACGGTTTAAAACTTGATGTATATGTTAATGATAAAAAGATTACAAATCTAAATAGAGTATTATTTGCTAATGATAAATTAAAAATGGTTACTAATATGGGTAAATATAAAGATGTACTTAATAACAAATACAATATTAACTATTCTTTAGGGATTTGTGAACCAATAACTGATAATACATTGGAAAATAAAATAACAAGTGATAGATATAAATTTGAGATATTATTTGACAAGAGCTTAATAGAAAAATCAGATACTCTTGAAAAAGTAGCAGTGTTAAACTTAAACTTAAATAATATTGGAATAAAACAAATATATAGTGGTAATAAACCATGGTGTATAATGTATGTATTTAACTTTTTGAAAAACGAACAATATATAAAAAGTATTCCTATTCAAATTTTTGATAGAAAAATATGGGATAAATATGAATTGAAACAAAATTTAAATGATAATATATTAAAGATAAACGATGATTATGTAATTGTATATGTAGAATCAGCAGAAACTGTATCATTTAAAGATATGAAAAATCTATATTTTAAATCAATCGAAAATTAACTTTGAAAATATCAAAAAAAATATAACAAATAAAGAAAAAGCATTGACTTGCTTTTTCTTTTTTGATATACTTTATACAGTAAAAAGAAAGAGGTATGAGAGATGTCAAATGAGAATATGAAAGTTAAGATTTTTAACGCTACTCCCGAGTTAGAAAGAGTTTGTTCAGCTGCCGCTAGAATGTCTACAACAGAGGGAACATGTACAGATGTATATGAGGGAATACAGGATATAGAAGACGCAAGAAAAACACTTTCTAGAATTATACGTTTAGGACATGTATCAGTATTAGAACATGGATATTTTAATATAATGTTTGAAAATGTATCATTGTTTTTTGAACAATTTCTAATTGAACATAGAATATCAGCATACACAATAAAATCAGGTAGATACGTTGATTTTAGAAAAGCAGGCTGTTATGAACCTGAGTTTAGATATAATAGTGAAGTATCTGAAAAAGTAAAGCAAGAAGTAAAACAAGAATATATAGAGTTTGTATCTAATTCATTTGAAGTATATAAAAAATTTGCTGATGCTGGAGTTAAAGTAGAAGATGCAAGATTTATACTTCCATATAGTCTTAAAACAAATATATACTGTTCAATGAATGCTAGAGAATTACTTCATTTAATATCTGCGATGTTAGATGGTAGAGGAAAAGAATATTTGGAATTAGTAGAAATTGGAACTATGTTAAAGGATCAATTAAATGATATTGCTCCAAGTATAGCAGAAAATTTAGAAAAAATAGAACAAGGAAATGAAATAAAAGAAGATAAGCTTAATGAATTATTTGGACAACCTGTTTTTAAATTAGAAGAAAGTACTGAGATAAAACCACTAATTGAAATTCTTGATATTACAAGTAATCCAGAAGAAACTATAGCTATTTCTGCAATTATTAAAAACAAACAATGCAGTTCACAAGAAGCAAAACAAATGTTAAATAACGACCCTACATTGTCAGGGAAAATATTGGATATTGTATTTGAAGATAAAAGAAAAAGAGAACTGGAACAGGTAAACATTACTTTTAGAATGAATGATATGCCACTTATATTATTAAAACATCAAGTTAGACATAGACTTCAAAATATTAATGTACCTTCATTTACAGAAATAGCTCATACAACAAGATTTTCATATCCACCATCTATAGTAGAAAAAGGTGAAGAATATGTTAAAATGCTTAAAGACGCTTATGATGTTTCAAATAAGTTATATAAAAAATTTGAAGATTTAGGAATATATAAAGAAGATTTAGTTTATTTATATACTCATGGTAAAAATATAGATGTTGTTACAACTATGAATGCTAGAATATTATACCATATATGTAATTTAAGAACATGTAATAGAGCACAATGGAAAATGAGAGATTATTACAGAGAATTACTAAACAAATTAATGGAAAAACATCCAAGTATATTTAAAAGATTTGGACCTAATTGTTACACAAAAGGATCTTGCCCAGAAGGAAAATTAACTTGTGGTAAAATGCAATTTGTTAAAGAAGATTTTGCTTGGACTGCTCTTAGTATTGAAAATAGAATTAACAAAGAAATAAATGTTTAACTCTAAGATAAAATCATAACAAGAATATATTGAACAAATGATAGGGGATTGTATTATTATGGAGATAAGTACTGTAGCAATAGTAGTTGGATTGGTATACTACTTTTTAGTATATCTAACTACAAAATTATACATCAAAAGGGTAGACAAAGAATTAGACACTAAATTTAAAAGTGTAATTGCTTTTCTAGCAATTACTGCTATATACATACTATTTACATTTGTAAGTATTAAAATATATAATTATGCTTCAATAGAAACTAACGTAGATATGGAAGTAAGTTGGTTAACTGTTGATTGGCCGAGTACTGATTTTAATTCTGTATCTGTTTTAGTAGCAATAACATTTCAAGTATTGTTAAACATAATATATGTATATTTAGTAACACTGTTTGTGAAAGGTAATATAAATAGTAAATTAAAAAGAAATATAGGTATGTTAATATTTTATATATGTGGATTAGCAAGTATAATAATATTAACTTTCGGATTCTATGGCTTTTTACAAGGTAGATCTTACGATTTTGAAATTTTAAAACTATTATCTGACACTACAATATTTAGTATTATTGCGTTATATCCTGTTTTTATATACAAGGATTTACTATTAAAGAAAAAATGTAATTGTAAATAAGTAAAAGAAAACTTCATATATGAGATAATCTCATATATGAAGTTTTCTTTTGTTTTCTTATGGATTTGGTATTAAGTTAATAGTAGGTGTTGGGTCAGCATTATATTCTATTGTATATAGTGTTGTTTTAGCAATATATTTTGTTCCACTATCATATGTTAAATATTGTGTGAAGGTGCCTAAATCTACAATTGGATCTCGCCCGTAATCTAAATCATCACCGTTTAAACCATCATCAAACCACCATCCGTCAAAATTTAAACATTCAGCAAGTATATATGACATTCTTACATCATCTGCTGCTTGCAACCAGTTCTTTATATCAATCTTATACGATAATGTAGTAACTTTAATTCCTGTGCTGTTATGATATTGCATAGTTTGTATGTATTTGTCTATATATGATTTATCAGCTCTGTAAGAGTCTCCATCAGTAAAAAAACTTTCGATTAGATAATAATCATTTGAATTTAAGTGAGTAGGAGTTCCTTCGGATACATCAAATGTATCAGCTGGAAACCAAGAATTGGCCATTACTACTAAACCCTTACCATGAGCATAATCTACAATTTCATTTTGTCTTGCTCTAGTTTCGTTCCAATCAAATCCAAATTGATCTATAAATACCCCGTACCATCCTGCTGCTTTTAGGTTATCTATTTTACCTTTAATATCATTTATATCAGATGTTACCCATGATATTTGAGGATCTTCAGGATTGTTTGGTCCTAAATTTACATATCCGAATAGTTTTGTGCTATTTTTTATAGCATCTGCAACTACCTTTGAAGAATATGATAATTCACCTGGCTCAGCAGTAACTATATATGGAAGATTTTTTAATACATTAATAGAGTAAAATGGATCATATGTGTTATTTATATTATACAAAGTACTGTATACAAATGAAACATGTTCTAATTTGTTTTGGCTAGTAATAAATCCAGTAGTATATGGTTCGTATGTCTTAGCTTTTGCTAATTCTACAAGCTTATTTCTTGCTGTAGTTGTGAATTGACTAAATCCTTCTGCTAGTAAAAATTTATTTAATACACTTAGAGATTCATTTCCAAAGTAACCATCTATGAATATATCTGTATCACTATCTGTTTTATACCCTAATGCTTTTAAACAACGTTGATAAAATTCAGCTTCATCACTATATACTGAAGCATTAAAGATAATTAAACCTGGTGTTAGTTTTAATGCTAATGCCCATTGTGCTTCTGAATTATTTGTTCCGACATAAACCAACATACTAGATTGTATTTTAAATTTTTTAGCATCATCTTTTGTAATGCTTTTTATATATTCTTTTATTGTACCTATCCCAGTACCATTTCCATCCCATGTGCTTGCATTGAAGTCAGCTGGTGTAAATGTATAATCTAGTAAATACTTGTTTGATAAAACAAGTGCAAGTTCTGAATTATATGTACTTACACTTTCTTTAAATTTAGCTTCAGTAGCTTGTTCTATTGGATTATTATTTACTAAGTTTATTATTACAGAACTTGCTATAATTGTAATAACTAATATTGTTACTATTAATACAATTAAAGATATACCTTTATTGTTGTTCATTAAAATTCCTCCTATTACTAATTGATAATTTTGAATTATATCAAATAGTAATTATATTGTACAATATATATTTTTTTTTGTCAATATGCTTTTACCATTATTTTACAAAAACAGCTATTTTATTTAAAAATAATGTTGTTGTAATAATTTACATAAATAGAATAAAATCAAAAAAAATTATTGACAATATGAATATACTATGTTATACTAAATACATATAAATATTGAGATGGTAAATCTATCTCATATATTTTTAATGTAATGTTAGTGTATGCTAACAAAATAAAAAGGAGTAATATAATGAATATAAAATATTTTGATCATGCAGCTACAACAAAGCTAAATGTTGATGTATTAAAGACAATGATGCCATATTTAACAGAAGAATATGGGAACCCATCATCTATATATAGTTTAGGGAGAAATGCTAAAAAAGTTATAGAGGATGCAAGAGATAAAGTGGCAGCTATTTTAAATAGTAAACCACAAGAGATTTACTTTACTGGAAGTGGTAGTGAATCAGATAATACAGCAATAAAAGGTGTAGCATATGCAAATAGAAACAAAGGAAATCATATAATAACAAGTAAAATAGAGCATGCAGCAGTTTTAGATACTTGTAAAACGTTAGAAAAAGACGGTTTTGATGTAACATATCTAAGTGTTGATTCAGATGGAATAATAAATTTAGATGAACTTAAAAATGCTATTAATGATAAAACAATTCTAATTAGTATAATGTTTGCGAATAATGAAATTGGAACAATTCAGCCAATTGAAGAAATAGGTAAAATAGCTAAAGAAAATAAAATATATTTCCATACAGACGCTGTACAAGCAGTTGGAAGTATTGATATTGATGTTGATAAACTAAATATAGATCTACTATCGTTATCTGCACATAAATTTTATGGACCTAAAGGAATTGGCGCGCTATATGTAAGAAAAGGTGTTAAGTTTAATAAGATTATAGATGGAGGACATCAAGAAAGAAATAAAAGAGCTGGAACTGAAAATGTTGCAAGTATTATTGGTCTTGCTAAAGCATTAGAGATGGCATATTCTAAATTAGAAGAAAACAATAAACATTTAACTGATCTAAGAGAGTTATATATATCAGAAATTGAAGAGAAAATACCATATATAAAATTAAATGGACACAGGCAAAAACGTCTACCAGGTAATGCAAATATATCTTTTAAATTCATTGAAGGTGAATCGTTATTACTTAATCTAGATATAAAAGGAATATGTGCTTCAAGTGGTAGTGCGTGTACATCAGGTAGTTTAGATCCATCACATGTCTTGCTAGCACTTGGTATGTCTCATGAAGTTGCACATGGATCACTTAGAATAAGTTTTGGAATAGAAAACACAAAAGAAGATGTGATATACTTAGTTAATCATTTAATTGAAATAGTAAATAGACTTAGAGATATGTCTCCACTTTATGAAGACTTCATAGATGGAACATATAATATGTAAAAATATAAGGAGGAATAAAAATGTATTCAAAAAAAGTAATGGACCATTATGAACACCCAAGAAACGTAGGACAAATCGTAGGTGCAGATGGTATAGGAAAAGTTGGTAATCCCGTATGTGGAGATATAATGAAAATATATCTAAAAATAAAGGATAATATAATAATAGATGTTAAATTCAAAACTTTTGGTTGTGGAGCAGCAATTGCTACAAGTAGTATATCTACAGAACTTGTTAAAGGTAAAACAGTAGAAGAAGCTCTAGCTATAACAAACAAACAAGTAGTTACAGAATTAGATGGGCTGCCACCAGCTAAAATGCATTGCTCAGTTTTAGCTGAAGAAGCTATAAAAGCAGCAATTGCAGATTACTATATGAAACAAGGAAAGAATAAAGAAGAAATAGATAAAATGTGCAATTTAAAAAATACTGTATGTGTACATAGTCATGAAATAGGTGAATAATATGAAACCTAAAGTATTACTTGGAATGAGTGGAGGTGTCGACAGTAGTGTAGCGGCTATTCTACTTAAAGAACAAGGATATGATGTAATTGGAGCTACAATGAAGTTATGGCAAAATGATGAAGAATCAGAATGTAGTAGTGGATGTTGTAGTTTAAGTTCAACATATGATGCTAAAAGAGTATGTGATTTATTAAGAATACCTCATTATGTATTTGATTTTACAGCTGACTTTAAAAAACATGTTATAGATGATTTTGTAAATATATACAAGCAAGGTAAAACACCTAATCCTTGTATAGAATGTAACAGATATTTGAAGTTTGATATTATGTATAAAAAAGCAAAACAATTGGGAATAGAATATATTGCAACAGGACATTATGCTAAAACCGAATACATTGAAAAGTATAATAGATATGTACTTAAAAAATCATTAGCTATTAAAAAAGATCAAACATATGCTTTATACAATATACCAAAAGAAATAGTAGGCAAAGTATTATTTCCACTAGGATGTTTTATAGATAAAAGCGAAGTAAGACAAATAGCTGAAAATCATAATTTACTAATTGCTAAAAAACCAGAAAGCCAAGAGATTTGTTTTATACCTGATAATGATCATGTTAAATTCTTAAAAGAGAATATAGAAGGTGAAATAAAAGAAGGTAATATTATAGATAAAAACGGTAAAATACTTGCTAAACATAAAGGTATAGTTAATTACACAATAGGTCAAAGAAGAGGATTGGGATTATCTAAAGCTACTCCTATGTATGTTAATAAACTAGATAAAGAAAATAACAATATTATAGTAGGTAGTGAAGAGGATATTTATTCAACTAAATTGTATGTAGAAGATATAAATTATTTATTGTTTGATAACATAAATGAACCTATAAATATATCAGCTAAAATAAGATATTCATCAAAAGTAGAAGAAGCTATTATATATCCTTTAACTAACAACACTGCTAAAGTTGTATTTACAAATAAACAAAGAGCCATAACCCCAGGACAATCAATTGTATTTTATATAGATGATTATGTTTTAGGTGGAGGTAAAATAGTATAAATTTTTAAGTAGTAAGATATCATTGTATATCTTACTATTTTTTAGCAATTTAAATTAATGAAATTTGGTGAATTCAACGATTATAGTTGATATGAGAAGTTTAAAAAGTGTCTAAAAAATGTATACTATAATTAGGTAATAACATAAGTTAAAAAACATATAGAAAAAATACAATTATATCGAAATACTAAAAAATGTTAAAACTTATAGTATAGTAATTAATATTAAAATGAAAAAAATGCAATAATTAGTAAAATAATCGCCTATTTATTTGTCGAGTTTTATCGAATAATAGAATATGTTGAAAATTTTCTTGACATTTTTCGACGAAACGAATATAATATGCAAGCAGTTTGTTCTGCTGTTAACAATTTAATAATAGTTATAGGAAGGGGTTTCTAATTATGAAACTAATACGGTCGCCAACTATAGTACTTTAACTTGAAGTCAGGTATACTATTTTAGTAAATTCAAAAAAATTATAAAGGAGACTTTTTATTATGCAAACATCAATTAAAACACGGGGAACAAAAAAATTACTAATTCCAATACTTATGATAGTAATGATCGTAACAGCAATATTCCCTATGTCTGCTTTTGCACAAAGCAGTTTTTGGCAAGGTGGATCTGTTTATCAATATGAATCTTGTGGTGCACCATTTTCAACTTTAAACGATAATAAACTTACCGTTTCAGCGAAGGCAACAGTATTATATGGTAATCCAGGATATGTAAGAGTAAAGCTTCAAAAGAATGTGGGAGGGTTATATTTTACTGAAAGAACTATGGATATTCCCACAAATGGCGCTAACGTGGCATTTGCGAATGGCTACCCAGTTGATAAAAATACAAATTACAGATTCGCTTATTCTTGCGGTGGTAGCTCTGGAATTGATGCTGCAAATATAAGTTTGGGCATTGTAATTTGGCAATAAGTAGTTACAAATAGTTAGAATTAGGCACATTTATGTGCCTAATTCTTTTTGTGTTAATGAATACCACACGTTATACGTGTGGTTCCAAAAAGCTTTTAGCGATGAACAGAGTAACAGAAAAATAACACTCCCTTTATGCTATAATATAAGAGGTCGGACAACCAAATATATTATAGGAAGGAAGTGTATCGTATATGAAATACGATGGAAATAGTTTAGCACATACGAGATGGGAATGCAAGTATCATATAGTATTTGCAGTAAAATTCAGAAGAAAATTAATATATGGGCAAATCAAAAAAGATGTAGGTCAAATAATAAGGGATTTATGCATTGGTAAGTATACCACCAAAATTAAGTGTGTCTAGCTTTATGGGATACTTGAAAGGGAAATCAACTCTAATGATATTTGAAAGACATGCAAGTATGAAATATAAATTTGCTAATAGGTTTTTTTTTTGTAAAGGTTACAATGTAAGCACGGTAGGAAAGAATAAAAATGCAATATAAAAATATATAAGAGAACAATTGAAAGAAGATATGACAATAGATCAGATAAAAATAAAAGAATTTGAAGACCCTTTTAAAGGGTAGCTGGTAAAAATTAGTGCGGTTGTCAGTCCAAATAGTAGTCCTTGAGGACTAGCAGGTTTTATAGCCTTATAGGCGTTTATTAAAAACAACCAGTTAAACCGGCGGATATTTATTAGTAAAATTCTATTATTAATATTAGATATTTTGATTTGTTATGCTTTTTATTGTATGAATTCATATACTTATAATTCTTATAGTTATTAAATTATAGTATTACTTAATTGATTAATATTATTTTAATATAATCAGTATATTTCCATAATTTTTACTTAAAAATCAAAAAATATAAATAAAATATTTGAAAATTAAAAGATATATGATATACTTAAAAATATAAATAATATGTAGCTATTAATATTTTTATGAAAGAGGTAATCAAATGAAAAAAATAAATTTTGGTATAGTATTAATACTTTTAACATTGATTTTTTTAACGTTGTTTATTATATCTGATGAAATGTCAAAATCTAAGGATAAAAAAAATGTTAAAGAAATATTAAAAGAGTATTTGAATACGAATAATAAATATTCAATGTTAGAAAAAGAGGATAGAAATATTGATAAAAGTGGAGAAATAAATAGATATAATAGATATTTATCTCAAATGAAACAAGATTTATCTAAATATGTTTCAGATGATAAATTACATGATATCTATGAAATATATAAACAAAGATTGGATAAACAATTTTATGGAAAATATATGTTAAAAGAATATGATAAACAATTGATGGGAATCATTGAATATAGTTGTAATGATTCATATATTTCTGTTACTTTAGATTTGAATATGACAATGGAGAGAGATGAAAGAGTAACATCAACAATGAATAAAAAAACAAATAGATATGAAGGAATAGTAACAAATGTATCAACTACGAAAAGAATTGTAGAATTTGTAGTGTTTAAAAAAATAGGAAATG
>Ga0209123_1002702_pt1 | contig 14442 bp, 11 predicted proteins | sample BarGraIncu00431A_FD_184500 | JGI IMG/M metagenome (GOLD analysis project Ga0209123, IMG submission 184500) | Arctic peat soil microbial communities from Barrow, Alaska, USA - Barrow Graham LP Incubations 004-31A (SPAdes) (version 2) | ecosystem: Environmental > Terrestrial > Soil > Wetlands >...
ATCAGGATAGAAATATCACCCAAGAATCCGGTGGCAAAAAATGTGACCCATTCCGTAGCCATGATTGATATGGATGACAAACGATATTTTCTGGAACGATTGGTGAAAGAGCATCCTGATTCGAAGATATTGGTATTTGTCCGCACAAAAGTAAGGGCCGAAAGAGTATTTAAAGCCATGGAACGGGTGGAAATTGAATGTCTTACGATTCATGGTGATAAAGAACAGAAGGACCGGATAGATGTATTGAACCGTTTTAAGACAGGAGATGTAAAAGTGCTGATTGCCACTGATGTAAGCGCCCGAGGAATTGATATCCCCGATGTTGATTACGTGATCAATTACGATTTGCCGGAAGTGGCAGAGAATTATGTCCACAGGGTTGGACGAACAGGACGAGGAATAAGAAAAGGGTTGGCAGTTTCGTTTTGCAGTCCTGAAGAAAAACCTGTTCTGGATGAAATTGAAACTTTTCTGGACCAGAAAGTGAAGGTGTTAATTATCAACAAGGAAGACTACACCGCAACCATCGACTTGTCGGAAGACAATCCGAACGATTGGAAATCCCTGATGGTTGAGGAAGAAAAAACTGCCAAAACAGTGAAACCAAAGAAGGAAAAGAAAAAGTAAGAAACTAGTAATGTCCACAAATATAAAAAACATCCTCCCCGGAAATCAGAACCGGTGAGGATGTTTTTTTTGTACCCTATCCTTCTTAACTACTGACCGGGAACTCACCGCTTTACTATATTCTTAAATAGTGGTAAATCGTATATATTTTATAGTTTTTCCAACATTGATGTCATTTTTTAAGGACAATATTAAAATAATTGTAAATTTTTAATCATTTGCCTCCCTATTTTGCACGTTAGTTTAATTTTTATATATTTTTGTTATGTGATTATCCATTTGAAACTGATTCAATACAAAAGATCAACCATTTAAAAAATTTTAGTTATGGCACAATTCAGATTTATGGCTTTGGAAGAAGTTCTCCACAGAAAACCAATAGAAGTCAAAAGAGAAGACAACCTTGTTTCTGATTTTTACGGTATGTTGGTATTCGATCGTACAAAAATGAAGAAATACCTGTCCAAAGAGGCTTACAAAGCAGTTGTTGATGCAAATGACAACGCCACAGCCATCGACCGCAAAATGGCGGATCAGGTAGCCCAGGGAATGAAATCATGGGCATTGGAAAATGGGGCAACTCACATTACACACTGGTTTCACCCCTTGACTGACGGTACGGCTGAAAAACATGATGCATTTGTTATTCATGGTGAAAATGGTACCATGGTCGAATCTTTGTCCGGCTCTATGTTGTCACAGCAAGAACCAGATGCTTCTTCTTTCCCGAGCGGAGGTATTCGTCAAACTTTCGAAGCCCGTGGTTATACGGCTTGGGATACTTCATCTCCGGCGTTTATCGTTGACAATACATTGTGCATCCCTACCATCTTTATTTCATACACCGGCGAAGCGCTTGACTATAAGACTCCATTGCTCAGAGCCCTTGCTGCTGTTGACAAAGCTGCTACTGATGTATGCCAGATGTTTGATAAAAATGTAACCAAAGTAATCGCCAATTTAGGCTGGGAACAGGAATATTTCCTTGTAGACCAGGCTTTATTTATGGCCCGTCCTGACCTTATCATGACCGGACGCACCTTGATGGGCCACTCTGCTTCTAAGGATCAACAATTAGACGACCATTATTTCAGCTCCATTCCAACCCGTGTATTTCGTTTCATGGAAGACCTGGAAAATGAAGCATACAAATTGGGAATACCTGTTAAGACACGTCACAATGAGGTAGCGCCCAACCAATTTGAATTGGCTCCTATTTATGAAGAATGTAATCTTGCCAACGATCACAACCAGTTGATCATGGACTTAATGAAAAAGATTGCCCGTCGTCATAATTTTGAAGTTCTTTTTCATGAAAAACCTTTCGCCGGTATCAATGGATCAGGCAAACACAACAACTGGTCATTGGCCACCGATACAGGTGTCAATTTATATTCACCGGGCAAAAATCCCAAATCAAACCTTCAGTTCCTCACATTTGTGATCAATACACTGAAAGCATTGCATGTAAATCAGGATATGTTGCGCGCCAGCATCTTAACAACCCCCAACACACATCGTCTGGGTGCAAATGAAGCTCCTCCGGCTATTATTTCAGCTTTCCTTGGTACAGAAGTCAGCAAAATGCTGGATATGATGGAAGAAGCCGTTGTCGACCGCAAGATGACCCCGGATGAAAAGACGGCCTTGAAATTAAACATTGGCCGTATTCCTGAAATCATCCTTGACAATACCGATCGTAATCGTACTTCCCCATTTGCCTTTACCGGTAATCGTTTCGAATTCCGCGCCGTCGGTTCTTCAGCCAACTGCGCCTCGGCAATGATTGCACTGAATACAGCCGTTGCCGATCAGCTGATTAAATTCAAAGTCGAAGTGGATGGATTGGTTGAAGGAGGTGTTAAAAAAGACGAAGCCATCTTCCAGGTATTGAAAAAACTGATCATCGAATCAAAAGCAATCCGCTTTGATGGAAATGGTTATAGTCCTGAATGGAAAGAAGAAGCTGCCCGTCGCAGGTTGACCAATATCACCAGCGTTGCCCTCGCTCAGGAAGCATTGCATGATCAACGCGTTATTGAAATGTACAGCAAACTGGGGGTTTTAAGTCCAAGAGAAATTGAAGGACGCATCGAAGTAGAATTGGAAAAATACACCAAGAAGATTCAGATCGAAGCCCGCGTATTAGGCGATTTGGCAATTAACCATATCGTTCCTACAGCCATTCAGTATCAGTCGACCCTGCTTGAAAACGTTAAAAACCTGAAGATGGTATTTAGCGAAGATGAATATAAATCGCTATCAGCAGGCCGTCTTGAGTTGATCAGGGAAATTGGTGGCCATGTTTCTGCTATCAAAGCCAAGGTAAAAGAAATGATCGAAGCCCGCAAAGTGGCCAATATCATTGAGAATGAGAAGGAAAAAACGAATGCTTACGAAAAAACCGTCAGACCCTATCTTGATGATATTCGTACCCACATCGACAGTCTTGAATTGATTGTTGACAACGAACTGTGGCCACTGCCTAAATACAGGGAATTATTATTCGTAAAATAATTCTTTCCAATATGCTTACAAAGGCTTTCGTATGATGCGAAGGCCTTTTTTGTTTACATGAAGCAAACCATTCAAGTCCATTAAAGGCATTCAATTCGTGAGTTGAAACATCAAACTTTACCCTTGACTTCAGCAAAAAAAGGACATAATCCACTACATGAAAAGAAAAATCATCTTTTATCAATTTTCCGATACTTTAAATAAACCTTTTGCGTTTTTCAGATTGGATTTAAATTGGTTACATTTACCGCGTAACGTTGATTTTTAAAATGAAGAACCCGGTTTTTCCTATAATAATTCTGATAGTACTAGTTGTTCTGCTTGGAGCTTGCTCTGGCTCGCGTTCAATGCATTCAGGTGATGTATCCTTTGAGATTGGTGAACATTACAATGCCATTGAAAAGTACAGAAAAGCTTACCGCAGTCAGAAACTGAAAGAGGAAAAATCAAAATTAGCTTTCCGCATTGCCGAATCTTACTTCAAAATAAGCGATTTTGCAAAAGCTTCTGTTTGGTATAAGAATGCCGTCAAACATAATTATGACGATCCATTGTGTATGTTGCATTATGCCGATTGTTTGAGGGCTACACAAAAATACGAAGAAGCAATTACCTGGTATCAAACATATCTGGGCATTAAACCCGATGATCAATTGGCCAAAAATGGTTTGGAGGCCAGTAAAGTGGTAAGTGGGTGGCTAGAAAAACCTGACAGATATATTGTAAATATCGTCAAAGAACTGAATTCGAAGAACAGTGATTATTGTCCCGTATTTGTCGGAGGACGCGACAATGAGATCATTTTTACTTCAACCCGTGAAATCGTTACAGGAAAACGGAAAAGCAATATTACCGGAACTCGTTTCTCCGATTTATTTACCAGTAAATTTGAAGTTCAAAAGCAAAAATGGGGAACTCCAACACTACTCGAAGAAAACGAATTGATCAACACCTCCAGCGATGAAGGCGCAGCCACTCTCTCTTCCCGCGGCGATCAAATGATCTTTACCCGTTGTCGGTTTGACAAAACAAAAGATTTGGGAGCCGAATTGTATTCTGCCAACCAGTCCAGAGGCGAATGGTCGGAGCCAACACTACTCAGTATAGTGGGAGATAGCCTGATTGCGGCACAACCTTCACTGAGCGAAGACGGAACTCAGCTCTATTTCGTGTCGGACCGTAAGGGTGGATATGGGGGCAAAGATATATGGATGGCAACAGACAAAGGCGGAGGCGTTTTTGATAATCCAGTCAATTTAGGTCCTGAAATCAATACCCCAGGTGATGAAATGTTCCCTACCATACGCGATAATGGAGAATTGTATTTTTCATCCAACTACTGGCCCAACATGGGCGGATTAGACATATTTAAAGCCGTTCAAGATGAAAACAAAAAGTGGACAGTGGAAAACATGAAAGCGCCGATTAACTCTCCTGGCGATGATTTTGGCATGAGTTTCATCAAGGGCGAAGTAACAAAAGGATTGTTTTCATCGAACAGAAAAGGCTCACGAAGCGACGATATTTATTCATTTTACCTGCCACCTAAAATATTCAATGTCACGGGTGAAATTGCCAACAAAGAAACTGCCCAGACAATTGATGGCGCTTTGATCCGAATCATTGGAACTGACGGCACCAACCTAAAAATGCGTGCTGATGGAGGTCGTTTCCAAATCAAGTTAAAACCTGAAACCGAGTATGTATTTGCTGCTTTTAAGGATGGCTACCTGAACGACAAGGTCAGAGCTTCGACTGTAGGCCTGGAAGACAGCAAGGAATTCAGGTTCCAGTTTAAACTCTCTCCCACCACCGAGCCCATCAAGGTGAACAACATCAATTATGCCTTTGGCAGTTATGAAATCACGGAAGAATCAAAATTGGCCCTCGATTCAGTGGTTCAGTTATTGACGATGAACCCAACTATAACCATCGAACTGATGGCTCATACTGACCATGTTGGCAGCGCTGAATTCAACTCTGAGCTATCACAAAAAAGAGCCCAATCGGTGGTCGATTACCTGATTTCAAAAGGCATCACTCCCGCACGACTGGTAGCAAGGGGTTATGGTGAAACATGGCCAAAAAAAGTAACCCGTGCCATTGCCAAACAATTTGATTTTCTGAAACGTAACGACGAACTGACTGAAGAATTTATTCTCAAACTCACACCCGAGCAGCAGGAGATAGCCAAAGGACTCAATAGGCGAACTGAATTCAGGGTACTGTCAAACGATTTCCACGAGTAGTTTTATATGTGGTGAGGCAATTTGCCAATTCAAAGAGATCATCCGATCTAAATACAAGTCGACAATAATTTGCCACCTAAGAACAATTGTTCTTGAATAGGTTCAGAGTTCCAAGACTATCGTAAAGTTTAGTGCTGCTATTTTAAAAAATGCAGAATATATTACGATATATTAGTATTGATATTCAGCACATTAATATTCGCAAAGGTGCACCGTAACATTGTGAAAATTCAAATATATTGCAGTATCAATTTACGAGGAGTAACTGCTAAATTATTGATTTACAGCTATAGGTCTTGGAAGTCTGAGGTTGGTAGAATGACCCTGTTGAGTTTTCTCCTGTTATACTTTATTTTTACTACCCTCGCCTTCGAATGATGGGTGGTGTTGAGGGAATGATGTCCAAAGTGTCATTATATGGTTGACATAACCTTCGCGATATAACTTGATAGTGCCTGTTCGAACCAAGTGGAATGCCTGCATATTGTTAGAAGGTTATTCATTGGTTATTGGAAGGCTATTCAATGATTGTTAGAACACAGTAGAACCATCTTCGAATAACCTTCGAACAACCTTCGAACGACCTTCGAACAACGTTCAGAGAAATCACCTTATTTTAGAATAAAACACCATGGCCGAGAGGCATGACATTTATGGTAAGAAGGTTGCTGGAAATGCAGGACTTGTTTCAATTTACTTGAGTAGAATTAATTTGAAACTGCAAATACTTTTTGCTGATTGATCAATACATATCTACTAAAATCTTCTTTTCTTTAAGTAGAATCGGATATTTTCTTTCAAATAAATACCGGTTAAGGTGTTTTAGTATCAATTTTAATATTTCTTCATTCTAAATTAGCAAATTTGAATAATTATACATTATTTTAAGAACGCAAAAAACTGTTAACTAATATGAGCAAATCGACTAACAAACAAGGTTGGATCATCACCTTTGCTGCATTGGGCATCAACCTGGTCATGGGCGTTCTTTATTCCTGGGGTGTGATTGGTAAAGCACTGATTAACAATTGGGGTTGGACCAGTCAGGAAGCTTCCATACCCTTTACTGTTTCGGCGGCAGTTTTTGCAATTACCATGGTATTCGCCGGTAAGGCACAGGATAAATTTGGCCCTAAAATGGTTTCCATATTTGGAGGCATCATGGTCGGCGCAGGATTGATCCTATCAAGTCTTGCAACCAAAGACAGCCATTTGCTGCTGATCTTAACTTTTGGAGTAATTAGTTCCATTGGTATAGGTCTTGGATATTCGGCCGCCACACCCTGTGCGATGAAATGGTTCGAATCATCCAAAAAAGGAATGATAGCAGGGATTGTAGTTGCAGGAGTGGGTCTATCCCCTGTTTATATTACTCCAATTACTGCAAGTTTGCTGAAAACCTACGACATCAGTACCACCTTTATAATTCTAGGAGTTTCTGCTATTGCAGCAGTGAGTATTCTCTCGATGTTTTTATCAAATCCGATTGAAGTGAAGGTTCCAAAAGTATCCGGCAAACAGGCTGCGCCGGCATCTAAAGGAAATGATTTTACCTGGAACCAAGTTACTAAAACCCCTCAATTCTATTTGTTATGGATTATGTATGCACTTGCTGCAACTGCCGGTTTGATGCTCATAGCCCATCTCCCAAAGATTGCAGAAGCACAGGCCAATTGGAAAGCAGGCTACTGGCTGATCGTCATTCTGTCGGTCTTGAACGCCTCGGGACGTTTGGGAGCCGGCATATTATCCGATAAGGTGGGTAGAACACGTGCCATGATGATCGTATTTTTGATTCAGGCAGTCAATATGTTTCTATTTATGTTTTATACCTCCATTCCTTTACTGATTATGGGATCAGCCATTGCGGGACTGGCTTATGGAGCTGTATTTTCACTATTCCCCACCACCACAGCCGAATATTTCGGAATGAAAAATCTCGGTGTCAACTATGGACTGATCTTTACAGGCTGGGGAGTTGCCGGAGTCATTGGTCCTATGTTGGGGGGCATTGTAGCCGATAAAACAGGTTCATACAGCAATGGATACATTGTGTCGGGAGTCTTCCTGTTAATCGCTACCCTGCTGGTAATTACCATGAAATCGCCAAAAGCGAAGGCAGTAGAAGAAAGTAAAAAGTTGCAGTATTCAGTGGTCAGTGATCAGTGATCAGTGATCAGTGGTCAGTAATAAGGAATAAGGAATAAGAAATAAGAAATAAGGAAATTTTCAGTCATGGTTTGCAGTAATCAGTTAATGTCCATCAAATAATTCAGTAAACAGAAATTACTTATTCAACAAGAAAAATGAGAGGTAAAACCAACCACTGTTTTTTATTGTATCCAATATAAATTGGAATAAACATTTATCCGGTTGTAATTCTTTATCTTTGTATAAAGACACCTATCATGAGAACAATTGAATTCAAATCAAGACTGAGTAAAAATAGTATCCATATTCCCAAAGAAATACAACCGGAACTCAAAGAGGCAGATGAAAAAAATATCCGTGTAATGATTTTTCTGGATGATTCAGATGACATTGACGACATTGACGATCCTACATTTAAACAGGTAGCAATGAAACAATTCCTTAAAGGATATTCAGATTCAGATTCAATTTACGATAACTATTAATTCTACTTACACTTAAAATTCAACCCATAAAACAGCAGTCTGAAATGATATTTAAGGCTGCTGTTTTTGATTGGGTCGTTTCTAAATCATTTTTAAATATCTTCAAATGACTGTTTTTTTAATGATATATTATCGATCAAAATGACCTTTTATATGATTGTAATTCGTTACCTTTGTTTAAAGTCATAACATCATGAGAGTAATAAAATTCAAATCAAAAGTAAATAACAATTCTATACATATTTCCAAAAAGTTTGAGGCGGAACCAATAAATGGGGATGAAAAGGATGTTAGGGTAAAGATTATTGTTGAGGAAGATTTAGATTCAAATGATTACAAATCAATAGATTCAACTTTTGATGTTGGAAAAGATTTATTGGAATCAATTAACAGGGGATTGAAAGATTTTGAGGAAGGTAGAATTCATTCACACGAATCTGTAAGGAAATTATACAGTAAGTATCTTTGATTCTCTTGTTTATTTCAAAATAATTAAAATAGTTAGAATCTACCGATAATCCCATCATTATGGAACACCAGACCAACCCGCAATTAGAACTTGCTTTTGATTTTCTTCAATATACCAATCAGAATATTTTCCTGACAGGAAAGGCAGGAACCGGTAAAACTACTTTTCTACGGAACCTTAAAGAATTGTCACCCAAACGAATGGTGGTGGTAGCTCCAACGGGTGTGGCAGCCATTAACGCGGGTGGTGTGACTATACATTCGTTTTTCCAGATGTCGTTTGGCCCACAAATACCTCAGAATTCAGAACAAATCAGACCCATTACTGTTTCTGGCTATGGTAATACGCCAGGCAAGGTTAATCGATTCAGCAGGGAAAAGATCAACATCATGCGAAGCCTGGATTTACTGGTGATCGACGAAATAAGTATGGTGCGTGCTGACATTCTGGATGGAATTGATGAGGTTTTACGTCGATATAAAAACCATAGCAAGCCTTTCGGCGGTGTGCAATTGCTTATGATTGGCGACCTGCAACAATTGGCTCCAGTAGTGAAAGACGAGGATTGGAACATTCTGAAACCCTATTACGAAACTTGTTTTTTCTTTAGTAGTAATGCCCTGAAACGATCAAAGTTCACAGGCATCGAACTGAAACATATTTTCAGGCAAAGTGACCCGAAGTTTATCAATCTGCTAAATAAGGTACGTGAAAATCAAATGGATGACGCTACCCTTTTTGAATTAAACAAACGATACATTCCCGGCTTTAACCCTGATGAGAAAGAAGGATACATTACACTCACTACCCATAATTACCAGGCGCAACAGATCAACGATGCAAAATTGACTACCCTCAAGACCAAATCCTATAAGTTCAAGGCCGAAGTGAAAGGTGAATTCCCAGAGTACTCCTATCCTACCGATCCTGAACTGGAATTAAAAATTGGATCGCAGGTCATGTTTGTTAAAAATGACTCTCCTGATAAAAGATTTTACAATGGTAAAATTGGCAAAATCATCAATATTATTGACGATAAAATAGAGGTTCGTTGCCCCGGTGATAACGAACCCATTGATGTAAATAAGGTAGTTTGGGAAAATGCAAAATACAAGCTTGATGAAACTACCCAGGAAATCAAAGAAGATATCATTGGCACTTTCACGCAGTATCCACTTAAACTGGCCTGGGCTATTACCATTCATAAAAGTCAGGGACTCACTTTTGAAAGGGCGATCATCGACGCACGCGCTTCATTTGCCCATGGCCAGGTATATGTAGCGTTAAGCCGATGCAAAACAATGGAAGGATTGGTCCTTAGTTCAACCATCGCCCCATACAGTGTCAAAAACGACAGCACGGTTATTGAATTCACCGATGAAGTAGAACGCAAACAACCCGGACCAGCTGAATTGGCGCAGTCACGAAAGGAATATGTGCAACAATTGATGACCGAATTGTTTGATTTCAGACCTATACTTTGGCAAATACAGAGTTTGCAGAAACTGTGGGAAGAACATAAGGCAATTATACTTGGTACACTTAAAACCCAATTGCAGGTCATACTTTTACCGTTGCAAACAGAATTGCTAGAAGTAGGCGTAAAATTCGACCATCAATTGCGGCAAATCATTGCAGCAGGAGCAAATGCCGAAGAAAATCAGGCTCTTCAGGAACGGATCAAAAAGGCCTCCGAGTATTTCTCCGGGAAGCTGGAGCAACTAGTTATAAAGCCCTATTCCCAAGCTACTATTGAAACCGATAACAAGACCATCCGTAAGAGTTTCAACGATATCGGGGATAAACTCAAAAAGGAAATTTACACGAAGAAAGTATGTTTCGAATTATGCAGAACCGGGTTCAACATCAAAAGTTACCTCGAAACTAAATCTAAAGCTGCCATCGAGATTCCTGAATTCAGCATGAAAGGCCAACCAACTGACAGTTCATCGTCATTTAACATGCATCCTGATTTTTATACCCTACTTAAGAAATGGCGTGATGAAAAATCAATTTTATTGAATGAGGAAATTGCACGTATCATTCCTCAGAAGACTTTGCTCGATATTGCACAGATGTTACCGGCTTCCAGATCCGAGCTAAAGGCAGTAAAAGGGATGGGGGGCACACGACTACAGCAGTTTGGAAAGGAAATACTGGAATTGGCGATTGATTACCGTCGGCATAAAGGGATGGATTTACCTGTTGGTGCTGAAAAAGAAGCTGAGAAAGCGGGGATGGATACCAAGCAAATCAGCTTCGAATTGTTCAAGGGCGGTCGGTCAATTTTAGAAATTGCAGCTGAAAGAAATTTTGCAGCCTCCACTATTGAAGGGCATCTGGCCTATTATGTCGGGCTTGGGCAATTGGAACTAAACCGGTTTGTTGAGCCTTCAAGGGTTAAAACGATTTCAGCTTACATTGAAAAAAGCACTACAAAACAAATCACCGAAATCCGAACTGCCATTGGCGACAGTTATAGCTATTCGGAAATCAGGTTCGTGCTTAAATATATGGAAGCAAACCATCAGTTAACGGCATAGATAATCGAGATTGATTAAGTTCCGGCGTCCAATTAGATTGAAGAGATTGCAGAGATTGCAAGGATTGCAAAGATTGCAAGTTTCTGATTTTCTCATTTTCTCTCACCACAGCAATGATTGAATGTAAAGTAAAAACCAGGAATTGAAAAGAATTTAAGAAAATACTAAATGTGCAATGCTTGCAATCTCTGCAATCTCTGCAATCTACCAATGATAATTTTTGTAAATTGTTGAATCTGAAGTAGATATATTGACACTCGTATATTGGGATTGCTTCGTTCCTACTAATGACACCCTGATGGAGATGCCACCAAACAAGCAAATGCATTTGTTTCATATTCAATATCTTACAAAATAATGTTTTTGGTATCATCAAAATAAGTTTCATTTATATTCCTCAAATTCTCAAAAGAGAAAATGAGGTTATTGAGGTTTTGATTCAAGCTAGGGGTAAAGGTAATTTTCACTACCTCCTGAATGCGAGAAAGTTAAGCCGGGTATAATAAAGCCAAAGGCTTTTATGTTTTTAAACATTCCTAATAATTTGTCAATTCCATTAATTTTCATCAACTTGACCGCCTGATATTAACTCTGACTTATGATTTGAGTTTCTATTTTATAATTCAGGGTTAAATGACCTTTCATCAACCAAAAAATAACTTATGAAACCTGTTATTCCAAAGATTTATCATCCACTTTTTATTACCATTCTTCGTGTAGCCATTGGCTGGCATTTCCTGTTTGAAGGAATTTCCAAAATTGTTCAGGGGAACTGGAGCGCCTCCTCATTTTTACTCAATACCACTGGATTCCTTTCAGGATTTTACCAATGGATTGCAAGCTCACCTGCCTTATTAATGGTTACCGATCTCCTAAACATGTATGGGCTGCTGTTTATCGGCCTTGCACTGTTTATTGGGATCTTTAGCCGCTATGCCGCACTGGCCGGTGCATTGCTGCTCACAATGTACTATTTTGCCTACCCCCCATTCGGCAATCCAATGATGAATGCTTCGGACGGCCATCTATACATGGTCGATAAGCTTTTTATTGAAGCTGCCGCCCTTTTGTTTCTCTTCTTTTACCGTGAACAAGGCTACAGCCTAGATAACCTGATTGAAACTTATCGAAGTCGAAAAACAACACCGGTTACCCCATCTGAAGGAAGTTCTTCACGCCGTGAAGCCCTGAAGAACCTTGCTACCTTGCCCGTACTGGGAGTAATGGGCTGGGGAGCTGTAAACAACTTTAATACCTATGGTGTTGATGTCATGTCGGGTGCAACCATCCAGGTTAAACAGGTAGCATTGAGCGAACTGAAGGGAAAACTTCCAACAGGGAAAATAGGCAAGCACGAGATCAGCAGGATCATTGCAGGAGGCAACCTGATTGGCGGATGGGCTCATTCGCGCGATTTGATTTATGTATCGTCTCTTTTCAAAGCTTACAATACTGAGAAAAAGGTATATGAAACACTGATACTTGCAGAACAAGCCGGTATCAATACCATCAACATTGGCTTCCCTTCCAATCCATTGCTGGCCAAATACAAAAAGATGACCGGGAGCAAAATAAAGGTGATTACCCAGGTAGGCCCAAAACTTGATAACAATGCACTTGCAAAAGTGGGCCCACATACTGACAAGAAACTCTATTTTGAGTTCATTGATCAGGCCATTGATTTCGGTGTAGACATTATTCAGGTTCAGGGAAACTGGTGCGACTGGCTGGTACGAGACAATAAGATCGAAGTGATTGACGAAATGGTTGCCTACATACGCAAACAGGGTTACACGGTAGGATTGGCAGCTCATTCAGTTGAATCACTGATCGCCTGTGCTGACCAGGGCATCATACCCGATTATTACATGAAAACCATGCACCACGATCAATACTGGTCGGCCCACCCTCGTGAAAATCGCTTCCCCTTTGAAGTGGATGGAAAAGAATACCTTGACCACAACCGCTTTCACAATAACATGTTTTGCCTGTTTCCAGAACGAACCATCGATTTTGTGAGTAAAGCAACCGTGCCGGTAATGGGTTTCAAAGTACTGGCTGCCGGGGCCATCGAACCTAAAGATGGCTTCAAATGGGCCTACGACAACGGAGCTGACTTTATCTGTGTGGGTATGCTCGATTTCCAGATTGTCGACAATGTAAATATTGCGATGGACTGTTTAAAAACCACCAACAGAAGTCGCGCCTGGCATGGATAGTGGGCTTTAATGAAATGGAGCCGACTCCGAAATGTTTAATTTTATGGAAGAGTTTCAAGTTTCGTGCCAATTGGGATGCGGCTGCTGAGTTTACAGTAGCATCCACATCGGCACGAAACGTTCAACTTTTTTTAATTGGTTAAAAGATTTATGGTTCTTCACAGAAATGCGTACCTGAAATAATTGGAGTAGTAACTTTATAATCAAATATTGTCAGTAACAGGTTTGCGCTAGCATCAAAAGAGTAAAATCCAAAAAGCAATAGAAAAATTGCCCCTCCCGACTTCCTCCCTTTTGCTGAACTCTTTGCAGCATTTGCAAGTTTGCAAGTTTGCAAACTTGCAAACTTGCAAACTTACCCATATTTCATTTTTCTCTTTTCAAAAGAAATAACCCCATTGAACCGAAAATCAAACAAAACTTGCAGATGTGCAAACGTTGCAAACGCTTCAAATACTTCAAATTGGATTTGAATAAAAATCCCGATATAGAATATTTCAACCTCAAAATATTGGATCTTCACAATGCAGGGAGCGCATTCGTGGGATAAACAAGATTTATATTGGTTAGTTTATCTTCAATCCTACAATTCTCAAAGATAAAGCATATTTAGAAGGGTGTGTTTTCGGAAGTTCAACAAGGGTTCCCTGAGAATTTTGAGTATATTTCAACTTTCCTTTGGCACCGATCAGTTCAATGGCTTTAATTTGATATTTGTTCTCAGGAAGAGAGGTAATCTGAATTTTTCGATCAGTTGGAATGGCCATTGCAATCACATACAAGGTATCACTTTTGACAGTAAACCTAAGATCTTTGGGTGTATAAGCCGGAATTTTATCATTTAAATCTCCTTGTTCATCCGGTGTAGGTCCTTCACCAAATTGCGTCCATGGACGAGTGCCATAAATTGCTTCCCCATTAATTGCTAACCACCCACCAATATCCAATAAGATTGTTTTGACTTCATGGGGAATAGTACCATCAGGTTTAGGAGGTATATCCAGCAAAAGCTGCCCGTTTTTGCTGACCACTGTAATCAGATAATCAATCAGTTGTTGAGATGTTTTGTAATTTGGATGGAGATTATAGGACCAGCTAAGGTTATCAATTGTGGCATCAACCATCCAGGGAGATTCCAATATATTATCCATCGTTCCTTTTTCCAGATCCAAAATAGCA
>Ga0209123_1002703_pt1 | contig 14441 bp, 10 predicted proteins | sample BarGraIncu00431A_FD_184500 | JGI IMG/M metagenome (GOLD analysis project Ga0209123, IMG submission 184500) | Arctic peat soil microbial communities from Barrow, Alaska, USA - Barrow Graham LP Incubations 004-31A (SPAdes) (version 2) | ecosystem: Environmental > Terrestrial > Soil > Wetlands >...
GACGAACTTGTTGGCCTTAAATGCTGCTATCGAGGCAGCCCGGGCGGGTGAACAGGGACGAGGTTTTGCTGTCGTGGCGGAAGAGGTAAGAAAGCTAGCTGAGCAATCACAGGAAGCGGCCAAACAGATCGCAAAGTTGATTGGAGAAATTCAAACAGATACAGACAAAGCTGTAACCGCTATGGACACTGGTACAAGGGAAGTAAAAGTTGGTACTGACGTTGTCAACAACGCAAATCTGAAGTTCAATCAAATAGCAGCTTTAGTTGCGAAAGTGTCGGAGCAGGGACAGGGAATATCTACCGCCATGCATCAAATGACTAGCGGTAGTCAGCAGATGGTCATGTATATTAGACAACTTGATGAAATAGCCAAAGATACTGCTGGACAAACACAAACAGTGTCCGCAGCAACGGAGGAACAATCAGCATCGATGGAAGAAATTGCTGCATCTAGTCAATCATTAGCAAATATGGCAGAAGAATTGCAAGTCGCAGTAAGAAACTTTAAACTATAAATTACAACTTATAATCTAAACGTTTGTTCTGGTCGTCCTATAAACAAGAAAAAAGGCCAAAGAACAGTCTTAAGGCGATTACATATCATGGCAACTGCCAAGGTGGTCATAACCATCAAGGCAGTTTTTTGCATATAAATAATGTGCAGATATGGTGTTCATGCTAAAGGGGGTGCTCTTATGTTAAATATGGGCACAACTAAAGGTAAAAATTCAGTAGTTGGCTAATATATATACAAGGAAAGTATAACAAACGTTAAGCAGGAGTATCTATGAAGATACTGGTATTATGAACATCGGAGAGTACTAAAAGAACTATAAGGGGGAAACGGTTATGAAGTCGTTATTTGACAAGACGTCTATTAATAATATTCAATTAAAAAATCGCTTTGTACGGGGCGCAACATGGGAAAATATGGCTGACTCAGAAGGCCGGATAACTGATAGATTATGGAAAGTGTATGAAGAGTTGGCCACGGGGCAGGTAGGTCTCATTATTACTAGTTTTACATTTATTTTAAAGGAGGAGCAACCCAGTTCGGGTATGCTGGGGATTTATTCTGATTCACTGATTGCGGATTATCAACGGATGACAAAGATGATACACAGTTATGGCAGTAACATTGTGTCACAGCTGGTTTATGGTGGTTCGCAAACCTTGTATAAGCCAGAACAACGTGTGATTTGGGGACCATCTGCTATTCCAGAAATGGGTACAGGTGTGGTGCCAAAAGAGATGAATAAAGCAGAAATAAAAATATTGGTGGGTGCGTTTGGAGATGCGGCTTTTCGAGCGCAACAGGCCGGCTTTGACGGTGTGGAAATACATGCTGCTCATGGGTATTTATTAGGTCAATGGTTAAGTCCATTACATAATCGAAGACAGGATGAATATGGTGGTAGTATAGAGAACCGGTCAAGGTTATTAGTGGAAGTTTACGAAGAAGTACGTCGACGGGTAGGACCAGACTATGGTGTATTGGTTAAGATTAATTGTCAAGACTTTGTACCTGGAGGTATGGAATTTTCCGATGCTTTATACGTATGCAAGGAACTAGCTAGACTTGGAATGGACGCAATAGAAATGAGTGGGGGGATTTTGGCTGCCAAGGAGTTATGCGCCTTTCGCCCCAACATCAATTGCCCCGAAAAAGAAGCCTATTTTGAGCCTTATGCCGCTCAGATCGCTGGAGAAACTGGTGTGCCGGTGATATTAACTGGAGGTTTGCGTACAACACAGGTTATGGAAAGGATTTTGCAGCAAACACCAATCGGATATTTTGGTATGGCGCGTTCGTTGTTAGCTGAACCAGGCTTAATTAAACGCTGGCAGACTGGTGACTCCGAGCCTTCAAAATGTCTATATTGCAACAAGTGTCGAACGCCACAAGGTAATGTTTGTATTTTGAACAGAGTTTGAATCGTTATAAACACTTCGGCATCACCAAAAAATAGATATAATAGTTGGCTTAAAACTTGACTTGTTAACCGAAAAGATTAATACTAAACTATACGATTTGATATAAGGAGTACATAACATGAATAATTTTGAATTTTACTCTCCAACGAAAGTCATTTTTGGTAAAAGTACAGAAAATAACGTCGGAAATGAAATAAAAGCATGGGGTGGAACTAAGGTCATGCTTCATTTTGGCGGAAAAAGTGCTAGAAAATCCGGTGTTTTGGATCGGATCGAGATAAGCCTTAGAGATGCAGGTATTGACTATATATCCTTTGACGGAGTTGTTCCGAATCCAAGACTTTCCCTTGTACGTCAGGGCACCGAACTTTGCCTTAAGGAAAAGGTCGACTTCATTCTCGCCGTCGGAGGTGGTAGCGTCATCGATTCTGCCAAGGCAATTGCCCTAGCCCTTGCTAATCCCGATATCGACATTTGGGATATCTATGATGGCAAAAAGCTTCCGACCGCATCCCTCCCAGTTGGAGTTGTTCTTACCATTGCTGCGGCTGGTAGTGAAACTAGTAATTCTAGCGTTATCACAAACGAGAATAACTGGCTGAAAAAAGGTTTTAATAGCAACCTCACACGCCCTAAATTTGCCTTAATGAATCCAGAACTCACTTATACTCTTCCGCCTTATCAGACGGCATCGGGTGTTGTAGATATCATGATGCACACCATAGAACGCTATTTCTGTTCACAAAAAGGCAATGAACTCACCGACCGTATTGCTGAACAGGTATTACGTAATACAATTAGATATGGCCCAATTTGTCTGGAAGATCCCCATAACTACAAAGCTCGCTCTGAGATTATGTGGTCTGGTAGCGTATCCCATAATCACATTACCGGACTTGGCGGTAATGGCGATTTTTCGGGTCATGCGATTGAACATGAGCTAGGGGGTATGTTTGACGTAACCCATGGTGCTGGCCTGGCTGCCGTGTGGTGCTGGTGGGCGCGTTACGTTGTACAAACAGACATAAACCGTTTTGTACAGTATGCAATCAATGTTTGGGATTGCATCTTAGATCCAATTGCCCCCGAAGTCACCGCTTGGGAGGGTATAAAAAAAACTGAAGAATTTTTCATTTCCCTTGGTATGCCGATTAATCTTTCCCAGCTAGGTATTGGTACATTGAGCGATGCTCAAATTGAAGAAATGGCCAATAAATGCTGCCATTTTGGAAAACGTATCGTTGGCACTGTAAAACCATTGTATAGTGAGGATATTAAAAAAATTTTTCATATGGCAAATGTCTAATCACCAAATAAGCCAATTGGTTTAATAAAGAATGTAAGCGTCCTTCGGGGCGCTTTTCTTATGCAACAAAACGGATCTTTTAGTTCTACATTAATATAGATGTTATAAATGATGAGATCTTTAGCATGTAAGCGTATAAGAAGATAGTTGTAAGGAACAATAGGGTTGTGATGTACAGTGATTTGCCAAAAAATATAATAAGGGAGATTGAAATGGATAATTCAATGTTTTGTTATCAATGCGAGCAGACATTTGGAGGAAAAGGTTGTACAAAAAGTGGTGTTTGTGGAAAAACACCTGAAATCGCTAATTTACAAGATTTGTTAATCTATCAGTTGAAAGGAATTTCTTGTTATGCGAAACCCCTCATCGAACAAGGAAAAACAATTGATAAAAAAATTGTAAAGTTTGTAGAGAATGGTTTATTTACAACCTTAACAAATGTAAATTTTGATGCTGAAAATCATGTACAATTAATAAATGAATCACAAAAGATAAAAGAAATATTAAGAGGCCAAGCACCAGACGGAAAATATCCAGATGCAGCTACTTATAATGTAAGATATACCAAAGAAGACATGTTAAAAGATGCAGTCAAAGCGGGAATCATGTATGACCAGGATCTCGATGCTGATATTAGATCCTTACGATCAACAGTATTATTCGGACTAAAAGGTATTAGTGCTTATGGTCATCAAGCAAGGTTTCTAGAATACAATAGTGAGCAAGTGGACAACTTCTATTTTCAAGGATTAGAAGCTACGACCAATGATAGTTTAACTCTTGAAGATATGATACGTATGACAATGAAAGCCGGGAATATGAGTGTTGAAGTAATGAAGGTACTCGATGAAGCAAATACGACAACATATGACAATCCTTCACCTCATAACGTGAATATGAACATTAAAAAAGGTCCTTTTATTGTTATATCAGGTCATGATCTACGAGATTTAGAAATGCTTCTTGAGCAATCAGAAGGTAAGGGCATTAATATTTATACTCATGGCGAGATGCTACCAGCACATGGCTATCCAGGCCTAAAAAAATATAGCCATTTAGTCGGTAATTATGGAACTGCTTGGCAAAATCAACAAAAGGAATTTGACGAAATACCAGGCTGTATTTTAATGACAACCAACTGTTTGATGAGGCCTAGAGAAACCTATAAAGATAGAATATTTACGACCAACGTTGTTGGCTGGGACGGAGTACAAAATATTCCAGCTAGTGCCGACGGAAGAAAGGATTTTAGTGAAATAATAAAGAAAGCACTAGAACTTGGTGGCTTTAAAAAAGATGAGGAAGTAAAAGAAATTCTAGTTGGTTTTGGGCACCAGGCAACATTATCCCATGCGGGCGCGATCGTTAATGCAGTCAAGGAAGGAAAGCTCAGACATTTCTTTGTAATCGGTGGTTGCGATGGTGCTCGACCAGGAAGAAGTTATTATACTGAATTTGCGAAAATGGTTCCTGAGGATTGTATCATTCTTACATTAGCTTGTGGTAAGTATAGATTTAATAATTTAGATTTTGGAACAGTCGCTGGCCTACCAAGATTATTAGATATAGGCCAATGTAATGATGCCTATTCAGCAGTTAGAATTGCTACAGCACTGGCAGATGCCTTTGATACCGATGTCAATTCGTTGCCACTTTCGATTATACTTTCTTGGTATGAGCAAAAAGCAGTTGCAGATTTATTAGCACTGTTATCACTTGGCATAAAAGGAATTTACTTAGGGCCTAGTTTGCCGGCCTTTATATCTCCGAATGTGTTACAATATTTAGTAGAAACGTTTGATATAAAACCCATTAGTACACCAGAGGATGATTTAAAGAGTTCACTTAAGCAAACCAACTAAAAACGTAGCAACTAAACAACGCTAAAGTGAAGGAAGAAAGTACTTTCCGTATAACATCGTTGATTTTGGAAAAAGTGAACCGTCCGGAGAGGACGGTTTCGTTATGTGAAAAAAGCAAACCACGCTCGACGGGAAGCGTGGCTACGTGGGAGTAGATTTTATAGTCTCTTTTATGTTCAATATATTAGATGATAGCACAATCCAGGAGGAGAACTACATAGGCCATATATGTTAGAAAAATTTATATTGACAGATGATTATATAAAATGTAAAATTAAGAAATTAAATGTATATTTATGGCAAACCTGCCGATGGGTAGGGTCGCAAAGATATGGGTCTGTTGGTGAAATTACGCCGATGATTGCCAGGTTGCATTGTACAAAATGCAACTTGGCAATTTTATATTAACGCAAGTATGAAGTGGAATATTGATTGAAACTCCGAGTCTGATGATAAATTGACAGACAGCAATTATTTATAGCAGCATATGCATAAGGGAGAGGAAGATGATTATGCTTTTTAACAAAAAAAATAATCTTTTAGACAGTGTCTTAGCTGAGAGCGAGTCTCTGTTAGAGGCCATAAAGGAAGGAAAGGTCAGTACACGCGGTAATATGCAAAAGGTTCCCCCAGAGGCTCAGAAAATCATCCAAAATTTTAATAGTGTGCTGGATCTCATAAATAACAATAATCACAATCTCTTGGTGCGGTTTGAGCTGGTTAATCAGGCTACGAATGTTGGATTATGGGATATGAGCGTTATTGCGGGTGATCCTGTTAATCCTTCTAATGCCTTTATCTGGACAGATAAGTTCCGTCAAATGTTAGGGTTTAGTAATCAAAGTGACTTCCCAAACAGGCTTGATAGTTGGGCCTCTAGACTGCACCCACAAGAGAAAGTCTGGGTATTAAATGCTTTTGCTGGTCATTTGAATGACCATTCGGGGCGAACACCCTATGATATTGAATATCGACTTCAACTCAAAAATGGCGATTATCATTGGTTCCGAGCTACAGGTACTACTATAAGAGATAAAAAGGGCGTGCCATTAAGAGTTGCAGGCGCACTATATGATATCCACGAAAAGAAAGTTAGGGAAGCAGAATTAGAGGCCATTATCACACGATTTGAGTTGATCAATAAAGCGCTAGCTGCCGATGCTGAATTAATTGATGCTCCCTGGGATATGAGTGTTATAGCTGGAGATCCAGTTAACCCTAACAACGAATTCTGGTGGTCGCCCCAGTTTCGTAAGCTTCTAGAATATAATAATGAACAAGATTTTCCGAATATCTTCAGCAGTTGGAGTGATCGACTACATCCTGAGGATAAAGAGTGTACTTTAACAGCATTTGCTGCACATTTAAATGATCGTTCTGGAAAAGTACCATACAGCCTTGAGTATCGTCTAAAATTGAAGAGTGGGGAATATCGATGGTTTTATGCTGGCGGTGAAACCCTCCGCGATGAAAATGGTGTACCCTTGCGGGTGGCTGGTACACTAAAGGATATTACCAAGAGGAAAATGAAGCTACAGCTAGAGAACGAACTGGCTGAGAAAATGGGACAGCTGGCAGAATCGATGGAACAAATGGTAACTGGTATAACGGGAGTAACAGTCAGTGCTCAAGAACTTGCTTTTGCGCAAGAGGCTACGATGGAATCGGCTCAGCAAACCAAAGCCAGTGCAGATACGACGACCCAGATCACTGAACTTATTAAGCAATTTGCTGATCAAACTAATTTACTAGGCTTAAATGCTGCGATTGAAGCAGCTAGAGCCGGTGATCAAGGTAGGGGATTTGCTGTTGTGGCTGATGAGGTTCGTAAACTTGCAATCAGTAGTTCAAATGCTGTAGGCCAGATTGAAAATAGCCTTGCAGATATGAAAAGTTCCCTAGAAGTTATTGTAAATCATATTAATAACATGAGTATGATGACTCAATCCCAGGCAGCTACAACGCAAGAAGTAAATGCCTCTGTCGAAGAGATCAGTGCTATGACGGAGGCCGTCATGAATATCGTTAAGCGAATGTGACGTAATAATTATTAGCGCAATGAATAGACGAATTAAACTTGAAAACCGGGTTGCAGAGAATGTTAAATTGAATAAAAAAGGGGTAATACAATGAAAACATTAAAAGAAACAAAAACATCTGAAAACCTTATGAAAGCATTTGCTGGTGAATCGCAAGCAAGAAACCGTTATACATATTATGCTTCTGTCGCACAAAAAGAAAACTATGTTCAAATCGCTAATATTTTTACCGAAACTGCTGAAAATGAGAAAGAACATGCGAAACGGTTCTATGAATTTCTTCTTAATGATATGAATGGCGAGACGATTACGATACAAGGGACTTTCCCGATTGCTCTTTGGGATACAAAAATCAATCTTTTGGCGGCGGCGGAAGGTGAAAAAGAAGAATGGCATGAAATCTATGCCTCCTTTGCTGACGTAGCAGAAGAAGAGGGTTTTCCGGAAATTGCCTGCATCTTTCGTGAGGTAGCCGAAGTGGAAAGATATCATGAAACACGCTTCCGCAAATTATACAAGAATTTGGTTTCTGGTGAAGTTTTTAAAAAAGACAATATCGTTGAGTGGAAATGCAATAATTGCGGTTACGTCCACAAAGGCAAAAGTGCTCCTAGCACATGTCCAGCCTGTGAGTACCCTCAAAGCTACTTCGAAGTATTTGTAGAAACGTATTAGCATATGGGGAGCGTAATCGATGATGGGAAAAATTAAAGTTGCCTTTGTATGCGTTCACAACTCGTGCCGTTCGCAGATGGCTGAAGCAATTTCAAAGCTACTCGCGGCAGATGTTTTTGAAGCATACTCGGCGGGAACAGAAACAAAGTCACAGATTAACCAAGATGCCGTTGCAGTGCTCAAGGAAATCTACGGCGTGGATATGAACCAAGCCCAGAAATCAAAGCTGCTTTCGGAGATTCCACCAGTTGATATCGTAATCACCATGGGCTGCAATGTCACTTGTCCTTACTTAGCATGCAAATACAGAGAAGACTGGGGGTTGGAAGATCCAACTGGAAAAGATCCAGAAGTATTTGTACAGACAGCCAACCTTATCCAGGAGAAGGTATTGAATTTAAAAAAAAGAATTAAAAATGGTTTGCTTTTATCCTGTGACTAGCAGGCAAAGGTGAGAGTATATTTGGTCATTAGTAGGAAAATATATCATGGTTATAATAACTACAGATGATACAATCGCAAGGGGTGAATTATGTGGCTACAGTATTAATAAAAAATCTAGGTAGGTATGTAGGAGAAGAAGTTACCATACAGGGCTGGCTATATAATCAGCGTGGCTCAGGCAAGATTAAGTTTTTGATTATGCGTGATGGTAGTGGTTTACTCCAGTGTGTTGTTGTAAAACAAGATATCGGTGAGGATATCTTTGCTGAGCTTAAAACCGTAACACAGGAAACATCAATGAAGGTCACAGGGATTGTAAATGAAGAGCCGCGAGCTGCTGGTGGTTATGAAATGCAGGTTACTAGTTTTCAAATTGTATCGATCGCAGAAGAATATCCAATTACTCATAAAGAGCATGGGGTGGATTTTTTATCAGAACGTCGCCATTTATGGATTCGTACTCCCAGGCAAATGGCAATTCTACGGGTGCGCTCCGAGATTGCCCATGCTTTTAGAGAATTTTTTTATGAGCATGACTTTGTATTAGCCGATCCGCCCATTATCACACCAGCAGCATGTGAAGGTACTTCTACTTTATTTGAGCTGGATTATCATGGTGAAAAAGCATTTTTATCACAAAGTGGCCAATTATATAGTGAGGCCAATGCCATGGCCTTGGGCAAGATATATTGTTTTGGACCTACTTTTCGCGCGGAAAAATCAAAGACACGTCGTCATTTGATGGAGTTTTGGATGGTTGAGGCCGAAATGGCTTATTGCGACATGGATGAAAATATTAATATTCAAGAAGAAATGGTGTATTATGTAATTCAAAGAGTACTAGGTAAGTGTGAAAATGAGCTTAAAATATTAGGGCGTGATGTAGAGAAATTGAAGAGCATCCAATTGCCTTTCCCACGCATAAGCTATACAGAGGCCGTCGAAATTTTAAAGCAGGCTGGTGAAGATTTCCCTTGGGGCGAGGATTTTGGTGCTCCTCATGAAACAATTATTTCCAATCATTTTGGATTGCCTGTCTTTGTCCATCGCTACCCGACTGGGATAAAAGCTTTTTATATGAAACCAGATCCTAATGATCCTAAGGTTGTACTTGGTGCTGATTTGTTAGCGCCTGAAGGTTATGGTGAAATTATTGGTGGTGGGCAGCGTATTGATGATCTTGCCCTTTTAAAAAAGCGGATTCAGGAACACAACTTACCCGCAGAAGCTTTTGAGTGGTATCTTGATTTGCGTAGGTATGGTTCAGTACCCCATTCCGGTTTTGGATTAGGGCTTGAGCGTACAGTTGCCTGGTTATGCGGGCTTGAGCATATTCGTGAAACCATACCTTTCCCTAGGATGTTACATAAAATGTATCCATAAGGTATATCTCACTCAGTAGCTTTGTCAAAAGTTCTAGCAGTTGTATAAGCTACAGTTATTTACAAAACAGCTAAAAAGAGTCAATCAATTTAAGCTAAAGGTAGCGATAAGGTCAACACCTTATTTGTTGCTATTGATTAGAAATGGACAGGTTGAAGAAATTCAATGTGTCCATTTTTCGATTGGATTTATAAATATTTTTGCATATGGATTAGGGTTGCCCGGAGATGAACCGATGTGTGCAATAATTGAACCTTTGTGTATTGCCAAAAAGGCCACGGTCATACAGGCCGCTACTTGCATTATTTCCACGACTGCAAGCAGAGCAAAAGGAAAGGGTATATGAACGTAATTGGCACAAGGCTGGCATGATTATTGCGCTAGATAAGAGTTGGGTGACTTGGCCTGAAAATATTAATGACAAGGAGGAAAATAATATGAATACAATCATCGTTATCTTGATAGTAATGTGGCTTTTAGGTATGCTCACTTCATATACTTTGGGTGGCCTGCTTCATCTTCTGCTCGTAATTGCCATAGTAGTGTTTGTGATTAACTTAATTACAGGACGACGATCCTTGTAAGACACATTTTTTACAGTGGAAAATGTATCGACGTGAGAATGTAGAGTGGTTGGATTGGAATAATCGTCAGTGTATATGAAGAAACCGTATCCTTCAGGGTACGGTTTCTATTAGTTGTTGATATTTATATAAATACATAAAATGAGGGGAGTTTTAGATAACAGGATTCCCTTCGGTTACATATTGTGTGAAAAGGTGCTAAAATGTACCTTCTTGTGACACGGAAAGACTCGCTATTCTATAAAGAGTATTAAGAGTTCTTATAAGATTCCAATGGGGGCAAGGACTGGTGATTAAAAAAGTAATTGGCACGTTTATTGCATTATAAAATAGTGGTAAGAAACAATGTTGCCCATTATGAGTCACTTTATTCGAGACAACCAATCATCATCAGACTGAACCTGTCTAAAGGATTGGATGTTAGAGAACAAGATGATCGTGGGCAGAGAAGCTCAACAGGTATCTGAGTAAAATGATAAAAGGGGGATTCAGGAAAAAAATATTAGTGTAGAGGGCTGAAGATAGTTTAATCACTATCGACACTACAAGCCTCCAATTATTGACAAAGAACTAATTTTACAAACGACTCTGTACGTGAAGAATTAACTAAATAAATGAAAGAAGGTAGAAAAATGTCAATTAAAAAATTATTAGTACTTACTTCCTGCACGGTTTTCCTTGCTGCATCAGCTTCGGCGGCTCCCTTAACCAATTTTGATACATACAACGGGGCATTAGATTTGGGAGCGTGGCACACAGCTGCAACAGTCGGCGGGGAAGGTTTTTCAGGCACCAACCGATTTAATGGTGGATTGACTGTCGGGATAGGCGGAAATTTAGGATTGCAGTATCGTTACTTCGATATGCAGACAAAGGATAATACTCACATTATCGGTGGTACTGACATATATTCTGATCATTATAAAGGTTCCACGAATGAATTTAATCTACTATATTCATTGGGAAAAGATTCTCGCGTAGCACTATTTGCTGGAGTGAATAAGGTTAATAACAAATTGATCGCTACAAGTATTGTTCCTGGTTTAGGTGGAACTCAAGAGGCTAGCCAAACTGTTTTCCAAGGTGGTCTCGTAGCAACAATGCCTTTGAGTAAGAGCATCGACGCATATCTAGTAGGCGGAATGGGTGGACACGGACTACGCCAAGGTGAAGTGGGTCTATCTGCTAAAGTCAGTGATAATCTTCAGGCTAACGTAGGATACCGCAGGTTCCAGATCGATAATGCTTTTAATGATAGTAATAATAGAAAAGACGTAAGAGTTAATGGCTTAACTTTTGGCGTAACCTATCTGTTTGGTAAGAAAGCAACGGCCGTTGTTGTTACACCTGTGCAAACGCCAGTAGTCGTGGAAACGCCGGTAGTTGTACAACCACCAGTAGTTGTAAAACCCGCGCAACCACCTGTACAAAAAATTATTCTGCAAAGCGTATTATTCGACTTTGATAGCGATACGCTACAACAGCAGGCCTACCCTATTCTTGGGAATGTAATTGCCGTCGCCAATAAAAATCCAAACTGGACTTACGCATTGATTGGCAATACTGATTCTACAGGTCCTGCTGCATACAATATGGATCTGTCGAAACGTCGAGTCATAACTGTACAGAATTATTTAATCAACCAAGGAATTCCTGCGAACCATTTGAGTATTGATGAAAAAGGCGAACGTCAACCTATATCAACAAATGACACCGCTGAAGGTCGCGCTCAAAATCGTCGTGTAGAAATTCATATCAATTAGTTTCTACAGCGATTGTTTGAGAAAAAAATATCTATAACCTTTTCAGTAGAGTATGAAAAGAAGGTTCTGTCGATTGTGGCAGAACCTTCTTTTAGTGAAAGATATTAAAGGTGGAGATGGTAAGCATATCTTTGATTGATCCAATCCAAGAATTTTATATTTTGTGTTATAATGATCTTAGGGAATGACTAGATGAGGCAGTGTTAACATAGATAATATTACCTGCTTTTTTGGTGAATAATAATACAATCTTTTAGTTCTACTGGGGGGACAATTTTTGATGTTTAAAGACGATGAAATGCGAGCACTTGAACGAAAAAATTGGTGTCGAATTTTTTTAGTGATACTATCGATTCTGTTCGTTTTTTTTATAGTCGTCAATGCTGCTGGTCTAGTGATTGGTAACATTTTCTATAAAGAATTTTGTGTCTGGAATATCCGGCTAGACTCCAATCAATTTCAAACATTACAGGTTACTTTGGCAGAAGGTATAAAAAAAAAGAACTGGCAAAATGTCAGTATTAACTCTCGCTTAGGCTATACCCTATACGGTACATATTTACCTAACCCAACCCCTTCGAATAACACGGTAGTTTTTGTACATGGCATTAATGGCAACCGTTTGATGGGACTATGGTATGCTCCATTATATATAAAGGCAGGATACAATGTATTAATCTATGATTCACGGGCTAGTGGTCAGAGTGGGGGGGACTCAGTGTCATGGGGATTCTATGAAAAGTATGATCTTGATCAATGGATTGATTGGGTAGAACAGCACTATCCAGATGCTAATATAGGGGTACATGGTGTATCTATGGGGGCCGCAACGGCTTTAATGCACGCGGAAATGAATGAAGTCACGCACCGTGTGAAATTTTATGTTGCCGATAGCAGCTACAGCGATTTAGAAGAATTGCTAACTCAACAGATTAATGACGCAGTTTCCGTGCACGATCCTGTTTGGGTAAAACTACTGTTACACTATTCAAGTTTCATGGCCAAATGGCAGTCCGGGTTTAGCTATGAGAATGTTTCACCTGTTCGGTCAGTGCGTAATGTAACGACTCCCATTCTCTACCTTCATGGCGATGCGGATGTATTGGTACCAGTCTACATGAACGAACAGCTCTATTTGGCGACCAAAGGATATAAAGAAAAGTACATTTTTTCTGGCGATGCTCATGCTAAAGCGATATTTAATCATAAAGCTGAATATCAGCGAGGAATCATTAACTTTATCGATGTGGTTTTTGCGAAATAAGTGCATAGTGATGGATGAATGAGTGGGAAGTGACAATAACCATAAAAATTTAAAACTATAATATCCAAGGCATTTGCTAGAAACAGGTGCCTTTTTTATACCCATTTTCAGAGGTACTGGGGAAAAGTATCTTATTGAGTTTTCATTCATATTTAGTAGACTATCAGATTTAATTTTATTGATCATCTGTTCGTGTAGTTTGTATTCATTATTTCGTCCCAGAGCAAAGCTCTAAAAAAGCCCGCATGGCAGGTGTCAGCCATTTTTCAGAATGGTATAGCAACATTGTTTTTACATCAAAAATGGGGCCGTTCCAAGGAAGTTGAATTAATTTTCCTTGGGCGATTTCCGCGGTAACGGCAATCTGGGGTAAGAAAGTGATGCCTAATCCACAAATCGTACATTCTTTGATTGCTCCCACACTGGAGAGCTCCATGAGAGAATCAAGTTTTATGTCATATTCTTTTATCATGGCGAGAATCAGGGGGCGGTATCCGCAGCCAGCTAGAGTGAGGATAAAAAATTCGCCAGATAAATCGGAGGGACAGATATATTTCTTTTGGGCGAGTGGATGAAGTGGGCTGGCCACTAGGATCATAGATTCTTCATGCAATGTTTGTACTATCATTTCAGAAACTTTAATTTCATCCGTCAATACTAATGCCAGGTCAATAGTGTTACTTTTTATTAATTCAAACATATTTTCGCAGCTTTCTGTTTGTACCCGAATTTCAACCAAAGGATATTGCTTGCGGTATTGAGTTAATATTTTTGGCAGACGGTACACGCAGAGGGTTTCGGCAGCTCCAATATTAATAATTCCCCGAAAAATTTGAGGAGAAAATTCCTCTTTGGCTTTTTCGCATAGTGTGAGGATATTTTGCGCATTACGTAAAAATATTTTTCCTTCACTAGTGAGCTGAATTCCGCGTCCCAGACGCTCAAACAATTTGACTTGCAGTTCATCTTCAAGTTGATGAATACGGGCAGTGATGTTGGATTGTGCGTAGCCTAACTTGGCGCCAGCTTTAGTGAAATTTAGCGTTTGAGCGGCTGCACAAAAAATTTCTAATTGACGTAATTCCATGAGTCCACCTTCTTTCCGGATCTATATTTTAAAGTGATTGAAATGATCTGAAATGATTATTATTTCTATTAATAGATACATGATATACTATGGG
>Ga0209123_1002706_pt1 | contig 14436 bp, 8 predicted proteins | sample BarGraIncu00431A_FD_184500 | JGI IMG/M metagenome (GOLD analysis project Ga0209123, IMG submission 184500) | Arctic peat soil microbial communities from Barrow, Alaska, USA - Barrow Graham LP Incubations 004-31A (SPAdes) (version 2) | ecosystem: Environmental > Terrestrial > Soil > Wetlands >...
GTGCACTGCCGTTAAGTTAACGATTCCAGCTGGCCTAAACTCTCCCTCCCCCCTGGCGGGGGAGGGTCGGGGGTGAGGGGGAAGGTGCCACATTTTCGGGAGTTGGCAACTTCACCCTCCCCCCCCGCCCCCTCCCGTCAAGGGAGGGGGAGCCTTAACTTAACGGCTGTGGGGCCGGGGTGGGGATAGGGATAGGGATTAGATCACGCCGAGCTTTCTTGCCGTTTTCCCGATGACTTCCAGCGCCCGGTCGAGCATCTCGTCCGTGTGGGTCGCCATGTAGCTGGTGCGGATGAGGCACCTGTCGGGCGCCGTCGCCGGCGGCATGACGGAATTCACGTACACCCCGGCGTCGAAGAGCGCCCTCCACATCATGAAGGTCCGGTCCTGGCTCCCCATTACGATCGGGACGATGGGTGTTTCGGCGTTCCCGGTGTCAAAGCCCATCTGCTTGAAAGCCTGCAGCATCTTCCTGGTGTTGTGCCAGAGCCGCTCCCTTCTTTCCGGTTCCCGGTCGATGATGTCGAGCGCGGCGATGACCGCCGCCGCCGACGCCGGCGGCGGGCTGGCGGAGAAGATGAGGGGGCGCGAGGTGTGCTTTATGTAGTGGATCACCTCTTCGCTTGCCACCAGGAAGCCGCCGATGGAGGCGAGCGACTTACTGTAGGTGCCCATGATGATGTCGACTTCCTGCTCCAGCCCGAAATGCTCCACCGTGCCGCGCCCGGTCTTGCCGAGCACCCCGACTCCGTGGGCGTCGTCCACCATGATCCGCGCCCCGTACTTCTTGCAAAGACTGACTATTTCGGGCAGCGGCGCGATATCCCCTTCCATGGAGTAGATGCCGTCCACCACCACCAGCTTGCCGCGGTTTCCGCAGTCCTTCAGGACGTATTCCAGGTTCTCCAGGTCGTTGTGCTTGAACTTCCTGACCTCGGCATAGGAAAGACGGCAGGCGTCGATGATGCTGGCATGGTCGAGCCGGTCGATGATGACCACATCGTGCTTGCCGACCAGAGAGGTGATGATTCCGAGGTTGGTCTGATAACCCGTGGCAAAGGTGAGGGCCGCTTCCTTGCGAAAGAACGCGGCCAGCTTCTCCTCGAGCTTCATGTGGATTTCCAGGTTTCCGTTCAAAAGCCGGGTCCCCGCGCAGCCGCTGCCGTACTTTTGCACGGCGGCGATCGCCGCTTCCTTCACCTTGGGGTGGCTGGTGAGACCTAGGTAGTTGTTGGACCCGAGCATGATCATCCGACGCCCCTCGACCACCACCTCGGGGTTTTGCTCGGTCTCCACGACGTGGAAATAGGGATACACCCCGGCGGCCATAGCCTCCTTCGCCTTGGTGAACTTACGGCATTTCTCGAAGACGTCCGGCGTTTTTACCTCAACAACCTCCAGAGGGCGCGGCGCCTCAGCTAGATCCATCTGTTTTTTCTGTACCATTGCCATGTGAGTTCAAGTCCTTTCTGAAGGGGGTATGCCGCCCGGAAGCGGAGGTCATTTTCGATTTTGCCAACGTCGCACAGCCAATAGCGTTGAGCGGCCTCCCGCACCTTCTGCCTGCCGGCAAGTGCAGGCCTTCTGGTGCAGAGGCTCCCGATTTCGGAAGCGAGGCCGAGCAGCCAGGCGGCCCCGTAAGGGATGGAAACCGTGCGCCCCGTTACGCCACCGGTGGAGAAGAGCAGTGCCCCGAATTCCGACCACGAGTAGGAGTTCTTTTCCGCAACAAAATAAACGCTGCCGCTCTTGGTCGGCAACTGGGCCGCTAACAGTAGCGCGGCGGTCAGGTCTTCCACGTAGCAGAGGTTGAGATACCGGTCGCCCCCGCTGATCTTCACCGCCAGGCCGCGCATGGCCCAACGGAACATCTCGAACACATCCGCGTCTCTCGGGCCGTAGACGCAGGTCGGGCGGAGGATGACGACCGGAAAGAGGTCCCGGCAGGCGAGTACGGCTTCCTCTGCCAGCAGTTTGCTCCGGCCGTAATCGGAGACTGGTTGCGGGTCGTCGGTTTCCGCGACCGGCCGTCCGTCCCGGCTGGGGCCTGCTGCGGCCTGGCTGGACACCAGGATGAATTTTCCCAGGGCGGAACTGTTCTGCGCACAGGCCGCCAGGAGGTTCTTGGTGCCCAGGTGGTTCACGGTGTCATAGTCGCCGGCGCGTACCGCCTTGGTAAGCCCGGCACAATGAAAGACGACCGAGGCCCCCTGCAGGGCGGCGGCAAGAGTCCCGGGCTCCGTGCAGTCCCCCTCCACCAGATCCACCGGCAAGCCTTCCAGCCAGCGCAAACGCTTGAGATCCCTCACCAGGCAGGTTACGGCGTAACCGTCCGCGAGCAGGCGCTCGACCAGGTGGCTCCCTACAAATCCGGTTCCGCCCGTGACCAGCACCCGTGACACCCCTGGCTGCATCTACTCCCTCCATAACTGCGTTAACTTTTTTTACCGGCCCGAGCGGAGGGCACTTGCTCCTCGACCCGGGTGCCGCAGCTTTGGCTCCGGAAACCTGTCTCCCGATGCCCTGGCCGCACCTGGAACCAATCGGATGGTGGTTTCGCCCGGGATTAACATCCCCGGCTGCCACCCGTATTTCAGGTAGTGTGCCGGGTAAATCCGTGCCGGATTGGCCGACCTGACGACTGGCGGCTTCAGGAATGCTGACGGGGTTTGCCGGGAAGGGACACTGTCTTCACCTTCGGCGTGACGACTCTTGAGGTTGGCCAGGAACTACCCGGTACGGCACGGCTCGGGCAAGAGCGCGTATTCTTCCCAGAGGGGTCAGTTCGGAAAAGCTTTGGATGAATCCGGGTACTGCCTTGGCGGCCTTACCCCAACGGGCCACATACAACCATTCAGCGTGAAGCAGCACTCCGGGATATTTCCTATCTGAAACACGCCACCCTGTCAATTAAAAACGATTACTGTCAAACGCTCGGGAAGATTCATACAGAGGCTCTTGCCTCCCGACACGAGATAGTGTTGCCGGTAACTGCTGCTTCTCCTGATGCTAGTAGCCCGCAACTATCATGCCAGAGCCCAGTTGCTGGGGAAGCTTGGGGCAAAGCTGCAATATTGCGTGGTAAAAGTTGAAGTAGCCCGGGCTCCCCCGGCAAAGCCTTCAAAAAGAGTCGTCATAATTGACGAATCCGCCATATTTGGTGGGTGAGGGTGCGGAATGTGCACGAAAGTCACCGCTGCTTCGGCGGAGGAGTGCCTCTTGACGCATTAAAAAAAGCGCCCGCGAAGAGGGAGGAAGTATGTTGGTGAATCCATGAGAACTGTGCAATCTATCACGCTTTATTTCCTTAAAAGGGAACCACGGGTGGGGGAGAGTCCAGAAGGCATATTCCGGTGCTCCGCGGCCCCACGCTTCAGTCGCGCGCCGCAGAACCGACAGCTCTGGTGGGCTGATCCACCACATTTGGCGGCTGGGAGGACCCATATCAACCGCTTTGACGCCCCCCCTGACCCGGTTCGACGTTACTTCCCTTTGCTGCGTCGTCAGGACAGCCAGTTGCCTGGTAGGCAGACCATTGTTATTCATGGCGCGTTAATTGCTGTGCTAGGGGTTGTCGGAGTTGTCGCCTGCGGGGTAACGCGCCCAACGGGCGGCCTGCGCGAGGTCATGGGGCGTCCGCCGCAGCGGGGCCGAAAGGTAGCCACCGAGCCACAAACTATGTGAGGTAACAATGCGAACACGAATCGTTTTATCTGCAGCGCTTCTCATGCTGGTCGCAGCTGCGCTGTCGGGATGTTTGTGGAGGGATGACGGCTATCGAGGAAGCGGCAGTGACCATCGTGACGGTAGTGAGCGCCGTGACAGTGGTGACCATCGTGACGGCAGTGATGTGCGCTGGGAAGGTGGCGGGGTGCATTGGGATGGCGGCAGTGGTGGTGTGAACTGGGAGGGGGGCGCGGTGCGTTGGGACAACGACGGCGTGCGGGAAGAGGGAGAGCGCCGTTGACCACAAGGGCCTTCACCCCGGTGCCACCTGCCCTGGCTATATGGTAAGCCGGTTTTGTCCCCGTCTGATGACTATTCAGCCCATCCTGCCCGGTACAGAAGTAGGATGTGGTGAGGTACGAACCGCATCGCTTTAAACGTTGCGGGGCTTCGTTCACCGGCATTGCTACGGCCAGGTGCTGATGCCGGGCCCTCAGCGCAGAAAACAGCAGAGCCGCTCTAATTGCGAGCGGCTCTTGAGGGCCATATCTGTTCCAGCCGGATTTCCTGGTTTTAGTGATTGCAAACGGCCGGTTTATCGCCAATAGACTATTTATTTTGCAGCAGGGCTTCGGTGCACGAAGTGTTTCCCTTTACCTGCCTGGTGCAATAAAAGGTCTTACCATTGCAGGTAGCGGTCCAGGTGTCGTTATAGTAACCTATCTGTTCGTCATGAATGGCAACCGTGGCTGGCGGGCAGCCAGTCAAACCCGCCGATACGGCCGGGAGGTTTCCCATTACCGCGGAACAACCCGTCATGACAAAGCAAAAGAAACCAAGACAAATCGCGCTAAATGTATTCTTCATAACTCTCCCCAACTTTTAGTGTTTAACTCGTGATCCGATGCCGGCCAATTCCAAAAAATTTCCCAGGATTGAGGCTGTATCTCCTGAACCTAGTGCCGGCAAAGGTGCTTCCACATAGATTCTTCGAGGTGGGTTTACATGATATTCCTCCGCTGGGGGTTCGAGGCGCCTTTTTCAGGGCAGGCTTGGATGCGCATGCGGCACCGGAAAAGACGCCGGTTTTAGCTGCTGCCACGCTTGATACCCGCAATATATGTGCCACGGGGACCACGGGCAGGCGGCGGGTGCCAAGTGACTAATTGTAGCGGGGTAAAGTGATAAGAGAGCTGCCAGGGAAAGGGCCGGTCGTCAGGTAAATCTGTCAGGTATGACATAACTGCAACATATGCAGGGCGGCAGTGCGGATTAAAGCGCTGGCGGGGTGGTGGGAAGGTGCCCCGTATCCGTTCCGGCAACCGTCAGTCCCGTATTGGCAGGGTCCTTGCTCCAGGTTCGTGGCTTTACTTCAGAAAACTAACCCTACGGGCCTTTTACAGGCCGGTTCAAACTCGGAAATTAACAGGAGGACCACCGATGAAAATAATCAGAGGTATTGTTGTAGCGCTGGCGTTAGGCGTGTTGTTGACAGGATTGGTCGGATGCCACAAGGAAGGCCCGGCGGAGCATGCCGGCAAGGAGATCGACAAGTCCGCAGAAAAGGCCGGCCAGCAGCTGGATAAAGCCGGCGACAAAATCAAGGACACGGTCAACGACATGAAGAAGTGAGGGGGGCGAGGGGATAAGCACGTCCCCGTAGGATGCCGGTGAACGAAGCCCCGCATCAATTAGGGCGATGCGGTTCGTGCCTCACGCATTACCGTAGGATGCCGGTGAACGAAGTGAACCGCATCATTTAAAGCGATGCGGTTCGTGCCTGCCGCATTACCGTAGGATGCCGGTGAACGAAGCCCCGCATCATTTGAAGCGCTGCGGTTCGTGCGGCCGCTTCCTACATTTACGCCGTGGGTAGTAGGATGCCGGTGAACGAAGCCCCGCATCGTTTAAAGTGGAACTCCCTGCCACCAAGAGTATTTTGAAGAGGTGAACCAACTCGTGAAAGCCATCTGCATTCCCGGTCTGCTGCTGACCTTATTGTTGGCCGGCTGTGCCGCCAAAGCTCTCCCGCCTGTCGCCTTCAACATGCCGTCCAGGACCATCCGCTACCAGGAGGAGGTCAAGCCGCTCCTCGACAAGCGCTGCACGGTCTGCCACTCCTGTTACAACTCGCCCTGTCAGCTCAAAATGGACTCCTACGAGGGGGTCGACCGCGGGGCCACCAAGAGGGCCATTTACAATGCCTACCGCCTGAGCTCCATGGAGCCGTCCCGCCTCTTCACCGATGCCCAGTCCACGGCACAGTGGCGCGACAAGAAATTCTTCAGCGTCACCGACTCCAGCGTTTCGCAGGGACTGAACAACTCGATCATGCTTCAGTTGCTGAACCACAAGATGAAAAACCCCAAAAGCACCGGGGAGTACCAGCCTGAAGCGGAGAACCTGACCTGCTCGGAGAATGACAAAGAACTGGGCGGCTACCTGGAAAAGCACCCGAACAACGGCATGCCCTTCGGTTTCCCCCCGCTCAAGCAGGACGAGTTCGACATCATCGCCGGCTGGCTGGTGCAAGGCGCCAAGGGGCCGGACCCTGCCCGCCAGGCGGAATTGACGACTCCCAAGCCAAGCGACCTTTTAGCCGTCCGGCAGTGGGAAGCCTTTTTGAACCAGGACGACCCCAAGCATGCCGTCACGGCGCGCTATCTCTACGAACACCTCTTTCTGGCCCACCTGAAGTTCGGCACCCCGACCAACGAGTTTTACGAACTGGTGCGTTCCCGGACCGCGCCCGGGACGCCGCTGGACCTGGTGGCGACCGTGCGGCCCTATGACGACCCCGGCGCCGCCCGCGTCTTTTACCGCTTCCGCAAGGTCCACTCCACCATCGTCAACAAGACGCACATGGTCTTTAACTTCGACGACGCCCAACTGCAGCGCTTCAACGAGTTGTTCATCAAGCCTAACTGGCTGCAGCCGCCGCACCAGGTGGGCTACGACACCAAGCTGAGCGCCAACCCGTTTCTCTCCTTCGAGCAGATCCCGCCCCGCTCGCGCTATCAGTTCCTGCTGGATAATTCCCATTACATCGTCATGACCTTCATCCACGGCCCGGTCTGTAAGGGTCAGGTCGCCCTCAACGTGATCGACGACCAGACCTGGGTCATGTTCATGGATCCGGACCACGACCTGAGCGTGGCCCATCCCGGATTCCTGAAGCAATACAGCGACAAGATGCGCATGCCGATTGAACAGGGAAGCGACATGCGCATCTATACGGCGTTAAAAGACCAGCACCGCAAGGCGGCGCTGGAGTACTACCGGGTCCGGCAGGACCTCTACACCTCGCTTAACTACGAAGGTCTCGGCTATGATTCCATCTGGAAGGGGAACCGCGCCGGCGATGCGCCGCTTTTGACCATCTACCGTCACTTCGAAAGCGCCTCGGTGCACAAGGGGGCGCTGGGGAACCTGCCCAAGACCATGTGGGTCATCGATTACCCGATGCTGGAGCGCATCTATTATGCCCTGGTGGCCGGCTTTGACATCTACGGCACGGCAGGCCATCAGTTGTCGACCCGGCTCTACATGGACGCGCTGCGCCTGGAAGGAGAAAGTAACTTCCTCGATTTTCTTCCCCCAGCGGACCGGCAGCCCCTGATCGAGTCCTGGTACAAGGGCGTCAAGCCCAAGAAGATAGAGTACTATCCGTCCCGGCTGCCGGCGCAGATATCCTTCACGACGAGCGACCCGAAGCGCGAGTTCGTTGAGCATGTCGTGGACCGCGAACTCCTGCCGAAGACGGGGATCGCCTTTGACGGCGTGAATTACCAGCGGGCGGGGGAAAAGCCCCGGAGCCTGCCGGTCAGTTATCAAACCAACGACGACTACCTGCGTGCCTTTCGCCACCTGTCAAGGCCCGGTGCGCCGTTCTTCGCCATGGCGAACGGCAGCAACTCCAACCTGGCCTACGTAAGGATCCGGCGCGAGAAGGGGCGCGATGTCGCCTTTTCCATGGTGATCAACCGCTGGCACGACAATGTTGCCTTCCTGATCAAAGAAGATGCCCGTCTGGACCCGGCCAAGGATAGCGCCGATTTCATCAATGGTCTCATCGGGTCCTACCCGAATTACTTTTTCGACCTGCGTGAGAGCGATCTTTCCGATTTCATCGATCTGCTGGAGCACTACGACGAAAGTCCCAGGAACCAGGAGCGCATGGCGAAGTACGGAGTGAACCGGTCCGATGCGCGGTTCTGGGAAAGCTACGACTGGTTTCAGAAGCGCTTCAATGAAGACGAGCCAGTGCTGGGCGGGCTCTTCGATTTGAACCGCTACTATTACCGCGCCCGCTGACGGGACAGCGCTGCCTTGTCCCCCCTATGAAATAGGGGGGAAGCCGAACGTAGAGAGGCAGGGGGGGGATTTGCCGGGGCTCAAGCCCCCCCTGTCTCGCTACGCGAGCCTTCCCCCCTGTTCCCACAGGGGGGACCAAACACAACCAAGCCCTAACGGCAGTGTAGGCCGGGGTGAGGGGGTAGGCGCCATTTGATTACTCTGTTGGCAGCTTCACCTCCCCCGACCCCCTCCCGTCAAGCGCGAACCTCACGCCGCCGCCTTTTCCTCGCCGACTACACTAAGAAGCGCGTGGGCCGCCGAGGTCGACGATGCCGGATTCTGCCCGGTAATCAGGCGGCCCTCGATGATGGCAAAAGGCTGCCAATTGGAAACTTTTTCAAAGTTGGCACCCAGCCGTTTCAGCTCATCCTCGACGAGGAATGGCACCACCTTGGTAAGTTGCACCTCTTCCTCCTCCGCATTGGTAAAACCGGTTACCCTCTTCCCCTTTACCAGGGGCTCACCCCTGTACGTGACATGACGCAGGACGCCGGGGGCGTGGCAGACGAAAGCCACCGGTTTGCCGGAATTGTAGAAGGCCTCGATCAACGCAATCGAGAGAGGATCCTCGGCCAGGTCCCACATGGGGCCGTGCCCGCCCGGGTAGAAGACCGTGTCGTAATCATCCGCTTTCACATCGCTAAGCCGCAGGGTATGGGTGAGCGCTCGCTGCGCCGTTGCATCCTTTTTGAAGCGGGCCATGGCTTCGGTCTGGTTTTCCGGCAGATCACTCACCGGATCAATCGGCGGCTGCCCGCCTTTCGGGGAGGCGAGGGTCAGATCGACTCTGGCATCTCTGAAAACGAAATACGGCGCCGCAAATTCCTCAAGCCAGAAGCCGGTTTTGCGGCCGGTAGAGCCAAGTATGTCATGTGATGTCAGTACCATCAATATTTTCATGTTTTCCGCCTCCTATCTCGCTATCTTTTTTGGGTATTTTCCTACTCTATTAGCCCATTGTAATCCTTTTGCAGTTTTTTGGGGACCGGTTTTTGGACTATCAGGGACAGGTGAGTGCGACCCGAGGGGGAGCCTGCTGTGTCCGTCCGGGCATGAAAGCCAATAACAGTCTGCCTATTTGCCTTCCTTTCCCCGGGACGCCCTCTTCTGAAATCATAATTCAAGCTTTAACACAGTGCGCCGAAAAGATGCCTACCTGCTTAACAACTTCCTCCAATAAATGAGAGTGTGCTCTCACAAGGTTTCTCCAGCAGTATCGACTACGCCTCCGGCTTTAACGCCAAAGGAGAGTTGCCGGGGGATAAGGGGGATAAGGGAGCAAAGGGATGACAAAGACACAGCGGGCAAAGCGTAAGACAATTATTTGGCAGTTGGCCAGCGCACTTGCCTTTATTGTTGCGCTTACGACTATTGTGGGAAGTATTGAATTCGCACGGGAGCGCAGGCGCCTGGAAGGAAATTTGCTTCTTACTGCCAGGGCAATGGACCATTCCGTGGACCAGGAAATATCCAGTGTCATGAAGTTTACTCAGACGCTTTCGGCTACCTTGGAGAGCGAATTGTTGAGCCGCGACTTTTCTGCGGCAAGAGGGAAATCGGAACGCGCCCTGCTAGCGTCGCATATTGCCGATCACGTAGTACTTACCGATAAATCCGGCCAACAATTATTCAACACCCTTATTAAAGACGGCCGGCCGCTGCCGAAAACCAAAAACTTCGATCGTCTCAAGGAAGTGTTTGCATCGTCCCAACCGAGATTTTCCAATCTGGTGACGGGCACGGTCTCCGGTAACCATGAGATCCTGGTAGACGCCCCGGTAATTCATAATGGGAAAGTCATCTATGTATTAACGTCGGTTTTGAACAGCAATGCGCTGCGCAAAATTCTCCTTAATCAGCAGTTTCCTGAAAAATGGGCAGCAAACATTTTTGACAGGAATGGGGTCATTGTTTCGCGCACGCGAGATCACGACAAATATGTAGGTAAGAAGGTATCCAAACGATTATTGAGTCAATTGGCAAATCGGGATTCGGGTGCCTTTGAAAATGTAAACCTGGATGGCACAACTACCATTGCTGCATTTGTTCGCTCCGGTCCTGACGGTTTCGGGCTCATAATAGGTGTCCCAAAGCAATTGCTGTTGAAAGAAGCTGCCGGTTCACTGCCGGCCACAGCGATATTGATCTCAGTCGCCGTTTTTGCTTTGCTAGCCGCCTGGCATTTTGCCATCAATTTGAAACTGCGCCGGGAAAGCGAAACACAGCTCAAACAATTCATCGAGCATGCGCCGGTGGCTCTAGCAATGTTTGATAAAAATGCGCTTTACATGGCGGCCAGTCAGCGCTGGATCGACGATTATGGCCCGGGTGACGCGGAATTTACCGACCTACCTCAGGACCCAAACGCCATCGCGCAGATGCCGGAACAATGGAAAAACGCGCTTCGCCGCGGCCTTGCCGGCGAAGCCACTCACGCGGACGAGGACTTCATCCGGCAGGGTCAGTGGCTGCGCTGGGAGGCGCGTCCCTGGAAAACGGCAGGTGGCATGGTGGGCGGTATCGTCATCTTCGCCCAGGAGATCACCGGCATCAAGCTGGCCGAAGCTGAAATACTTGCCGGCAAAAGCAAACTCGAGGCGGCCCTGGCCAGCATGACGGACGCGGTCTTCATCTCCGACGCGCAGGGGCACTTCATCGAATTCAACGACGCCTTCGCCACCTTCCACAAGTTTGGCAGCAAAGAGGAATGTTCCCGGACCTTTGAGCAGTATCCCGAGCTACTTGAGGTGTACCTTCCCGGCGGGGCGCTCGCGCCGGTGCAGCAGACGGCGGTCCCCCGGGCGCTTCGCGGCGAGACCGCCAGCAACCAGGAGTACACCCTGCGCCGCAAGGACACCGGGGAGAGCTGGGTGGGGAGCTACAGCTTTGCCCCCATTCGCGACCGTGACGGCGCAATCACCGGATCGGTGGTGGCGGGGCGTGACATCACCTTGATCAAGGCGGCGGAAGAGGCGCTGCGGGAGAGCGAGGAGCGCTACCGCGGCTTGGTGGAAACCGCTCAGATCGCCATCTTCCTCAGCCGTGGCAACCGGATCGAATACCTCAACCCGGCGGCGGTCAGGCTCTTCGGGGCTGGGGCGCCTGCGGAGGTCCTCGGAGGTTCCCCCTACCAATTCCTGCACCCCGATTACCATGCCCAGATGACCGGTCGGATCGAAACCCTGCTCGGGGGTGGCAGCGTGCCGCTGAACGAGGTCAGGATACTGCAGGCGGACGGCGGCGAGCGGGTGGTCGAGGTGACGGCGGTCAGTTTCGCCGATCACGGGGAACCTGCCATCCTGTTCATGATGCACGATACTACCGAGCGCAACCTGGCCGAGGATGCGCTGCGGCGTGCCAAAGAGGAATGGGAGCGCACCTTCGACAGCGTGCCCGACCTGATTGCCATCATGGACGACCGGCACCGCATCGTGCGTGCCAACCGCGCCCTGGCGGAGCGCCTGGGTATGACCCCCGAGGGGTGTATCGGGCAGTCCTGCCACCTTGTCATTCACGGCAGCGACGGGCCGCCCGAATCCTGCCCGCACCTTTTGACACTGGGGGATGGCGGCGAGCATCAGGCCGAAGTGCACGAGGAGAGCCTGGGCGGTGATTTTCTGGTCACCACCACGCCGCTTAAGGACGGCAGCGGCATCATGATTGGTACCGTTCATGTCGCGCGGGACATCACGGACCGCAGGCGGGCGGAGGAGGAGCTACGGCAGGCCAAAGAGGGGGCCGAGGCGGCCACCAGGGTCAAGAGCCAGTTCCTTGCCAACATGAGCCACGAGCTGCGCACCCCCATGACCGGCGTACTTGGCATGCTCGACCTGCTGCTTCTTGGGGAACTGGCAGCGGAGCAGCGGGAGTTCGTCGGCACCGCCTATGCCTCGGCCCACTCGCTGCTGCGCATCCTGAACGACATACTCGATCTGACCAAGATCGAGGCGGGGAAATTGTCCCTGGAGGAAAAACCGTTTTCCTGCCGGCAGTGCCTGGAAAACACCTACAACATCCTGCTGCCGGTTGCCAGGAACAAGGGTCTGGAATTCGGCACCACGCTGGCCGATGCCATCCCGGCGAGGTTGATCGGCGACCAGGTGCGGCTCAACCAGGTGCTGACCAATCTGGCTGGTAATGCGGTCAAGTTCACCGATTGGGGGAGCGTGAAGATTGACGTCAGCTCGGGTGACCAGCTGCCCGGCGGCAGGCAGGAGGTCATCTTCACGGTGAGCGACACCGGTATCGGCATTCCGGGCGACAAGAAGGATTTACTGTTCCGCGAATTCAGCCAGGTGGACGACTCGCACTCCCGCAGATATGGCGGAACCGGTTTGGGCCTGGCCATCAGCAAGGAGATCGTGGCACGGATGGGCGGAACTATCGGCTTCACCAGCCAGCCGGGGAAGGGGAGCACCTTTTTCTTCAAGGTTCCCCTGGGCCAGGTGACTGCGGAGTCCGCGGCCTCGCTGCCCGAAGGGGAGGGCGGCCCGACCCGGGAGGTACCGACGGCTGAGGCACCCGGGAAGCTGCGCCTGCTCCTCGCCGAGGATGACGCCACCATAAGGGAGGTCCTGGGCAAAATGCTGCACATCTCCGGGTATCAGACTGAAATCGCCGAAAACGGAGAGGAGGCCGTGGAACTTTGGCAGAGGGGGGGATTTGATCTCATCCTGATGGATGTGCAGATGCCCAAGCTGAACGGCTTTGAGGCTACCGCCTTTCTTCGGGAGCAGGAAGCCAGCCGTGGCGGTCATATTCCCATCATCGCCATGACTGCGCATGCCTCGAAGGAGGATGAAAAGAGGTGTCTCGATGCCGGCATGGACGCCTATATCTCGAAACCGATTGATTTTAATGCCTGCAGGGAACTGATAAGGGAAACCATCAAGAAGACGGCCGGGGAAACGGGGAAAGCGGGCCCGAAGCCCTCATAATACGAAGGCCACAGGTCCAGATCCTGTCCCCGAAAGCATAACATTGCAAGGCACTTGGCTATCCCGGCCGAGTGCCTTTTTGTTTGGCGCGAGGACCGGGGAGATACTTTTGCCGGCTGGACTTGACAGCCATACTGAGTATTGTTAGTATTCCTTCACGTTTCGCCACTCAAGTTTGTCAAGGAGTGCAGGATGACACCATTCTTCACAGATCCATTCGTACGGTCCTACCAGGACTGCTCTGTCAACGACCTCATCGTCTTCACCAACCATGCAGCCGAGAAGGGGGAGACCCACGTCGCGTTCCAGGGGCCAGTGGCCGCCTACGTGACGCTACCGTCCAGGTTACGGGAAATTGCTGAAGCACTTAGCGTGGCCCGGAATGCAGCTGCCGGCCACGACGAAAACAGGATGGCGGAACAGAAGGCCCTTATGAATGCTTGTGTCCAGGCGCTCGATCACAATTCCTATCACATCATCCTGCTTGCGGACTACCACAAGGATTCGAGCCTGCTGCAGAACGCCGGCTACGATATAAAGCCGCCCAAGGTAAGCAAAGGGAAGATTCATCTGCTCGACCTGATTCCGCTGCTCACGGTAAAACACCTCAATGGTGTTGAGGGAGCCCTCATCGTTAACATGAAGCGGGCAAAAAACGACGCCAGTACCGAACTGATGATGACAGAGACCCCCGACGACGAGTCTTCGTGGCGCAGGGTCAGCGAGGGAATCTACAACAGGTCCCGACTCGAACTCCGAGGGTTTGAGCCGACCAAGAGGCTTTACTTCAGGGCGCGCTATCATGAGGGGGGAGCGGTCGGGGCCTGGTGCCCGCCGGTGAGCATCATCGTTCTCTGAGAAAAACCCCGAAAGGTCAGATGGCACACTGAAGGCGGTTGGGTCAAAGATCCAGCCGCCTTCAGAGATTTTCATATCAACACGTCCTCTCGTCCGTCCCCTCCGGAAAACCCCCCGAAAACGAAAATAACAGGTTATCCCCGGAAAAACCGAAAAATTCCAGCTCAAAGAAAAGCGAGCAATCCCCCCCAGTTCATAGCACTCCGGCTGGAAAACCTCACTTCCCGTGAAACTTTTTACATTGTTCCAATAACTGATTCAGTTTCCGCGGAAAAATTTATTTTCCGGCGAAAACTGAAACAGTTTTGCTGAAAACCATGACAGTTTACTCCAAACTTTCGATAACTTGGCGGAAACTACAACAGTTATGCTGAAAACTGTTGTAGTTTCCTCCGGACTTTCGTAATCCTGATCGAAACTGAAGTGGTTTTGCTGGAAACTGTAGTGGTTTTGCTGGAAACTGTTTTAGTTTTATCAAAACTTTCGTGATCCTGGCCGAAAATGAAGTGGTTTTGCTGGGAACTGTCTCAGCTTTCAGCGAAATGTTGGGAATCTGGCCGGAACTTAAACAGTTTTACTGAAAACAGTTGTGGTTTCTTACCAACCCACGTAAATCTGG
>Ga0209123_1002707_pt1 | contig 14430 bp, 18 predicted proteins | sample BarGraIncu00431A_FD_184500 | JGI IMG/M metagenome (GOLD analysis project Ga0209123, IMG submission 184500) | Arctic peat soil microbial communities from Barrow, Alaska, USA - Barrow Graham LP Incubations 004-31A (SPAdes) (version 2) | ecosystem: Environmental > Terrestrial > Soil > Wetlands >...
CACGCTGCAAGTTTACCAGGCTGACGACTTTATCCAGAGCTTTGAATACCGGATGCCAACCGAGTTCAGCTCATGATAACTGCTAATAATCAGGGGGTCGGGTAACCGATGTCCTGGCACTTTTTAGCGTTAGGCTCGGGTAACCGATGTCCTGGCATTTGTGACCTAAGGCTTATAAGCCTGATAGAGGGAAGAGGAAGAGAGAGCGCCCCGACCGCGCGGACACCGCAACCGGGGAGATCCCCCGCAACATGAACCGAGGAGAACCCATGGACCACGCGAGCATGAACACGGACGAACTGAGGAAGGCTGTACGGACCAGGGCCAAGGTTGACGGGATCAAATCAACCTACCTGACCACCGGAGCCGCCAACGAGGAGATTGTTGACTACCTGAACGGCGGAACCTTGCCGGGGCAGCTCTACCACAAGGTTGACGGCGACTCGCTGACTATCTACGGCACTCAAGGGAAGGTCACGGCGGACCTGGGGACATGGCGGGCAACGTTGAGCGAGCTGGGGCCGATCATCGGCGTGGAGACGGCGGGGACGAAGACGGCCACCACCAGGACCGGCAGCGGGAACAGGAGAGGCAGACCGGCACCAGCCATACCAGAGGACCGGGGGCCGCTTGTCAAAGCGATCCAGCAGGCGCACCAGGGCGGGCGACCTTTCACCAGGACCGGAGCCAACGGGCTGCACTCGCGCCGGTCTGAACTTCCTGAAACCTTTTCAGGGATTGGACGGGACCGGATCGAGCTGATGGTTGCCGACATGATCGAGGCCGGGTTACTAGCTCAACTCGGAAAGGTCTTATCTGTTCCTTATTCCTGAAAATACTTTTCAGTAATTTGCCGACCGGACCAAGAGCGAACTTTTACCGAACCTGACGGACTCCCCCACGCATCACATGGAATCGGAGCGAGTCAGGCCCACGCCGAACCCATTACATCCTTCCTTCCCATACCTAATCTAACCCGGTTTTACATGTACTAACCACAAGTATATATATAATGTATATCTGCTCTTCACTATATATTAAAACAGATAGTGTCATTAACGATTTGAGTCCTCGCTATTGAACCGTAAAATTTTCACTGTTCCCCCTTCATAAGGAAGGGTACGGGGTGCTTTTTTCTTGCATGGAGCCAGGCCGGGGGGTACTCTTTGCGCTCAACATCCACCAGGGGCGACGATGCGGACAGGCAACCGAGGGAAGAAGGAAGCGGCGGAGCTACGGCGGAGCTCGGACAGGACTAGCGAGTTCCTGCACCTTCAGGCAAAGGCCGCAGATATTGACGAGGGCGTAGAGGTTTCCTTTGTGGGCGACCCTCTGTTTAACAACGGCTTCACGGTCACGCTGCACACCTCAAGGGAAGCGCCACGGCTGTTAGGCGAGTTCATGAGCTTCACTCATTGCTGTGGCTTCCTCGATGGTATCGGCGCACTGAAGGGCTTTCTCGGTAGCCGCATGGAGTAGGGGTGGGCCAACATCCGTGTCACCAGATATCAGGTAACGGGACAAGCGCTGTCAGGAAAGCCCGAATCTCAAGAAATAGAATAAACTTGATATTCAGAATGGGCTTTATAGGCGAGGTTTAAAATGTTATTGAGAAGACTATGGGGAGTAGATATGCAGCAATGGTGGCACTCCCGCCAACTGCTTCGATATGATTTGGAGGCAAAATTTGGGACCAGATATGATTGCATTTGGTATCATTGCGATGGTCGTTTTCACCTCGACGATGGCTTTTTTATTTAAAGCCAAGTCGTTTGTTGAGATAATGCAGGGGTATAGATTTTGGTGGTCATTTCCTGCAGCTTTACTGGCAGTTATATTGTTTTCTGCTAGTGTTAGCCAGAAATGCTTCGAAGAAGCTATAACGCCAAAATCTTATCTAGCTGTAATAACTATGTGCTGTGTGTTTTGTTTAGTGTTTTTCGTTGATAAAAAAAATATATTATTGCCGATTTGCATTTTTTTACTCGGCATAGCAATGCTGCTGCAAAGTCAGTTTGATGCGTTGGTGTACGAATCGGACAACTATTATGCGATTGATGCACACACCCACAAACTGGTGGCCAAAGGGTGTTCAGATCAGAGTTCCGTGGGTATTGTCGTGATAGAGTTATGGCACACTTGGTTTACTGGAATTTACAAGGTTGCAGGTCACAGCGAAAGCCGTTCTCAAATCTAAACTTTTACCAAATAGTTGATATTCGGTCTGGGGTCGCCACCCACTGCAGCGGCAGTTTAAATTTCAATATGCCTCCATCTGGCGCGCAACAAGCTGGATATTTTAAGTTATTTATGACGCATCTATTTTCAACGGCTGATACGTAGCCGACTAACTCGTTGGACCAGAGGTACCATGCAACCTGATAATGTAGCGCTATGCATGATATTGATGGCAGCCTTGACTGTAGTGGTACTCCTCATCTTTGGGCAAAATCCACTCAAATACAGCAATGTTAAAAAAAGAATTGCCGCTGCACTGGTTGTCGGCTTTATCGCTTTTATGGTACTCGCGGCTTCGGTCGTTCGAAGCTATTGCATTGGATTCCCAAAAATGGGTGATCAGCTTGTTCTCCCAACAATTTGTATAATTTCAGTCATTATTTTTGTTAAAAGAAAATTCATTATTGTCGTAAGTTGTATTGTGCTTTTTTACAATGGGGGCAGATTGGGGGCAGAGTTTTACGAATTAATCCGCCATTCGGATGAATATGTCGCAACAGACTACAAAAATAGACCAATTTCCAAAAGCTGTGAAGATTTTAGGTCGGATGTTACAGCATCAAAACTATGGCACAGTTGGTTTACTGGAATCTATGGAATAAGAAGGTGAGGCGGGATCTAACATCGGCGTAGACTCTGATGCGGCAACGCCGCGAGCCGTTATTCCAATCTAAACTTTTGTTAAAAACTTGATATTCGCTAAAACTCGATAATCCCATGCAAGTCGAGGAGTTATAGCGCTTTTGTTATTGTCGGCGCAACTGCAACCTTTTTCGAATGTTAACTTATAAGAGGATTTGGCTGGTAAGTTGGGATTCAGTTACATGGCATTCAGCCCGAAGACGCAAGCCGTATTGGACAGGTTAAGCCCGGAGTTGCAGGCGCAGGCCTTGGCGGAGGCGAAGAAGATAGCAGCGGCGGTGCTGGCAAAGGACCGGGAAACGCTGCCTGTGTCTCGGGAGGATGTAAAAACGGAGGAGATCGTGGAACCGGGGGGGGTAACTGATTTCATCCGACCGGCGGGGGTCGTTCAGGGGGTCTAGGGGTAGGCACCGGGGGGGGTATTCAAAAAAGGCTGAGCGACCAGGACGGCCAGGACGTGAACCGGATCAGGACCGGCAGCGGATAGGAAGGGGCTAACGGGACTACACCCAGTCATTCATGTGACTGCTATTTGCAGTCACCAAAACGACACCGGACAGGAAGATATTGACAGGACCTCACCAGGGACAACCGGGCCAGAACCGAGAGGTAAGGTAGTCAGAACGCCGGAACAGTAAATAATCTGAAGAGAGGGGGCCGGGAGATCGGCCCTTTTCTTTTGCCTGCTACCTGCCAGTTTAACCACCGGGCAATTATCGGCCCAAGACCCTGCAAGTCACTTCTGAAGTCACTTTTCAAATCTGCAACAAAAAAGGACCCAGCCATTTCTAGCTAAGTCCTTGTTTTTATTGGTGTCCTCGAGCCGATTCGAACGGCCGACCCCTTCCTTAGGAGGGAAGTGCTCTATCCAGCTGAGCTACGAAGACAAGTCAGACGGTATTTATACCTTAACCTCCCCGCTTTTGCAAGGAGTTTTATTAAAACTTGAGCAAAGAGAATACCTTACCTGCCGGCAGTTTCTTGCTCCCTTCCAGAAATTCCAGCTCTGCCATGAAGCAGCACTCGAAGATCTCGGCTCCCATGCCGCTTACCATGTCGACGACGGCTGCCATGGTCCCGCCGGTCGCCAAAAGGTCGTCGGCAATCAGCACGCGCTCGCCCTTCTTGATGGCGTCGGTGTGAATCTCCAGGGTGTCGGTGCCGTACTCCAGGTCGTAGGTCTTCTTCAGGGTCTCGGAGGGGAGCTTGCCGGGCTTTCTTACCAGCACGATCCCGGCGCCAAGCTTGTATGCCAGCGCCGCGCCGATGATGAAGCCGCGCGCCTCGACTCCCACGACCTTGGTGATCCCCTCGCCGATGTAGCGGTTGGCCAGAAGGTCAATCATGCGTTGAAAGGACTTGGCGTCTCCAAGCAGGGTTGTTATGTCTTTGAAGAGAATCCCCTTCTTGGGGAAGTCCGGGACGTCCCGGATGATGTTACGCAGTTGTTCCATGCTTGTCGCCCTCTCCTTATTTTCCTGCGGGTGGTGTCGGGCGCCCCATGATGTCGGTGGCTTCCACGATTTTTCTCAGTTTGTCCAGGCTTTTGGCCTCGATCTGGCGGATCCGCTCGCGGGTAACTCCAAAGCTGCGGCCAATGGTGTCGAGGGTCTGGGGGTCTTTGTCGTCCAGCCCAAAGCGCAGGGTCAGGATCTTTTGCTCGGAGTCGGAAAGGGTCTCGAACCACTTGCTCACCAGCTCGTATTTGTTGAGGTCCTCAAGGAGCGCTGCCGGCGACACGGTGGAGGTGTCCTCGATGGTGTCGATTAGGAAATAGTCGTTGTTCTCCCCCATGGGCCGCTCGATGGAGTAGGTCTTCTTCAAGAGCACCATGAGGCGGCGCACGTAGGTCACGTTCACGTCGAGGGTGTCGGCAACTTCCTTGATGGTCGGCTCGCGGTTCATCTTCTGCACCAGCTCGCGGGTCACCCGCAGCATCTTGTTGATGTCGTCGGAGACATGCACGGGAAGCCGGATGGTGCGCGACTGGTTCACCAGCGCACGCTCGATGGACTGCCGGATCCACCAGGTGGCATAGGTGGAGAAGCGGCACTCCTTGGAGAGCTTGAAGCGCTCGACCGCCTTGATGAGCCCCATGTTCCCCTCTTCGATCAGGTCGAGAAAGGGGAGCCCGCGGTTGATGTAGCGCTTGGCGATCTTCACCACCAGGCGCAGGTTGGAAACGATCATCCGGTCCCGGGCTGCCTTGTCGCCAAGGTCAATCTTGGCGGCCAGCTCCTTCTCCTCGTCGGCGGTCAAAAGTTTCGTCTTTTGTATCTCGCGCAGGTAGAGCTTGATCGCATCGTCGAAATGCTCCACGACCGCAGCCTTGATTTCTTCTTCCTCGACCTCGGCGGGCTCCACCTCTTCGACGTCTTCTAGCTCCAGGGCGTCCGGGTCCTGCTCGACATCCAGGAACAGGGGCTCCTTCTCCTCCAACAGTTCCTCTTCCATGCAAGGCTCCTATGGCAAAACTTGAACAATCAGAAAAATCAAAGAATACATTAAAGAGAGAGCCACAGAGGACACAGAGCTTAAACCTGGTAAATCCTGAAACACTGAAACATCTCTATCAGGTCTAAAGCTTCCCCTGAGTAGCGTTATGTTTTCACTGTGTCCTCTGTGGCTCTGTGTTTGAAACGGTTTTTATCACGGCCCTTGCCGGTTGATTGCCATGATTGCCACTATCGTTTACGACTCTTCGCTCCAACCGTTTTTGCCGATCAGCCGCACGAATCGGCAACCTTCGGATTCCTGGCGCACGACTGTGCCGTCCAGGCTCTTGGTCACCATGACGAGGCTCTGGTCGGAGCGGTCACCAACCGGTATCACCAGCCTCCCTCCGGGGGCGAGCTGGCTCACGAGGCATTCCGGAACCCGGGGCGCGCCCGCGGTCACCAGGATCGCGTCGAAAGGAGCTTCCTCCTCCCAGCCGTCGGTGCCGTCGCCGATGCGCAGGTTCACGTTCAAAAGGCCGAGGCTATCGAGCGCCTTGCGCGCCTTCAGTGCCAAGGGGCGAATGCGCTCCACGGTGTAGACCCGGTCTGCCAGGGTGGCGAGCACGGCCGCCTGGTAACCGGAGCCGGTACCGAGTTCCAGCACCTTTTCGCGCCCGGTCAGTTCCAGCATCTGGGTCATCTTCGCCACGATGTAGGGCTGCGAGATGGTCTGTTTTTCACCGATGGGGAGCGAGCCGTCGCTGTAGGCCTGTGCGGACATCGCCTCCTCGACAAAGATGTGGCGCGGGATGTCGAGCATGGCCCCGATGACCCGCTGGTCCTTGATGCCGCGCTTTACTAACTCGGCGACCATTCTCTTTCGTGCAACCTCGAAATTCAATTCTTCCCCCAATCTGTTGACAGCGGGGAAATATAGCAAATGACGGGCTAAATGTCCAGCTTCACCGCACTTCCCATCCTTTGAGCGTCTCGATGGAGGCGTAGTTGGTCAGGTCGATATGCATGGGGGTGATGGAGACGTGCCCACGGGAGACGGCGTAATAATCGGAGCCGGGGATATCCTGGAAACTGAGGTCGGCGGTCCCGATCCAGTAATAGTTCCTACCCCGAGGATCGACCTTGTCGACGATGGTCCCCTCGTAGCTCCGCTTTCCCTGGCAGGTTACGAGCGGCACTTTCAGAAGTTCGGCTGGAAGGTCGGGGACGTTCACATTGAGAAAGGTGTCGGCGGGGAGTCCCTTTTCGATGACGGTCTGGGCCAGTCTCGCGGCTACCCCGGCGGCGACGTCGTAATGATCGCCCTCCCCCCGGGTAACGAGGGAAATGGCAATGGCGGGGATTCCCATCAGGGTCGCCTCCAGGGCTGCGGCGACGGTGCCGGAGTAGGTGACATCGTCACAGACGTTGCCTCCCCGGTTGATGCCGGAGATGACCAGGTCGGGTCGAAAGGAGAGCAGGCTGTGAATCCCCAGGTTGACGCAGTCGGTCGGCGTGCCATCGACGGCATAGACATTTTCGCTGAGGCGCGCCGCCCGCAGGGGGTGGTGCAGGGTGAGCGCGTGCCCTACCGCGCTGCGCTCCCGGTCCGGCGCAACTACGACTACTTCGGCCACCTCGGCGACACGCTTCAACAGGGCAAGCAGCCCCGGAGCATGTACGCCATCATCGTTGGTAATAAGTACCTTCAATAGAACTTCCTCGTTAATAATTTTCATGATAGCTGTATCTGCCAGCGCGACTCCGCCCGCTGCACCCGGCCGAGGCTTGACCGTAGATGCCCGTCTGGAGCCGACCTGCCGCACCTATCATGCTATCTTTCGGTTTGGGGAGGGATTACTTTAACACATTTAAATCTAATCAGACATTTTTTAACATTAATACTGCGGGAAGTTGCGGGTGTGCGACGCAGCCTAAGCTCTTCCATCCGCAGGGGGCTATTTCCGGTAAGAGTCTGTTTTTTAGTGGGAAAGAGGCGCGAAGAGGAAGGGCCGTAGCTTGCCGTTGAACTAGGTTCATGGTGAAACGCAACATCCTTACCGTCACTTGGCATTGCCGTCGCGTTGATGAATCCAACACAACCTACGGTTATTGCCTTGCTGGGACAAAACATCTGAATTGGCGGCTCACTCGGTTTTAGCGCAGGCCGCCCTTTCCTTGCTGGCATAAAGGAGCTTCATAACGATGAGGCCTGAGTAGCAGACGATGGAAAAAATATTGGCGAGGATCAGGGGGAGATCACCCAGGGAAATGCCGTAAATGAGCCACAACAGCATGCCGAGATTCAGCAGGATCAGCTGCCACATGGAAAGGTCGCGGGCGTGCTTGGTCCGGTAGGTCTGGATGACCTGGGGGATGGCGGCGCCGCTGGTCAGCAGGCCGGCCAAAAGCCCTATATACGGGGTCAGATTCACGCGCCCTTTTTCCCTTTGAACTCGGCGGCGGCCCAGTCGATCTGGGAGAGCAGGCCGCGCAGCGCGGAGACTTCGCGCTCGTCGAGTTCGGCCCGAGAAAAAATGCGGCGCAGGGAACGCATCATGTGGTCGGGATTTTGCGGGTTGAGATAGCCAATTTTCAGGAAGGTGCGCTCCATCTGCCCGTAGAGCGGCTCGAGGGAGGCCGACCCGGCCAGTTCCCGCGCGACTTTGCCATCGGAGGGAGCCGGTGCGGTTCCTTTGAGAAACTCGTAGCAAAAGATCAGCACGGCCTGGGAAAGGTTCAGCGAGCCGTACTCGTCTGCAGTCTGGATGGTGGCCTGCCAGCGGCAATGCGCTACCTCGTCGGTGGTGAGCCCACTGTCCTCCCGGCCAAAGACCAGCGCCAACCGGCTCTGGGGAGCGCAACCGGAGAACTTCTCAACGATTTCTTCCGGGGTGCAGATCTCGTTTCGGTACTTGCCGTGTCGCCGCGTCGTTGCGACGGAGAACTCGCAGTCGGAGATGGCGTCTTCAAGTGAGCTGAAGATTTTGGCCGACTCCAGCAGGTCCTTGGCGGAGACGGCGAACATCGAGGCGTCGGGATGGTCGACACGGCACGGGTTCACCAGGCGTAGGTCGGAAAGCCCCATGTTCTTCATGGCCCTGCAGACCATGCCGATATTGCCTGGGCTCTGGGTACCGACTAAGACTACACTGATCCTTTTCTTGATATCCATGGAACCTTCCTTCAATAAAAATAACGAATTGGTAATTGAGAAACTCAAGGCTTGCTTTTGCTGTCACTTAACCATTGCATTAAACATTGCGCAGCTTCATCCGCTTCAGCCGCCTTCTGGCACGTCTGCGGCGCCAGCGCTGCACGGCGAAGTGGCTGAGCCACATGCGCCCTGTCAATGCCGCGAGGACAAGCAGCAGATAGGGCTCGTAACGCTCCAGGTCGTCCACAAAGAGCGACGCCCCCTTCCCAAAGAGAAAGCCCCCCAACGCAAAGAGTATGGCCCAGGAAAAGGCACTGGCTAGGTTCAGAATGAGGAAGCGCCGCGAGGATAGGTTCGTCATGCCGAGGATGATCGGAAGCAGTATCCTGAACCCGTAGGTGTAACGCGAAACGAAAGCTACAAAGGAACCATAGCGCTCGATAAGGCGCAGCGCCTTGCGGAATTTGCGCGCCATCGAGGTGAATAGTCGTAACAGGGCCGGACCCTTGATGCGTCCCAGATGGAAGTAGAACTGATCTCCGAGGAAGGAACCGGCGAAGGCCGACAGGATGACGCCGTAGATGCTGAGATATCCCTGGCAGGCGAGGAAACCGGCGAAGATGAGGATCGTCTCCCCTTCCAGAAAGGTCCCGACAAAGAGGACCCAATAACCGTGAACCTGAAGATAATCCCTGAGAAGCTGCTGCACTGCTCCTCCTTTAAAACAGGTTAAGGTCTTCGTTCGCTGCGCGACGGGTTAAGGTTGAGAATACACCAAAACCCTTCAACACAGGTTAAGGATTTCGCTCGTCTCAACCTCAACCTCAACCTTAACTTACTTCCGGTAGTGCGGGATCTCCCCTCTGACCTCGACGGTCGGGGCGTCCTCCAGAAGTTCCAGGGACCCCGAGTCGTCCTCGTAATCGTCCTCACCCACTGCCCAGGCATAGAGCTTCTCTGAATCGAGCAGCACCGGACGACCCGGGGAGCCGTAGACCCGGTTTTGCATCTCCTCGTCGTAAAGGCCGACGCAGCCGTGTGAGGCGGGCTTACCGGGAAGGTCCCGGGCGTGAATCCAGTAGGAGACGTTGTCTTCTCCCACATGGAAACGCATGGCGTTGTCCATCGGGTACTGGTCGGTCTGGTCTTCGGTCTTGTAGAGCGATGAAGAATGGTTCTGGTCCCGGGCGTCTATCTGGTAGACCCCGACCGGCGTCTCGTGACCCAGGGCGCCGGTCGCGGCCGGCATGGAAAACACCAGCCTGCCGTTTTCATAGGCACCGATCCACTGTTCGGTGAGATCGATGAGCAGGAACTTTTCGTGGCGCTCGGCCGGGGGGTACTCCGCAGGCAGCGGGGTGTAGTTCCGGCAGGCCGCCAGGTCTACGGGAACCTTTATGGTCATCCCGGGATAGACGTGGCGCCGATCGATCCGATTAAAGCGGGCGACGACCGGCCAGTCCTTGCCAAAGAGCGACTCCAGGCTGTCCTCGGGTCTGATGAAACGGGGGCGCCAGGGGACCTTGGCCAGACTGGGATAATCGACGCGGGTAAGGTCTTCGTGGGCCGGGTCCTGGGGATTGGGACCGGCAACGGAGGTGGAAAGGGGATGGTAGACGACGATGGCGGTAAAGATGGCAAGAGCAATAAAAAACAGTAACTTACGTAACATGTTGCGGCACTCCCTAGCCAGAAACGACTGAAGGGGCCTTAAGCCCCGGCAATCGTCTTAATTAACATCATTAAGGCCACGGGTCAAGGAAAAGCGCGTGCCGCCATGACCTCCTCGACTGCCGAGTAGGGGTCGGTGGTCCGGTCGCGCAGGCCGTCGAGAATCTCCTGGTAGCGGCCGTTTTGCTTGATGGCACCGAAAACGGTGTCGAAAAGTTCCTCCCTGAGCGTGTCGGCGAAGAGCTTGGCGTTACGCTCCTCTATCAGGCGCTGCAGGTGGCCGGAGCTCTTGAGGTACTCCCGGTGCGCCTCGAACTCTTCGATCAATTCGTCAATACCGACTCCGCGGCTTCCCTCGGTCTTGAGGACCTGTGGCAGCCAGGCTCCAGGCTCGGGGTGCTTCATCTCCAGCATGGCGGAGAGCTCCCGGGCAGTCCGGTCGGCACCCTCACGGTCGGCCTTGTTCACCACGAAGACGTCGCCGATCTCGAGGATTCCGGCCTTGATGGCCTGGATGTCATCGCCCATCCCCGGCACCATGACGACAGCGGTCGTGTGGGCCGTGCTGACGATATCCACCTCGTCCTGACCGACCCCGACGGTTTCCACGATGACGACGTCCATTCCCATGGCGTCCATCACGTTCACCACGTCCATAGTGGAGCGCGACATGCCGCCCAGGCAGCCGCGGGTGGCGAGGCTTCTGATGAAGACCCCCGGGTCCTCCGCGTGACGGTTCATCCGGATCCGGTCGCCGAGGATCGCGCCCCCGGTAAAGGGGCTGGTCGGGTCGATGGCGACCACCCCGACCAAGAGATCCTTCTTGCGGTAGGCCGCGATGATCTGGTCCACCAGGGTGGACTTGCCGGCACCGGGGGGACCGGTGAGGCCTAAGATGTAGGCGTTGCCCGTGCGCGGGTAGAGCGCCTTCAGCTCCTCCACGGCGCTTTTGAAGCGATCGTCGATATCCCGCATCAGGCGCGCGGCGGCGCGGATTTCGCCATCGAGTACACGTTCAGCAAGTGTCATGCACAACTCCCCGTATCGGCAGCATTGGTGTGCCAAAGTGCCGCATGAAAACCGCGCTCCAGGGCGCAGCCATTTTTGAGATCCAGTTCCTCGGCGCTATTTACCAGTCGCTTGGCGGCGGCGAGGGCGGCGCCGGGATGGGCTGCGATCCCCTCGGCAAAGGAGCGCACCTCGCCCCAGAAGTCCGCCGCCGGGTAAACCCGGTTCGCATATCCCATGCGCAGGGCGTCCGCCGCGTCGTAGGTCTGGGCGGTCATGAAAATCTCCAGCGCCTTATTCCGGCCGATCAGGCGCGGGAGCTTTTGGGTGCCGCAAAAGCCGGTGAGAATCCCCAGGCGCGCGCCCGGGTGGGCGAAGCGCAGCGCGTCGCTGGCAAGCCTCAGGTCGCAGGCAAGAGAAAGGTCGCAGCCTCCACCCATGGTGATGCCGTTTAGCGCGGCGATGACCGGCGTTTCGGCGTCCTCCATCATCTCGAAGAGCGCTTGGCCCGCCTCCCCGAAGCTGAGGGCGTCGGCCGGGGAGAATTCCAGCATCTGGGCGATATCGGCGCCGACCGCGAAGGAGTCTCCCGGGTAGCCCGAGATGACGATCACCGCGACCTCCGGGTCCGCCTCCAGGGTCGAAAAACTGCTCCTCAATTCGCCAAGCGTAGCCAGGGAGAGGGTGTTCAGACGGGCGCCCGAGTCGAGCAGCAGGTAGCCGACCCCGTTTTCGATCTTCGTTTTGAGCTTGGAGTAAACCATTGAGACAGAATCCTAAATTAGAAAAGAGGAAAGCCACGGAGGACACGGCGCAGAACAAAAGCGCCAAACAGAACTAGGAATAGCCACGGAGACACGGAGCACACCGAGAAAACCTCCAAAAACATATACCGGGGAAAGTCAAAGCCGAAGTTTCATCGTTTGGTTAGATTCTCCCCCGTCCTCGTCTTTGACTTTCTCTGAGTCCTCCGTGTCTCCGTGGCTAAAAAGTTTTGGCTTCAGGTTTCGTCTTTCTCAGTGGCCGTTTTTGACTTTCTCCGTATGGGGCGTGCCTCCTGGCTAAACCTCGCCAGGGCTTAGGCGTGCGGAGTGACGTTGTCACGTACCCAGCCGACGATGGTTTCTGTCGAGGTGCCCGGGGTGAAAATCTCGCGGATGCCCGCCTCTTTCAGTCCGGGGATATCATCCTCAGGAATGACGCCGCCGGCCATGAGGACGATGTCGTCAGCCCCCTTCTCTTTCAGCAGTTGGTAAACTGCCGGAAGCAGCGTGTTGTGCGCTCCGGAGAGGATGGAGAGCGCGATGCAGTCGACGTCCTCCTGGATGGAAGCGGAGACAATCTGCTCCGGGGTCTGGTGCAGCCCGGTGTAGATCACTTCGAAGCCGGCATCACGGAAAGCGCGTGCGATGATTTTGGCTCCCCTATCATGGCCGTCAAGTCCCGGTTTCCCTACAAGTATACGCAGTCTTCTTTCAGCCACGGCACACCTCCTGTGTATGATTGCAATCAATGTTGAGTCGTTGAGTCGGGTCGAGAAATCGCTTGAACTATGTCAGGGGCTCAGCGCGCGCATTGCAATGCTGCTGACCACTTAACAACTCAACGCATCACCCCACTCAACGCCTTTTATTTCTCAATGCCGATGCGCGACTGCACGCCGGCTTTGTAGTAGTGCTTGATCTCGCGCATCTCGGTCACCAGGTCGGCCGCCTCGATGACCCTGGCGTCGGCGTTACGCCCGGTGAGTACCAGTTCGACGTGAGGGGGTTTGGCGCTCATAATTTCCAGCAGGTCCTCAACCGGGACCAGCCCCATGGAGACCGCACCGTTTATCTCGTCCAGGATGACCATGTCGTACTCGCCGCCGGTTACCGTGGCACGCGATAGCTGCAGCGCATCGGCAGCAAGGTCCTTGTCGGTCTGGTGCGGATTATCCTTGTTCACCCACCCTGCCCGTCCGGTTTGGATGATGGTGAGGTAGGGCGCCAAGCGCTCCGCGGCGAGCTGTTCGCCGTAGGGACCGCCACCCTTCATAAATTGGATCATGCAGATCTTAAGCTCACGACCGACGCCCCGAAGAGCAAGCCCGAGCGACGCGGTGGTCTTTCCTTTGCCGTTACCGGTATACACCTGAATGAGACCCTGTTCCAGCTTCATAGCTGCACTCCGTTCGTTTTTATTTTCCCTTAAAGTTGGCCGGGCGGCGCTCTAGGAACGACCCCATCCCTTCCCTTTGATCAAGAGTGGCAAAACAAAGGGCAAAGGCATCGCGCTCCATGAGGCAGGCGGTCTTCAAGTCAAGCCCCTGCCCGGCGTCCACGATCTCCTTCGCCATGCGCAGGGCAAGCGTTCCCTGCCGGCAGATACCCTTCAAAAGCTCCCGGGCGCAACCGAGGAGTTCGGCGTCATGGTAGACCCGGTTCACCAGTCCGATTTCCAGGGCTTTCCCGGCTTCCACCGCGGCGCCGGTGAAGATCATCTCCTTGGCGCGGGCCTTCCCTATCGCACGAGTCAGGCGTTGAGTGCCGCCAAAACAGGGGATTTCACCGGAGTATATCCCGGGAAAAGCGAAGCTGGCAGAGCGCCCGGCGACGATGAAGTCGCAGGCAAGCGCCAGTTCCACCCCGGCACCGAGCGTTGCACCAGCAGCTGCGGCTAACACCGGTTTGCCGAGTCCGTCAAGTGCGAACATGACTTTTTGACCCAGTGCGGAAAAGGCGGCAGCCTCCATGGGGGTGGCACCGCTTCCCTGCGAAGCGCCGGAGAACCCGGTCAGGAGCAGGCCAGTCACCTCAGAGTCAGCCTTCAGCGCCGAAAAGGCCGTGAGCAAAAGCTTCAGCAGGTCAACGCAAAAGCAGTTTCCCTGCAGGGAAAGCGTTACGATCCCCGCGTCATTAGAGATATCAAGTAAGTCGTTTTTCTTAAACATCGATCCCCCCAGAACTGCCGCAATATAGCAATTGCTAACAGAGCGTGTCAAGGCGAATCAGTTCTTATTAAAACAATGTTTATGGCAAAACCGGGGGTCGTGAAGGTCTCATGACAATTAAACAATCCTTGACATCGGGTAACCCATCTGATATTTACACAGGGCATGGGCGATTAGCTCAGTGGGAGAGCACTGCCTTCACACGGCAGGGGTCGCTGGTTCGAAACCAGCATCGCCCACCATGCCTTATATTTCAGATAGTTAGCCGTTTCGGAACACATTGTACCCTCTTTTCCCACACAGAGAGGAGCAATCGAGATGGCTAACTATTTGCGTTTAAGAGCTGA
>Ga0209123_1002708_pt1 | contig 14424 bp, 16 predicted proteins | sample BarGraIncu00431A_FD_184500 | JGI IMG/M metagenome (GOLD analysis project Ga0209123, IMG submission 184500) | Arctic peat soil microbial communities from Barrow, Alaska, USA - Barrow Graham LP Incubations 004-31A (SPAdes) (version 2) | ecosystem: Environmental > Terrestrial > Soil > Wetlands >...
TTTTTCTAGTTTCGCGTCCTCGTCTCCCTCTCCCATCTGCGGGCCCACTACATGGATGACAAATTTGCAGGGCAAGTTACCGGAGCCTGTTATCACTGCTTTGCCAACAGGTAAACTACCTATTTTGCAAATGATTTCATGACTCTGTTTGACGACTTCTTCCCCACCTTTTAAGGCAATGGCTCTAGCTGCTCCTCCGCCATGAAACAGCTTACTGTTAGCGGGATTCACTATGGCATCCGTTGTTTCTGCTGTAATATCCCCCAGTTTAACGATCAGTTGCTTACCATTTTCCAGTACTATATTTCGTTCCATATAAGTCCTCCTGTTGGTTATCCCATTGGCATATGTACTTTAACCATTTTTAAGTCCACTAGGGACATGCCCCGTTGCCACAAACTTAGCCGCATTTTGGCAATAAGTTTGTTGATCATCAAAAAAGATATGAGGGCGAAATTGATCTAAAATGGGCGTTTTATCTAATCCACCGAGAAAAAATGCTTCATCAATTCCAATTCCCCACCCTCGCAAGGTCTTAATGGCCCGCTTATGGGCCGGAGCGCTTCTCGCTGTTACTAATGCTGTGCGAATGGGCTTGTCAGGCAATTCTATACAAGCTTTTTGCACAGCATGTAAAGCAGCCAAAAAAGGTTGAAGGGGTCCTGGGGGAAGGGGTATCTCACTTTTCTCTGCTTCGTGTTTTTTAAATTCCTCCAGTCCCTGGTCCTGAAAAACTCGCTCCGCTTCATCGCTAAAAATGACAGCGTCCCCATCAAACGCGATACGGATCTCATTGCTTTCGTCATCTTTAAATCCTGGGCCGGTGTAGATGGTGGCGCTAGCATGGCCATGGTCCAAAGCCAATCTTACATCTCCCGGATTGGCCGATGTTGCCCTATCCTGTCCAAACAATAGTAAGTTTTACCCGTACCAGCACGTCCAGTAATTATCGTAAGTGCCAAAGTATACACCTCTTCCAAATGATTTCTCATAAAAACTGTATTGGTATTTATGAGCGCAGGATATCTTTGTTGCCCAAAAGACCTATTCTATATTTCGTCAATTTTTACCAATATCCTCTTTTATCCAATCGTAAAGGAACAACGTCCGTATAACTGACAAATGGTATCTGGATAGTTGTAGAGAAAAATACTGCTTATCCGTGGCATTGCCTCTATGATGGCTTGGACCACAGCTTCTTTATTAGCGCGGCGATAAGGCAGAAAAGGCATCGTGGCAATAAACGCTACTAACGCATTGTCTACTTGGATAAAATGTAATACCGCAACTTGGTTGTGTTTATCAAAATCTTCGTTTTGCCAATATTCGCGGATACATTGTATATGTTCATTGGCTGTTGATATTTTTTTGTTTACATATAAACCGGCAAAGGAACGGTTACTAATATCGAGTTTTGTGACCCCGAATTTTTCTAATAAAGAATACGTGTTATTATGTGCTACAGGGTGCATTTGGCCATCAATGTCCATTAATTTAATTCCCCCTATTTTATATCTTACTCATTTAGCTTTAGGTGGAAAACCTCTTGCCTCAGCTGGCTCTGTTTTTATAATAACAAATAGCACTGACAGCTTTGTGTCAGTGCTTAAAAAAGTATAATCTAATAATCCATGTAAGGGCATTTGCTGTTTCTTATTTTTTTAGAATGTCAACACTTCTCCATCCATTGGAATAAGCACTTGATTCATTAACCCTTCCTGTTCGAGACGGATGCGTAAATTAGCCCTTGATTCAAGGCAATGATTGATGGCCTCCATATGCACAGCAACGACTTGGGCTTTGGGCGCTCTGTGGCAAACTTTTACAACATCTTCTGCTGTCATTGTAATAGGATCACCTACATTAAAACGTGCCCCTCCTGCATTAACTATAATTATGTCTGGCTCATACATCGAAAGTGCCCTCGATACATCTTCGCAATAAATACTATCACCAGCAATATAGAGTGAAGGTTCTCCCTCTACTTGTAGGACATAACCAGAAACTGGGGCCATGCGCTCACCAATCTCACCTGTACCATGTTGTCCGCCAGTACGCTGTATGATAATTCCCTCCCAGCATAACCTATCCCTAATTGGATATACGTTTAGGAATCCTAGGTTTTTCAATTTTGCTTCGTCTTCTGGCTGGCATAAAATAGGTTTATTCAGAGGCAATTGCTCCGCTGCCCCATCATCAAAGTGATCGCGATGAGTATGAGTCAGTAATACCCCATCAATATCCTGCTCAAAATCTAATTGAATGCTTAGTTCAACAAGAGGATTACGCAGGTTGTTTGGAGAATTGGCAATAGGTGGCATGACTCCAGCCGCACCTAACATGGGATCGACTAATATTTTTTTCCCATTTATTGTAATGAGTAATGTGGCATGGCGTAACAGTTGGACTTTCATTCGCAATCACTTCCTTAATGAATTTTCCTAATCCTATTTTATCATTTCATGATGCAAAAACCCATTGAGGCACGTAAGAATATCTAACTGATTGCTTACATAATGAAAGGAATTAAGAATATGATTGACCACACAGATCAGCAAATTTTACAATGTCTGCAAAAAGATGCCCGTATGCAGTGGCAGGAAATCGGGAAAATCGTTCATTTAACTGGTCAAGCCGTAGCGACGCGCATTCGACGTATGCAAGACGATGGAATTATTGAAGCCTTTACCGTCAATCTTAATTATGAAAAATTGTCTAAACCAATATCGGCTTTTATTACAGTCTTTATGAATTCATCCAATCATGCTAATTTTCGGCACTTTGTATCGACTCATAATGCAGTTCTGGAAGCTTACCGCATTAGTGGTGAGGGCTGTTATTGGCTAAAAGCTAACCTAGCTAGCCAAAAAGAGCTTACTGAATTGCTGGACGCCATATTACTATACGGAAACTATAAAGTCAACTTATCGCTCGATCAGATCAAGTGATAAGTTATACAACTTTTAAATGAGTACGAAGGTCATATCTGATTATTTTTGCAAATCATTAATCATCGTAGCGAGTTCTTCATTTATTTCCTCAATCGAAGATTCTTCTACTGTTAATAGATACTGAAGATAATCTTGTATTTCATCGACTTTATCTATCGCATCATCATCCTCAATATTAATGTGACTCTTGGCGGACTCTAGAGCATCGATTGCTTCTTCGATTTGCTCGCCATCTAGCTCAGAACTACTAGCTAATTCCTTAAGAATATCAATGATTGGTTGGGCATTAAATTTTGCCATTATGTTACCACCTCTCCACAGTTTATTTATAGTTTAACACAAATCCCCGCCCCTTTTCTACTCACATGGATTATGCTTGAATTTATCGGGTTTTTCTGTTATGGTTATGACTGCCATGTATGACTGGAAATCTGAGGGATTGCATCAGTTCGCACACTAGTAGCCTTCCTTTTTGAATTTAATTGATTATAAGCGTAAATAATAATTAGGGAGGCGACACTTATGGGTCAGAAAAAAGTAAATAAAGCTAACGATTCTTTCGGGCTAAAAAAATCTCGAGAACAAAACAATCAAAAAAGCGATAACAGTTTTGGTAATAAACAGACCAATCGTCCTAATAATACAACAATATTGAATAAATTCTTAGAACAGGTAAAAGAAAAAAGCCGACTAAATAAACAGACTATAGAATAATCTGTCCAGGCCGCAGACAAAATGTACTCTACGCATTGCGTAGAGTACATTTTTGTCTGCGGTCTCAAACTAGATTCTTTGCAAGTTATTTTATTGCGTAAAATCCTGCCTGCATCCCTGATACCCATAAAATTTCTGCAATAGAGAAACCAGTTTCTCTTAAAAGCATCAAATGAGAATCAATCGTGATTGGCAAAAGTTCCGTACCATACCGACTAATATGTTTATCCGCACTGTCAGGACTTTTTCCATTAGCCATTTGGGTATCTCGCCAACGCTGAAGTCCAATTTTTGTCCCCTTGTCCGTGCCCGGCCGAATGGTCTCAAACGTAATATAGACTCCTCCCAGCTTAAGCATAGCATAACAGTTATGGGTGGCCTTTTCTCGCATCATCTTATCTAAATAGTGGTGGGCCAAAATAGCTGTAACAACCTCAAAAGGTCCTGCATGGCATAATTCTTCTGTGCCTGCCAAAAGGCAAGTTGTATCCATGTCTGATAATTTTTCTTTGGCAATCTCTAGCATACTGCTCGATGGGTCCGCAGCGACAAACTGTACATCATTGAAATGTTCCTTGGCCTTAAGAATAAAATTTCCCGTTCCACAACCGGTGTCTAACCAAGAACCTGTCGTTACCCCACAAGCTTTAACAAGTTTGATGGTTTCCTCATGAAATAACGTGTAGTAGGGAATCGTTTTGCTCACGTTGGCATCATATTCACTTGCTACTTGTGATGTTTTGTTATCACGCATAAATTTCCCCTCCCTAATAGTGCATCTGATTTGACATTATATTATTTCATGTTCTCGCATCTTACGCCATAAAGTAGTGCTGCTAATACCAAGTCGTAGAGCCGCCCTACTCCGACTATTCTCTTCTTTTTGTAGAGCATGGACAATGGCATTCTTTTCTGCATGACTAATAATTACTGCCAAATCCATATCTGGACTACTTACTTGACTAGGTAAAACGCCAATTCCTTTTGGATTAAAATGTACAGGAAGATGATATATCTCCAAGCTTTGTTCATCAATCTGCACCATATTTAGAGCACTTTCAATACAATTCTGCAATTCACGAACATTACCAGGCCACTCATAACTTCGAAAAAGTTCTTCAACTTCTGGTGATATTCGCCTGACCATTTTATCTAACAATTTATTATATTTCCCTAAAAAATATTCAGTTAAAAGAAAGATATCATTCTCTCTTTCTTTTAGTACAGGCACTTGTAACTCCACTACATTAACGCGATAATATAAATCTTCACGAAAACGTTTTTCTTCAACCATTTGACGTAACTTCTTATTGGTGGACGAGATGATACGCACATTAATGGGAATGGGTTTAGTACTGCCAATTCGGGTAACTTCTCTTTCCTGAATAACTCGTAATAATTTCGCCTGCAAATCCCAATCCATTTCACTTATTTCATCAAGAAATACAGTGCCCTTATCAGCCGCTTCAAAGATACCCATACTACCACCTTTTTTTGCGCCGGTATACGAGCCATCTACATATCCAAATAAATTAGCCTCTATTAAAGTTGACGGCAATGCGCCACAGTTAATTGCGATAAAAGGTTTATTGCACCTGTCACTGGCATTATGAAGGGCTTGTGCAAAAAACTCTTTTCCTGTTCCAGTCTCTCCATAAATCAATACTGATGAAATCCCCTTGGCAATATATTCGGTAATAGTTTTGCACTTTCGAATGGCTTCACTCTCACCAATAATATCTAATAAATTATATTTAGCATATTGAAATTTCTTAACCTCATCAAGAAGTTTTTGTTTCTGCAGTACTGTCATCTCGTTATTAAACCCTAAGCCGTATTTATCAGTAATAGGAATGCGCACAGCAGTTGCACCCATAACCGATATTGATTCACCGATAACCGGCTGCTGGGTATACATAGCCTGCTGTGCGGCCTTACTTACTTTACCAATAAATTTATCGTTCTGCTTGCCAGTGTGATCAAAACTTTCTAATCGTCGCCCATCCTGATCAAACAGTACCGTTTCTCCACCTGTGATCTTAGCAATAAGTGGCAATGCTTGTGATAATGTTTCACGCAGTTTATTATCACGTTCTATCTTTTCAACGTTACTGCAACTGATAACATAATTATCAATGGGCAAGGCCCATGCTTCAGCTTCCGCAATAAACTGGGAGTGCCCGAACACTGGCACCTGATTTTCACCAGCCTCACGGGCAATATCATAGATAAGGCCTTCATACTGTTTTAATTGCTGTCCTCGGGAATCAACGCTCTCGATTCTTTTGCCCTCTCGATCAGTAACAGTGGCAAACCCTCCGGTGATACGGGCAATAGTAGGTAAAGCCTGACACAAATGCTGCAATAGTATCCTTGCTTCCATCATCTCACCTTCTTCCCATTATCTCTATAACTAGCACCTAACTAAAATCAGCAATACCAACAAACAAGATCGTATTGCATATATATCCTGATAATGCAATATCTAACAAAGATAATATGTATGGTATCTTTGTTAGACATTACCTATTATTCTTGATGTAGATCGTCAGCCATGTCATCTAGCTGTCGAGACATAGTGGCGGCGTGCTGAACAGCCATTGCGACCTGTGTGATAGCACCTGAGATCTGATTAAGCACACTTCCTATATGCTCAACCTGGGCAACGGATTTATTACTCTCACTCTGTATGGCTTTAATAATTTTGTCAATTTTAGCGATGGAGTCTGCGCTACTTGTTGCTAGTTTGCGAATTTCTTCAGCAACTACGCCAAACCCCCGTCCCTGCTCACCGACTCTGGCAGCCTCAATAGCCGCGTTTAAACCTAACAGGTTCGTTTGAGCAGCAATCGACTTAATAAATCCTAAAACCTGATTGGTTTCATAGATGCGGGAATGAGCCTCACGCGTCGTTTCATCCATCTCCTTGCAAACTGCCAAAACCTCCTGAGTCTGGGCTGCGACTTCCTCGCTTGTACTTGCCAAAATATCAATCGAATCAGTCAGACCTGCGGCCATATCCTTAAGTTTATCCTGCTGGTCGGTAGTTTGTGTAATGGCTATCGAACCAATTAGCTTTCCTTGATTATCATGGATAGGAGTAGCCATCGTAATATAGGGCTGACCGTATAGTTTTTTGTCCATTTTTAAAGCAATTCGTCGTTTCTCATGCACTGCACGATAAATTCCACTACCTGATTTCAGCAGAGAACCAGGAGTTATTTTAAAATCCAATTTTTTAGAAGGTCTATACATCAATATTTTTTCACAATCAGTGAGCGTAACACCAATTTCTCCATTAAAAACATCTTGAATCGCCGGAAGAACCTGTTCATAGCAACTAAATATATCTTGTTCTTTCATTGAGTCCTCTCCTTATTAATGACAATACTTTTATTTTTTCTTATACTTATTGATTATTCTGGATATATTTCAAGTCTGCACTACTTCTATAATGAACACACATTACTATGATACAGCCATTGACTTTTCTAATTCGTCATGCACTAGAAGATTCCTTCTACAAATCTTTCCTTTTACTGGACAACTCCATCATCCATCGTTATAATAACCATCTCTGGTGCCTATAGTGTAATACAACAAAGATACCTTCTATAAGGTATCTTTGTTGTATTACTTATGATTCATTCACAAAGTTTTTTCCCATCCACGACAAATTTGACCAATTGCTTCATCAAGGGCCTTACGGATTATGGATGGAGCAGCTTTCTTTTTATAGATTGCTGAGGCCCGTTGCCCCAAGGTTACAGAAATTTCTTCCATGGCCGCCTCTATACAGTTTCCTCGGTTATCATTATTGAGGGAACAACTAAGCAATACGCGTTCAGCACTACGCACGCGGAAAGGACTCGGCGCTACTGACCCCACAGCGATACGAAAATCCACGATAACATCTTCCTCTTCAGCATACCCTACAATGACCGCTACACTGACACGCGAAATAGCCAATGCATTACGTCTTCCTAGTTTGACGAATGCGCTACCTGTACGCTTATTCAGAGCAGGAAATGAAATTTCTTGAATGATTTCATCGGTAGCTAATTTTGTTTTACCAATTCCAGCAAAAAGATCTTCTAGTGGCATTTCTCGCTGACCCCTCGGGCTAACAAGATTAACCCTAGCATCTAGAGCTACCATCGCTGGAACGGCATCAGCTGCTGGCGAAGCGTTAGCAATATTCCCGCCAATCGTTCCCATATTGCGTATTTGCGGTGAACCTACCGTTGATGCAGCTTGCGCTAACACAAAAGCTTTCTCACGGATTAAAGGCGATTTTACCAGTTCTGTAAACGTGGTCATTGCTCCTAAAACTAGGGTATCCCCCCGCATACGTATTCCTTTAAGTTCCGGAATTTTATGCAAAGCTACAATCGTTTCCGTATTTATCTTGCCCTCTTGCATACCGATAACATAATCCGTCCCACCAGCTATCACCTTAGATTTTCCTTCATTGTCTGCAAGAATACACAGCAAGTCTTCTAACCGTTCGGGCGCATAATAAGCACAAGGCTTCATCTTATCTCCCCCCTAACTATCTTACCGCTATCACGGTATGAATTTTTTTTCAATCTCACGAACCTCAGTTAAGCCAATCAAATCATTAAATTCAGCAAACGGAATCATCTGATCCATTATATGTTTGGTTGTCCCAGCAGTTTTGAGTTCATTCATTAGCTTAAACATAGCCTGGGCCGTAACGTAGGTTGATGCCGTCGGGAATATCACAACATCATAACCGATTTCCTGCAATTCTTGGTCAGTCAATAGTGGAGTCCGACCTCCCTCTACCATATTGGCAAGTACAGGAATAGTAAAGCTGGAAGTGATCATACGCATTTCTTCCACACTCTCTGGCGACTCGATGAATAATACATCCGCCCCTGCTGCTTCATATGCCTTACCGCGTTTTATTGCTTCTTCAATACCGTGTGGTGTACGAGCATCAGTACGAGCAATAATTACAAAATCAGGGTCTTTGCGGGCCGCGACTGCAGCCCGAATTTTTCCAGCCATTTCTTCAATTGGAATGACTTGTCTACCAATCATATGGCCACATCTTTTGGGTGCTACCTGATCTTCCAGTTGAATAGCGGCTGCACCAGCTGCTTCGTATTCACTGACAGTGCGCATAACGTTCATAGCATTACCAAATCCAGTATCGCCGTCAGCGATAACTGGTATATCAAGAGCCATAACAAAATTACGCACTCTTGCCACCATTTCTGTCATTGTTAGCAAACCAATATCTGCCGTACCTAGATGACTGGCAGCCTGACCATAACCAGTAAAATATACAGCTTCAAATCCTACCTTTTCGATGATTTTAGCCGTTAAAGCGTCATGGGCTCCCGGTGCAACGAGAATTTCTTTTCTATTCAGTAATTGGCGTAGTTGTGTTGTTTTTTTCATTTGCTTTCCTCCGTTTTTTTGCGTTGTTAATTAGTCCGAAAGCCCAAAATGAGCCTTAGCAAAGCGCAGTGCAGCGGTTGGACGATATTGAGCTAATAATCCGATGGCATAGAATAAATAATTACGGTCAATAACAACCTTCGGCTTAATCGGTAGTAGTGAATATCCTGGCCTTTCCAAGGCTTCGGCGATAATTGCTTGTGCCTCTTCCTCCGACAGGTGTACAAAAATTCCACCAATCCCAATGACTGTGTCTACTGTGCGCAAATCTCTACCTATGGGAGTCCCAGGCACAGTACCCATTATTGGATCAAACTGCTGAGCTATATATCCTGCATGACGCTTTAAGGCAACCTCTATTGCTACCACGGCCAGTGCTTTGTCAAATAGGTGTTCTTGGCACGATAAAGGTAACCGTTCCGGATTTTCTTCTAAGCCATCAACATACTTAGCCAGTTCTAGTTCTTTGTCTTCTCCAGCTAGCCCGATACGAGCTAAAATTCCTTTTTCCCCCATGGCTTCGACAATACCGCGGACGCTTATCCGTAGCCCTAGGTTACCTTCAACAGTACGGTAGGTTGCCTGTTTCGCATTGGTCAGAACCAAACCCCGTTCTTCGATAGACAGATCATCAAGCTGCGGCAGTACCGAATGAATATCAGTCGTAGCACCACCTAAATCTAGCACAACAATGCTCCCGCACCCTTCCTCCTCATGGGTTCCCTTGGCTAAGAGTTCTGCAGCCATTAGTACCGCCCCTGGAGTGGGGACTACCTTATTAACGGTCAGCCGAGCGAGTAGTTTATTTAGCCCTTTGGCTTTGGTTATTTGATGAATAAACTCTTCATGAATGGCTTCTCGGGCTGGTTTAACGTTTAGATTGTGAATATTGGGCATAACATTTGATACCCTAACCGTATGGAGTCCTACCTTCTTAAGCACGCATTCAACGTCGGCCTGGACATCAATATTGCCAGCAATTACCACAGTGGCTTTCACTCCACTATCTACGATAATTTGTGCGTCAGCTAGTAGTGAATCTTTGTCACCACCATCCGTTCCGCCGGCGAGCAATATGATATCAGGGCGAATCTCACACAGCATTTCTTGTTTGTTAGCAGCGTGATCTTCAAAGGACATGACTTCTAGCACTCGTGCGCCGGCATTCATCGCAACCTCTTTAGCCGCTTTCGCTGTCACCCTCGGCATATACCCCATAGCCACCATCCGGAGTCCTCCCGCCGCACTGCTAGTTGATAACACATGCCGGGGGGTCATACCATTACACTCCAGTTTTTTACCTAGTTCAGCAAAGGCCTCGGAGAGACCTTTGTCGATGTCTTGTATTGTAGTGGGTGACTGAGCTCTGGCCAGCCACTGAAGTTCTCCCTGATTTTCAGCAAAGGCAGTAACCTTCGTATAGGTGCTACCAACATCAAATACTACTATATCAATTCCATCTCTAGATTCGTTCATAACTTATCTATCTGCCTCCAACTACCGACATATATATACGTAGCCATCCATAATCCTTCTAGCTGTTCGCGACATAGCTGCTCTGACAAGTGTTATCTCACCACTGTTTGATTCAATATCAACATCAACATCGATAATACCTGATGGATGTCCGATACGGAAAAGAGTTTTTGAATCGGCATCAGCTACTGCTTCATGGGCAATTGATCCTGGAATTTTAATCGCAGCGCCAGTACAAATAGTGCCAGTCCCAGCATAGGTTTTGTGCATAGTCTGCATAAACATAAGTCTTGAAACAATATCAATATTACCTGCTGAAATTACTTCACCATTTGTATATGACTTGTAGTCCGCAGGCGCACTCACGAAAGCCAGCATTGGAAAAGCCGGACTGCGTTTTAACGCATCTTCCAAATCAGTAGCCATACCTATTTTAACGGCTACTGTACCGCGAATTTTCTCTAATAATTTCAGTAGTTCAGGATTGCTATTTACTAATTGGGGCCCCTCTGTACCCACAAGACCCACATCTTTAGCCCTGATATATACAACAGGATTGGCAACATCCACAATACTGACTGTTATCTTGCCCCAGTCAGCAATTTCCAGTACATCGCTGGGATTGCCAGTGGGCAGCATTTTGCCAGTGATGGCACCTGCAGTATCCGAATAATCAAGCATGATTTTCGCCCCAGTACCGGGTACTCCGTCAATAACGCAATCTCCATACACGGCTGCCTTACCATTCAATGTCGGAACTTCCGCCACAATAATTTTACCAGTGTTGGTATTATGAATACGAACGCTTGTCATGTTATCGCCAGCATTGACCAATCCTTCATCAATCGCAAAGGGTCCTACACCAGCGGAAATATTACCACAATTACCACTATAATCGATATAAGGTGCTGTCAGACTCACCTGTCCGAAGGTATAATCAACATCTGCATCAGGATGGGTACTGCGGGCAATAATTGCCAACTTGCTGGTCAGTGGATCAGCGCCGCCCAAGCCGTCAATCTGCCGAATATCTGGGCTACCAAAGATACTGCAAATGACTTGGTCCCGCTGTTTTTTATCACTGGGCAGATCATTTGCCAGGAGAAAAATTCCTTTACTAGTACCACCTCTTATAATAGCGCACCGAATGCGTTCCACATTACCCATGATTAATCCTCCTCTTTCGTATGCTCATTAATCCACTCTACAACACTGGCGGGATCGCTTCCAGGACCAAAAAATGCATCGACTCCCAAAAATCCTGCGCCCTCGTTCTTAAGTTTTTCTTCCATGGCGGCATACTCTTCTTCTTTTTCAGCAACCCGTCCGCCAGCGATTAACAAGGTCTTGTCACGTAATCCTAGTGTTTTTAAACGTTCATTGACTCTTGGAAATAAAACTGTACCCATACCTAAAAGATTACTAATCCCCACAACATCAGCTTTTACTTCAGCTGCCACTTCAGCGACTGTTTCCGGCAGATTCATGCCGCGCAGAAATATGACTTCATAACCAGCCTGCTCAAAAGTATCGCGAATGGTATTAACGCCTACTACATGGGCATCAGCCCCAACTGTAGCCAGAACAATCTTGGCTTTTCTGGTAATTTCCTTAGGTTTCTCAACTTTAATAGGTTCTCCTGTAAACGCTAGATTCTCAGGGTTTATATCGACCGGACCACATCCAGGAACATAGCGACGTATCCCGTCTTTATCACGATGGGTACGTACACCACGCTTTAAATCCCAACCTCCTGCCTGTGGCGCATCTAATACACCTTTTTTGCCAGCAGTAACAATCAATTCAATGAGTTCTTGTGCATCATAGCCACGCCAGAACTCTACAGTCAGTTCTTCTAGGGATACTAGATGGTCTAAATGTAGAGTAGCGGAAATTACAGCCATCGCTTCAGTAATTATCTCTTGTTTTCGCACAGTAATATAAGGATCATTTATTTCAAATTTAGCAGTATTTTCAAACACATTCTGCGTCGCCCAAATTGCTTTACCCATGGAAGCACCAGTAGGTATACCGACAGATTCTGCCGCTTTCGGGCGGTAGAAATTGGCTCCCCCTAGTTTAGCACTAATAGCCATACGAGCAAAATGAGCTTGCTCAGCAATCAAATCAGCAGGTGGATTTTGGAATGTTTCTGGTACAACAATCAGTGCTCCACTCTTCATTGTCTCTTTAAATGCCCGCATCACTGCAATATCTGCTAGCAGATTAATTCCGCCCACATTCATCTGCAAGGCACTCAATTCCCGGGGTAGACCAGCTAATATTGCCATACCTTCTGCCAGAAGGCACATCCCTAAAGCCATGCCATCAGTGCCACCAATATTATTCAAATGCTTATGGGATTCGATTTGCACAAACATATTGTTTTCAGCGCAAATCTGCAGTGCTTTATAACCGTTAGTAAGCTTAGTTTTGTAGTCATGAATACCTCGCCCGCCAAAATGAACGTGGATGACTGGGCCGATATCGGTGCCATCAAAACCAGCAATTAACGCATTAATGATTGATAAGTGAGGCGTATCTCCTGTCGCATTAATCCGCATCGGATGAATACTACCGCCACCCATTTGAACTAGGTCCCGTTCTCCCTGTGGTGTGATACCACCCTTGCCTCTGGACTGTTCAATCAGTTCTGCACCAACCAAAGGATCAATATGCCGCGTTGCTTCCGAATGAACAAAGTGAAAAAGTTTTACCCCCAATTGTTCGGCAACTTTATACATTTCCTGAGACTCATTTAACGTTTCGTCCGCACTATTCCGGCCTAAAATCGGATTTTGCACTGGAATACCCGTTTCTTCGGCCTGACAAGCTAAATCCCAAATGCGATAGCCACTGCGCATTACGCCAGCTACCTCACGAGGATAAGGAGCAGGTAATCCGACAATTTCCCCATCGTCAGCAATTTCTGGCATAGAAACATTAAATACTTTTGCATATGCCTCTACTTGTTTTATATCTGCACGTATAATTTCTTTCGTTATTCTCTGCATTTAATTAACCCTCCTGCATTTCACTCAATTGCTGACGCACCCTAGGAATAAGACCACCAGCCTTCAAAATAGCCAGCACATTTTCCCCTGGTACTTGGCCTTGCACCACCTGGCCATCTGGCATTTTTATCTGTCCTTTCAGCAAATCCACCATTATATCGTCCCCAGATTGCAACCCATTATCTAGTTCTGCCAATAATACAGGCAAACCAATATTGATTGCATTTCGCCGGAAAATACGAGCAAAGGAAACGGCGATAACCGCACTTACACCAGCATCTTTTAAAGCTACTGGGGCTTGCTCCCGACTTGACCCTGTGCCAAAGTTCTTCCCAGCCACAATGATATCACCGGCCTGTATGCGGCGGGAAAAATCACTTATCGGGCTGCCAGCCATGGCATGGTCTTTCAATTGTTCCCGTGGAAAGGACATCGCATAGCCAGGCAGTATCTGGTCAGTATCTACATTGTCGCCAAAAAGCCACACTTTACCCTGAAATTTCAAATTTTCCTGCATATTACTTATTCACCTCCAGGGGTACAACCGTACCTGGAATAACTATTTTACCGGCAACAGCAGCCTCAGCCGCCGCCCTAGGTGACGCCAAATAAATCTTCGCCTCTTTGGCACCCATTCTACCAGAAAAATTGCGATTCGTTGTTGAAACAACCACATCTTCCCCAGTCACAATACCAAGGTGCCCACCATAACAAGGACCACAGCCTGGATTAGTAACCACTGCTCCCGCTTCACGAAATATCTTGGTTAATCCTTGCGCTTCCATTGCCGCCGCCACCTTTTGCGAAGCCGGAAGTATAATACAAGTTACATCCTGATG
>Ga0209123_1002709_pt1 | contig 14423 bp, 6 predicted proteins | sample BarGraIncu00431A_FD_184500 | JGI IMG/M metagenome (GOLD analysis project Ga0209123, IMG submission 184500) | Arctic peat soil microbial communities from Barrow, Alaska, USA - Barrow Graham LP Incubations 004-31A (SPAdes) (version 2) | ecosystem: Environmental > Terrestrial > Soil > Wetlands >...
ATGGGCAGCAGGCGGATTACCATTATCCCATCCTTTTGCATTAACCCAATCTACAAAATCCCACCATTCAACAGGACCTAACATACCACTTGAGTCAATGCGGTCTCTAAACCAATTGAGTGTTTCCTGCATACCGGGAATCATCGATTTTACAAAAGTAGAATCGTCATTTAGCATCCAATAATCATAAACCATTGTAACCCAAACCAACGAAAAGGTTGGAATAATTTGGACTTGGTTACTTGGGAACCGGCTTTGTGTTATCCCCATTGGCAATTGCGACTCGTGCAAAACGGAGATTGCATTTTTTGTCAAGCGGGAATCTCCTGAAACATAGGTTGAAACCAATGCCTGAATCCGGGCATCTCCAATGTATTGAAGTTGCTCGTAGTATGGGCAATCAAAGAAAGTTTCGTTCGCACATAGGCGTTGTGTCCGCCAGCCAACATTCCAAATATCCTTCATTTGGGGATTATCGCAACTAAACGATGCCTTTTCTGCTAAAGGATATGCTGAAAAAATACTATAGAAATCATTCAAAACAAGCGGTTCATCTTTTGTTTCAATTTCCATTTCAATATATCTGAAAGTCCGCCACCACAATGTTTGGAATATCCGATTGTTTGCACCGTCGCAAATGATAACATCAGAGTTACCAATTATATGCTTATTTTCAATGTCGTTCCGGTTGCCTTTATTTCCAATACTATCAACTAAACTTTCTGCATACGTAAGTTTTATTGTGCTTTTTCCACCTTTCGAGAAATTCAGGACAGGATATGCTGTTGTCAATACATTTTGGTCAATAAGTATTTTCACTTTCGCATTTGCGGGAACAGTGATTGGCGTTTTGCCTTTCAGAAACCCTTCCTGAATGTTGGCAATATTAGAACGGCGAATTTTGAAAAACCGCTGCTCTTTTTCTTCCATCATGGGTATTTCCCTTTTTGAAAGCAAATGGGTAGAAATTCCTCCATATTCACCCATACAACCGATAGGTTTCGCTGTTTCCACTACCTGGGCTTGCTTCCACCCAGCTGCATTAAAATCACCATCCATCCAACCCCAAGGATGCTTTTCGCAATCAAACTCCTCGCCTGGTCCGGCTGCATAATATTGATTTATGTTTACCGAAAGAGGCTTGTACGCCACATCTTTAAACACAGCCCAACTATTATCTGAGTTAATGATATTCTCTTCTTTCGTGTCTCCCTGAATGATAAATCCTGTTTGTGCCGAAATTTGGGCTAAAGGACGCTGCCAACCGAAATTCCAAACTATGGCAGAAATAATATTTTTGCCCGTATGCAGAAAAGAAGAAATGTTAATACTCTCGAAATTCCATTTATACAAATAGCTTCTGGTAGGACCATTACAAACATATACACCATTGATATATAACTTATAGCGATTATCAGCCGATACATGAACAATAAATTTTTCAGGTTTTGTATCAATTGAAATCTCTTTTTTGAATAGATAGACTCCATAATCCGAACTTGAAATATCGGGACACGAAATCCATTTTGCCTCCCAGGGTCTGCGAAGCAATTCAGGATTTATTTGCGCAACCTGTTGTGCAAAAAGACCTGTATTCACCAAAAGAAAAGCCAATAGAATCTGTATAACGTACTTGTTCATGTTATTTATTGGTTGTTATATCAATCCGTTCAGTGATCAACAACTGCGCGACATTCAACTTCATTATTTGTTATTTAAATTTTATCTACCACTGTCATTCTGAAAGCTTATAAAAAGCACAATCTACAACAATTATTTTTTACTCTTCATTAAAAAACCGTTTTCTTCAAGCCATTTGCGACAAGCTTCGGGCCAAGCCGAATGGGTTCCGCCCCATAAAGCCAAACCGTATCCGTGTCCGCCATGCTCGTAAATGTGCAATTCGCAAGGGACGCCATGCTCCCGCATTGCCAATGCGTATCTGATACTGTTTTGCACAGGTACTAACCCATCGTCCATAGAATGAACCATGAATGTAGGCGGGGTTTTGGCGGTTACCTGAAGTTCGTTCGAGAAATGTTTTACTAATTCAGGTTTTGGGTTTTTGCCCAATAAATTTTGCCTGGATCCCATATGTGTTATTGTAGAATCCATAGAAATCACCGGATAAATCAGCAGGGAAAAATCAGGTCGGGCACTCGTGGTATCCGAAGACTCATAGACCTTCTCGTTGAAATGAGTGGAAATGGTAGAAGCCAAATGCCCTCCTGCCGAAAAGCCTATTATCCCGATTTTATGAGGATTGATGCCCCACTCTTTGGCACGGCTGCGCACAATACGCATAGCCCGTTGCCCGTCCTGCATCGGGCCTATGGTCTTGTTTTTCATTATCACATCATCGGGCAAACGATATTTTAATACAAAGGCAGTAATACCGAGGCTATTCAACCATTTGGCAACCTGCGAACCTTCTCCGATGAAAGATAACCCGTAATAGCCTCCTCCGGGACAAATTACCACAGCAGTGCCTGTGTTTTTTTCTGCCGGCGCCGGATACACTTCAAGCGTTGGATCGGTAACAAACCTTACTTTAATCCAGCTTACAGAATCGACCGTTTCCTTGTAAGTCGAGTTTGGTATTCCTCCGGGTACTTTACCCTCCCAAAGGCTAATAATTTTGTTTTGGCTGAAAAGATTCCCGCCAACTAAAACAAACAAAATCACCGCTAATATTTTTACACTCCTAAACATAATTTACTATTGCATTAAATTTAATAAAGGTGATTGCGTTACCAACCACCATTAACTTCTAGGGCACCCTGCTCATCAGAGCCTGATATACAGCGGAGATGGACTGTCGCCCACGCTCCGCTGAATTTTATATTGTAGAGTTTTAGGCTAAATATATTTCCTAAAACCGCAACTCACTATTTAACCTTAACAACTACTTCTGTTTCTTTCAGTTTGTCTGAAACAGCTTTAAGGCGAATTTCACCTGCCTGCCTATCCGACTGTACAAGAACCATGCAATACCCGTTGAAAGCCATGCGTTGACTGGCTTTGTCGCGTTCGTGACTATTAGGATTGCCGTTGGCTACACCAATTATTTTTCCCGGTCCTTCAATCGAGAACTTCACCAGGTTATCGGCTGTTGGCACTACCCTGCCTTTGGCATCTTTTATGGCAACCTTGATAACGGCTACATCGCAACCATCCGCTTTTAGCGTGCTGACATCGCTGTTCAAAGCCACTTGTGCTGGAGCTGTGGTAGTTTCCACAATATCTTTGGTTACCAGTTTTCCTGCTTTGTAACCACGCGCTTCTAATTTTCCGGGTTCATACATCAACGGCCAAATCAGTTTAGTGTAAGGAACTGCTTTTTGCTTTCCTATGCTTTTGCCATTAAGAAATAATTCAACTTCATCACAATTGGTGTAGCAATGTACTTTGATGCTGTCTCCTTCTTTCCCCGGCCAGTTCCAATGTGGGAAAATATGCACCACCGGTTCATTTGTCCAGGCTGCTTTGTAGGCATAATAGCCGTCTTTTGGAAAACCACAAACATCCATAAATCCGAATTGAGAGGAAACACTAGGCCATACAAATGGAGTTGGTTCACCGCAATAATCGAACCCTGTCCAGACAAAAAGTCCTCCAAGGTACGGATATTTTACGATATCAGCCCAATCTTCTCCGGGGTAAGGGCCCCAACCCGGTTGCCATAAAGTTGAGTTAGAACAAATGTGTTTCCACCAACTATTCTCATATTCGCCACGGGTCGAAACAAAGCTTGTTCCTTCGGTACAAAACATAACGCGGTCAGGATGATTTTCTTTATCTTTTACATATGCCAGTTGCTTGTCACCATAATTATACCCTACAACATCAAGTTCATCGCTATATCCACCCTCGTTGCGGGCATGGTTCATAGCTGCGGTAACTTTTCTTGTCGGATCAATCCGATGACTTGTTTCAACCATAGTTTCCAGTATTCTGGCTCCCATCACCGTACCTTGCATCGCTTCTTCATTTTCCAAGCTCCACATAAAAACAGATGGGTGATTCCGGTCTCTGTAAAGCATGGCTGATAAATCTTTTAAGCCATCTTCACTACTTGATAAGTGGCGGTTTTCATCAAGTACCAGCATACCGATACTATCACACATATCGAGCACTTCGGGTGTTGGCATGTGATGTGTACAACGATAGGCATTACTTCCGGTTTCTTTCAGCACTTTTATCTTATACCAGTTTATTTTATCAGGAACAGCCACACCAATGCCTGCAAAATCCTGATGATTACAAGTTCCTTTTACAGGGCACAATTTACCGTTAAGGAAAACACCATTCTTGTTGATTTCCACCGTGCGAACACCAAAGGTAGTTTCGTATGTATCCACAACATTGCCACCCTCAGACACTTCGGTCAGAACTTTATACAGGTTTGGCGTTTCTGGCGACCAAAGCTTAGGAGTTTTTATTGCTCCCATTTGCGAAATTTCAGTCTGTTCAAAAGCAGCAAGTGACTGGCTGGTGGTTTTAGTATCGAGTACATTCCCTTTTTTATCAACTATTTTCGAAACAAGCGTAATATTCTTAGCCGTTTTATATTCATTTTTCAACGTAGTTTTAATGCTTACTGTTGCTTCGTTATCGGTTACTGAAGGCGTTGTAACGAAAGTTCCAAATCTGCCTACATGGAGTTTGTCGGTTTTTACGAGCCAAACATGTCTGTAAATTCCACAACCTTCGTAATACCAACCCTCTGGCTGAGTAGCATCTACTTTCACCAAAATGGCATTTTTTCCTTCGTTGCCATAGCGTAAGAAATCACTCAGGTCGTAGTTTGATGGGGTATAACCGCTTAGGTGATTGCCAAGGAGATGACCGTTTACCCAAACGGTACTATTTCTGAAAATTCCATCAAATTCTATGGATATCTTCCGTCCCTTGTCGCTTTCAGGTATTTCAAACTCTTTTCTGTAAAATCCAATACCTACGGGCAAATACCCATTGCCTCCTGGCTGGCTTCCCAAATCATCGTCATGAACAAAGTCTCCTTCTATACACCAGTCGTGAGGAAGGTTAACTGTTTTCCAATCGGCCGGTAACATTGATGAGCTACTCCTAAAATTCGTATAGTCGATAACGCTATCTTTCTTCTGAATAATTGGGACATTAATATCAGTTATGCCACCCTGACCAACCCTGACAACAAGCTTCATAGCTATATCGCCTTTGTGGAACTGCCAGTTGAAATCAAAATTTTCTTTCCCCCTTTTAGATGGTGCAGTTTGTTGCAAACCATCAGCTTTCGCATTAACAAGGATTAATAACAGAAAAAATGATAAACACCAAAATGATTTCAATCTTTTAAAAGTTGTCATATTATTATATTTAAAGTTTACACAAAGAGCTTTTATATTACCATCTAAAACTCCTTATCAAATTTACCAAAAACTACCTACTTAAGTTTACAAACATTTTTCAAAAAAGTCAATTTATTTTAATACAAAAAATCTTCTGGTAGACATACAATGGCTATTCTTTACCGATACCAAATAAAACCCTCCCGAAAGTGACGAAACATTCATTATTATTGGTGTTGATCCGTCATAAGCCGTTTCCAAAGATTGCATTTTCCGTCCGCTTTGGTCATAAATAGTAACTTCGGTTGGTTCAGCAACATTGGATCTTATACTGACATTTAGCTTATCCGTTGCCGGATTTGGGAAAACCTTTATTTCATCTGTTTGGCTTTTTATATCCGGAATTCCGGCTGTTGTTGATGTTGATTTCAATATAACTGCCGTTGTTGAAAGAGAAGGTACAGTTATTGAAAATGAATTTGAATTAACTGTTACTGAATTTAACTTCAAAGCATTGTTAGTATGGGATACAAAAGTTTCGGTTGATGGCAGCGATGACAACTGTAGCGTTGAGTAGCTTCCGTCAGTTACTGAAAAATTACTAAGATTAACTGTTACATTTCGTGAAGCTAGCGTGTCGCGGTTCACTATGATCACTGTCATCGAATCGGAGGCTTGGTTCACAGTGGTATAAGCCGAAACTGTGTTCTCAATTGAAGAAGTACTGGAAACACTATAGTCTTTTGCATAGCGGCTGAAAAGATGTAATGTTTCCCACATACCATTGAACCAATTCCATGGAGAGAATAATGCAACACCATTATTAGCAAAAGTACCAAGATGCGAAGCGTATATAACAGAAACAAGGTTTGGATCACTTGGTCCTGGACTCCATTCGCTTACCCCAACTGAGATGCCGCTGTTTGTACCAAACTCCTCTGTTATCCAGTCGTTGAAACGCTTAAAAATATATTCTTTTTTAATTGAAGTATCCCAGCCACCTAGACTTGAATAAACACCATTTGCACCCGGATAATCATAGGTTGTATCATAATAAATTCTGTGTAACTGTAGCGCATCAGCCGTATTTCTATAATAAGGATAGTTGTGAATATCAATTACATCTATCAGTTTGATACCGGTTTTCTTATACTCTTGACCACAACGATGTATGACATACTGAATCCATGTATAATACTTGCCATTTTCCCATATACTTTCACCGGTACCCCATTTGTACCAAAACCATTCAGAGGTTGCAACAGGTCCGCAAATTTTGATACCGGGATATAATGCTTTCGTTTTATACGCTAATTCGATGAAGCGATCCATAAATGCAGAGGCAGATATTAACGGTGTCATAACCCAATCATGAGTCCCTGCCCAACAATCCGGCTCATTATCCATACTCCAATATTGAAATTTGTCTTTATTAAACCCTAAACCACCGGTTCCAAACCAATGAGTAAGAATTGCCACCGAAGAGTCAGCTGGCCATTTCACAGAGAACAGAGTAGAGTCTCCGTCAACCAAGGCCTTGCTGCCTCCGGCTGAATTAACGACTCCTCCACCGGCTAAATTCTGACCTAAACCTGACCAATACTGCGATTTGTTGTAAGCCCAGTCATTGAAGTTGTGCTGGTTGCTGGAAGCCGCTCTGCCTAGTAACTGAAAGGCAAACATGCCCTGCATATTGGTAAAGTTATCGTTAATTTTCTGTGCATCCACATCCCAATCTTCAGCATAAACGTTATTATACCAGTCGGGATGAACAGTAAGTTTTTTACGCCAGTTATAAGCCGACATGTTATTACCTCCACCTACTCGCGCAAAGCGCACCCCTGCATCCTTAAGAAATTGCGTTGTGTGGTCAAAGCCTTCATTCCGTCCATAAATGTATGGGGATACAGCTTTTTTATCAACAGTAGCATTTACCGTGATAGTAACATTCTGCGCTAATATTGTAGTTGTAAAACAACCCAGCAGGATGAGCAAAGAATAATGTTTTAGAAAGTGAAGTTTCATAAGTATTATTTAAATTTGTATTATTATGCATTTAAGACATACGTTAGTTCAAATAATAAAAAAGACAAGTTGATTATCTTTACTCTCATGATTTCTTCTTATATGTTATTGCAATATTTTTAAATGAATTTAAGTATTCAATAAGTCAGTTCCATCATTATAGAATTGTTATTTTCATAGTTTTCAAATCTTTAGAGTCGGAGCTATTACCATAATAAACCTCATATTCTCCAGGAGTCACCATCATTTTCCGCTGACTCCAATCGAAAAATTCAAATGAAGAAGAGTTAAGGTCAATGGCAACTTGTTGGGTCTTACCTGCCTGAATTTCTACACGTTTAAATCCTTTCAACGTTTTTAATGGACCGTCAATATCGTTTACTTTACGAACATAAACCTGCACTACTTCAACACCATCACGCTTGCCGGCATTGGTTACAGGCACGGTCAACTGAATGGTTTCATTAACAGCAATAGCTGTTTTATTAAACCGTGCTTCGCCAATTTTGAAAGTAGTATAACTCAAACCATAACCAAATGGGAAAAGCGCATCGTTCATAAATCGGTAAGTACGGTTTTTCATAGAATAATCTTCAAAATCTCCAAGTTGGTCAGAATTTTTATAAAAAGTGACCGGCAATTTACCTGAAGGATTGTAATCGCCAAACAGCACATCGGCAACAGCCTGTCCACCAGATTGTCCGCCATACCAGGCCTGAAGGATGGCATCGCAACTTTCGGTTTCTGGAGTCAAAGCAATAGCTGAACCTGAACAATTCACAAATACGACTTTCTTTCCATCTTTCTTCAATGCCTGCAAATATTTACGTTGCGAAGCCGGAAGGTCGATATTGGTGCGGTCTCCCCCTTTAAATCCGGGAATGTTGATAGGCATTTCTTCTCCTTCCAGTTTAGGCGAAATTCCTCCAACAAAAACCACCACATCTATTCCTTCCAATTTGGCTATTTGTTCATCATAATTAACTGGTATTTCTCTGCCAATGTTAAGTTTCAAACTGGCATCTGCCCAGTCAAAAACCGCTGCAAAACTTATTTCAATTTTATATTCTTTTCCTGCCTCCACTTTGAACGGAATCCGGGAAGGCACAGCCTGATACGAATCCTTATTTAGCAATGTATCGCGGTTTACGATCACCTGGCATTTTCCTGCGTATTCTAGTTTGAAAACCAACTCCTCAGATTGTGAAGCTTTATAAATAGTTTCGTATTTGCCGGAGAATTCTTTAAGGTTCACACCAGAGGCAAACTGATGCTGCCCTGCGGTAGTTAGTTGTATGGGGTTAACAATTTGCTCATTGGCCACTGCAGTCCCCTGAAACTCCTTGTTGTTCCAATAAGTTGCTTTAATTCCTGTTTTACCATCAAACGAAGATTTTCCAAGAAGGCTTTCGGTAATCATATCCTCGGTAAGGTCGCAACCTTTTTCATAAAATATCTTGCTGGCTGAAAGTTTGGATTTTATTCCTTCCAAAACGGTAATGACATTTGCCGGATAACCATTGTAATTGCCTAACATCATAGGTTTATCATCAGCATTAGGTCCAATTATCGCAATTTTCTTTACCGATTTTGATAGTGGTAAAACATTACTCTTATTCTGCAACAGGGTCATGCTTTCCTGTGCCATTCTAAGTGCCAGTTTCTGATGTCCTTCGGAATTAACTACCGACATCGGAATTTTTGACCACGAAACCAACGAATCGCTGTCCATTTCGCCTAAATCGAAACGGCCAACCAATACACGCTGTAAATGTTTATTTATTTCATCTTCACAAACTAACCCCTTTTCTATGGCTTGGGGCAATTTCCCAAATGCATAACCAAACCCGCATTCCACATCCGTTCCGGCCAAAACAGCTTTGGATGCAGCATGTGTGGCATCGGATGATACTTTATGGTTAGTATAAAAATCGGCAATAGCTCCACAGTCGGAAACAACGAGGTATTTAAATCCCCAATCGTCACGTAAAATTTTCTGAAGCAAACGATTACTTCCACAGCAAGGCTCATCGTCAAAACGCTGATAAGCGCACATCACTTCACGGACATCAGCTTTCTGAACAAGTGATTTGAATGCAGGCAAATAGGTTTCCCATAAATCGCGCGGATTTACGTTATTGAGGTTTAGCGTATGCCGACTCCATTCCGGACCGGAGTGTACCGCAAAATGTTTGGCGCATGCAAGAAGTTTTTTATATTTTGTATCAGATGGCCCCTGAAGACCGTTTACAACCGAAATGCCCATGCATGAGGTTAGATACGGGTCTTCACCATACGTTTCCTGCCCCCTGCCCCAACGCGGATCGCGGAAAATGTTCACGTTAGGAGTCCAAACAGAAAGGCTCAGGAACATACGGTTTTCCTGACCTTTCCTTTGTGCATCGTTATATTTAGCACGGAATTCATCCGAAACGGCATTAAATGCTTGATAAAGCAATTTATCGTCGAACGATGCCGCCATGCCTATTGGCTCGGGAAGTACAGTAACACCGCTACTTTGAGCAAGACCATGCAGAGCTTCACTCCACCAGTTGAATTTTTTGATTCCCAACCGTGGAATTGCTTCCGATTGGTCACACATCAAAGTTGCCTTTTCGCTTACTGTCAAGCGGGATATTAAATCTTTGGCCCTATCTTCTGAACTTAATTTGGGGTTCTGATATGGAAGCTGTGCCCAAACAGTTACTACGACAAAAAAAACTATTAATACGAATACGGATCTTTTCATTTGTGATTTTTTGAGACTAATTATTGTTGAAAATAAATACATAACCCATTATTCTTCCTAAGAATTGTATTCAAACCTCAGTCAGAATCTTCCTACAAAGAAACGAAATTTATTTTTCATTTAACGGCCGTTATGTATCATAAATACTGCTGAAATGTTATCTAAGTGAATTAGAAGTTGAAGTTTCTTTAATCTATTGCTAGTTTAAAGTGTCTTCTTTTAGAAAATAAGTGTCAGATGATTTATTTTACTTGCCAAAACTAATCTTATTAGAAGAAAATAAAAAAATGAATTGAACCTAATGCGTCACTCCATTTTACAATGATTTAGTACATGCAGGGCTTACACTCCCAAAATACTTTCAATTTGAAAGATAAAAAAACGAGGATAATCTTTTGAGATTTCCCCGTTTTAATTTTTATAATAAGTCAAATAATTATCTTCTTTTAAAGAATCGAAAAAAACACAATAAAGACTTATAAAGGATCACAACAGTTTTTGCGTTTCTTTTGTCAATCAAACTTTAAAGTTACATCACCAACTTAATTGGACTTGTATTAAGTTACTATAGCAAATTTCACCCATTTGTTCGTTTGAATACAGTAAACAACAATACAAATGTTGATCAAAATGCAACCATATAATACTGCATAAAAACATTATTATTTACTTTTAGCTATTGTGGCATCAAAAAAGAATTCAATAAATTCTGGTCTATTTTTCTTTTTTGAAAGCCCTTTTTATTTTAATATCCAGCTCCGACACGTAGCGAATCTAATGCCCGATGGTCGTCTATTTTTAGGGTTTGTCTGTCAATTACACCTGCCCATAAAAACGTAGATACGCCATTAGCACGAGCCTTTTGTACTAAATATCTAAAGAAATGCGCTCTTGAATTTAAAGACAAGATTGAATCTGTTGGATTTCCGACAATATTAACAGCATGATTTTCTACACCAAATTCACCAATCAGCATAGGAATATTTTTTGCCACGAAATTTTTATTAGCAAATTGCATTTCGTTTTCCATCCAGCTTTCTTCAGTTCCAGGCGTTGAGTTCCTTGTTAGGTCATCGGCTGAGTGAAAGTTTGCACCCCAATAACGCCACTCTTTGCCCCAACTGGCATCACCAGTTAACAAACAAAAATTAGAAGGAGCATACCAGTGAAATTCAACTATCAATTTATTAGCAACCTGATCGGTTGGCATACCGGGTAAACCATCAGTAGTAAAATAATTAGCTAAATCAAGTGATGTGCTTGGAGCTTGAATAACTAAAGTACGATACGCATTTTTTCCTCCGGTAGAGCGAACTGCATTGATAAATACTTGGTGAAAACTCTGTAAATTGGTACTTGTTAGTAAGTCACTGGCATTGGGTTCGTTGGCACTGGCAAACAGCAAATGTTCATCAAAATCACGCATAGTTGTAGCAATTTGTTCCCAATTAGCTTTTTGTATGGCTTTTATTGTGTCCAATTTAGCACCCGTTGCTGTACAATCAAGAAATCCGTTGTCATAGTGGTCATTGAGTAAAACGTACATACCATCGTTAAAGCAATATTGTACTACTTCCTTTACTCTGCTAAGCCAGGTAGCATCAATTTGGCCTGTTTTTGGGTTTGAATGTGTGTACCAATTACAAGGGATTCGTATAGCATTAAAACCGGCATTTTTTAACGTGTCAATTAGCGATTGAGTAATTACTGGATTTCCCCAACCGGTTTCTCCACCCGGTGCTTCCAAGGTGTTCCAAATATTTATTCCCATTTTAATGTTTTTATTTAACTGCATAGCCGTACTGCCCATGCCGGTTGCATCTGGCGCAGTTGCTGATAAATTGTATGATGGAAATATTACCGGAGCTTGAAGAGCCGTAACCCGCCTGGCCTGACCATTTGGCGAGATAACATTTAAAAGCACTGAACGGCTAATACCGGATGAATTAGCTACTGCTGTTAAATTGATAGTTGCATCGCCTGCAACGCCGGATACTTGGCTCAACTTCAACCAGCCTAAACCTGTTGTATCAACACTCCATGAATCATTACAAGTAAATTTCAGGGCTACAGTACCACCTTCGGACGGTATGTCCTTGGTCATATTAGAAAGCGTAAGTTGCGGATCCTGCTTAGTAGTATTACAGGAAACAACTACAAAGCTTGCAATAAGCAACACTAAAATTATAATAAAATTATTGTGTTTCATTTTTTTCATTTTTTTATTGATAAAAAATATTTTTATTGGGACTAAAACCTGTGGAATGCTCCAATTTATGTGGAACATCCACAAGTTTTTCCATTTCTATTATTTTATTTTTACGACTCTGAAATTATCAAATCCTCCATTAAATCCGGTAGTTGTACCTGAACTGCCATAATTAACATTAAATACAGTACATGAGGTATTTCCTGTACCTAATAAAGCTGAAAGGGTTAACACAGGAGCACCTTTACCTTCACCTAGCGTAGCATCTTTTGCACGGAACATGGAGAGAGGAATGGTTACTGTTCTCCAACCTTTGGTGGAATAAGCTGCCGTTTTACTTGAGGAAACTTGCCATGGCTCATAACGTGCTGTATAAGAATTCGCGAACCCGGCTTGAATAGCAATAGTGCTACCGTTCCAAGGTTGTGGAATATTGACTTCAAATTTTAAAGCCCAATTACTAACCGGATCATTCATATTGCCTGCAGGTATCCACTGTGCTCCTCCTATAGGTATGCTACTACCTTTGGCGCCGGCTGCCAGAGCAGGATCAGTTATCGATATGAACATCCCTGTATTCACAGCCATATCAGTGTGAAGTGATATCCATCCTTCCGTTGAGTTTGGATCGCTTACCGAAAGATTGGAACCTCCATACCATTGCCAACCGAACGCATTGCCCCATTCCATATTGGCTAATACGCCTGTTGTAGCATCTCCCACGTACCTTACATTATACATATTATACACATCATACACAGTAGTGACTGAGCCAAAAGCTGTTGTAATGGATGCAGTGCCAGTTGCCACTGATGACGGCAAAATAAAACCAATAGATTTTCCATCACTGGATGATTTGTAAGAAGAAATATCTACACCGCTGAAAGAAACTGATTGGATACTCTTAAGGTAAGTACCATAAATATAAACCGAATCACCAACGTTGGCATTTTCGTTAGAAATTCCGGTAATGGTTGGCAATGCAACTATTTGAAAAGTAGACGTACCACTCACTGTAGTTACTGTTACATCTCCGGAAGTAGGTGCCGGATTTGGCATTACAAAACCAAGAGCAGTCCCATTAAGACTTAAACTAGTCGAAGTAATTGTTGCTCCACCATAGGACAAACTTTTGATTAAGAAGAGATCTGTACCATAAATATAAACCGAATCGCCCGGGTTTGCAAATACATTGGAAATAGCTGTAATAGTCGGTACTGCCGGGCCTAGTTTAAAAGAAAACTTTGTTGAGCCTTCAGTCGTAACATACTCAATAGTATAGAGCTTATTCACGTCTATTGTTGAAAACAAGATAGCAGGTATCTGCACCACTGCACTATTAGGAGCTAATAAAGCACCATTGAAAGTAGTCGGTACGCCATCAAAAGTTATTTGAAGTACATTTTTTAAATTCTGCCCTTCAATAACCACCCACTGGCTAGCTGCCACAGCACTATGTAAAATAGTATCATTGGGAGAGGCAACATAATTTCTTACACCTGTAATGACAGGCGCACTCGTTTTATCATTGTTACAAGATGCAAACAGTATGCAAATCGCAGTCAAACTAAACATTAGTAGAAAATGAATGTTTTTATTTAATATTTTTTTCATGATTGTAGATTTTATTTATTTAAAATAAGGTACAGGCGCATCAGCCAAATGTGGATCAGATGATAACTCCGATGCCGGTAAAGGCATGCTAAATGAGCTAATTGTTGCAGCCAAAACTGGCTCAGGTCCACCGTCTGTACCAGCAGGCGTTGGCGTTGCCACACCACTGGCATATTTGAATGTAACCCGCTGCTGATTATTGAGAATATTCATAGCTTTAGTTGGATTATAATATGAAAGCCTAACTAAATCTATCCAATATTGACCTTCAAATGCGAACTCAATTCTTCTTTCCCGATAAATTGTATCAATATCCAGTTTTGCGGCAGGGTCAACACCTGCTCTTGCACGCACTTTATTAAAATATAGCAGTGCATCGGCATCGGTAGTGGTTGCATTATTTCCCAAAATAGCTTCGGCATAAATTAAATACACATCGGCTAAACGAAGAATGGCGTCATGTTCAGGCGATGACCATAAATCCATGAGAGGCGCA
>Ga0209123_1002710_pt1 | contig 14422 bp, 8 predicted proteins | sample BarGraIncu00431A_FD_184500 | JGI IMG/M metagenome (GOLD analysis project Ga0209123, IMG submission 184500) | Arctic peat soil microbial communities from Barrow, Alaska, USA - Barrow Graham LP Incubations 004-31A (SPAdes) (version 2) | ecosystem: Environmental > Terrestrial > Soil > Wetlands >...
TGTTCTCCTTTTCAGTTTCGTCACTAAAAAGGATAGTATATTTTGAGGGTGCTGGCAATGGATTTTTTCCATTTTATGCTTGGGTTTTTAAAGGCCGGTCTGCATTGATTTTAGTATACCAGAAACAGGAATCAAGAAACGAAGGCACTGAGTTACTTGATGGGACTAATAATAGGAGTGCTTTTAAGCTATTTCTTGTTCATTCATATCGCACACTTTCCCTATTGGATTTGTAAACATAATTATAGAACCAGTAGCCCTAATATTGTTTTCCAGAAGAAATGAGTGAACATCCGCTCTGCGAAGGACATCTCTTGAAAAGTGAGTATTACCCTTATATCCTATTTTGTCCATGCACCAACTCTTCGTGTAAGTGTTAGGTCTAATCTCACTACCCTTGTGTGTGCCGCATGATATATCTATCAATAAATTTAGGAACTTTCTTGAAAATATATAAACATCATCAGCTTTTTTTCCCTCTTCTTCCTTTTTAATTTTAGCAATATCTAAATCACAACACCGTACATCACCAAGATTTTTAAATTGCCTTTTTAAAATATCTGTTACTCCAACATCTCCGTTAAAGAGATACACAAATGCCATTTTATTGTTATCTCTATTTATTCTTTTAATAGCTTGATAAATATGAGATACTAAATCAGAAATTCTTACTTTTTCAAGGTCGTGATTCTTCATAACCACTGACTTTATTTCTCTTTTACGCACAGTATTCCAAGTGCTTCTATTGTCCAATTTTTTCCCACTATAATATAAATATTTAAGAGCATACACGTGAAAAGGGGTTTGAAAGTTATGAATGATTGCAATTTTATCGTACTCACGCCAATCATTTCTACCTATAATATTACCAAAATGGTCAATCGTAACGTCCTTAAAATACTTTTCATCTTTCTTAGAACCTATAACAAGAAAGTTTTCTTTACCTTGCTTTAATATAAGATTATTTACTTTATCATAAAAATCTATATATTGTTTTTTGGCATTAGCATTTGTATTTACCTTCATTATATTCAACTGCCAATTGCTATGGTCAACTATCTTTGATTGCGTTTGTAGTTTAAATAGTTCTTCATCCAGTTTATACAAAATCGAAAACCTTGCATTTGCATCTAGCATTATATTATTTTCTAACCTTTTATATCGTAATCTATAATCAAATGCCCATGCTTTTTTACCATCAACACATGCTGTGTTTTTATAGAAGCTTTTCAGAACCTCTACCTCTTCCAAAAACATATATCTATTCATTTGTATCTTTGCTTCTTCGCATTCTGATGATTCGCTATTATATTTCGAAAACTTTAAATATTTTTGTGATGCGTAACTATTATCAATATTCGCATCTATCAATTGCTTTAGCAATAGAAAATCCTTATCTAGATTGTCGTTACAATTAAAGAACGATTTCCCTCTCGAATCTTTCAAGTATTCCTCCAATTTTTTTACACATTTATTATATTGAGGTTGAACAGCCACCCTTGGTAACATATTAGCAAACTGCTCTATTCTCTCAAGAGAATACTCATTAATTTCTAGCATATTTGGCATTTCATCTATTATCAGATTGGAACGACCTCTTGTATACTTGTTCCATACGCTATTATCTTTACATAGCAACTTATACCTCTCGTGTGTAATAATAAGAATTGGATATTCAACATATTTGTCTATTTCGTTTTTATTTTGAGAATCAATAGCAACTGCAATCTCACTTCCAGCATGCTTATTTATCCTTCCATGTGCAGAAGTTTCTGGCACAGTATCTTTATATAAGGTTACATATAAAGTTTTTCTTCCTTCCTTATACCACGCATCAGCCATTGACATTTCTGCTTGCATCGATTTTCCTAACCCAGCTTCATGGTCAAAGACCTTAAACTTTAGATTTCTTCCCAAAACGATACTTTCATTTAATACTTGTAACTGCTCATTCTTTCGTAGTTCAAATTCCGATAATAATTTTTCTTCCACAGTTTTCCTCCTTAGCATTATGCTTAAATATCTTTGGATTTGATAGAATTTATTTCATGTAATTTTATTAAAGTTAAGACTACTAATATTTACATCCAACCCTATTAAATAAAAAAGCACAACATATAAAATAGATGTTTGATTGTTTGATTCAAATCAACTACTCTCATTTTTATATGTATTGTGCTAGAACTTATTGTTGTTAATAATCTTAATTAAATAAATCTTCTATATCAATTGATTTTAACATTTGTTCAACATCTTTTTTCTTCTTCTGTCTTTCCTCTTCATTTTCATTAATAATTCTAACCAATTTGTTGATAAACTCATTGTTTTTTTTATTTTCAACTCCACCGTAAGAAATAATTACAGAACCTAAAATATCATTTAATACCTTTTGTGAAAACTTTTTACTGTCAATAATATCAAGTACACTATCAAAAATTTCTTCAACATATTCTAGTTCAGCAGATTCTAGGATTTCTTTTACTCTATTAGCTATATTGGCAATAAACTTTACCTTACTAAGCTGTACAAAGCGGTCTTCATAATCTTCCTCAAATTGTTGCTTATTTGATTCTATTAGTTCAGCATAATAAGTTGCTGGATTTGAAACCAACCCTTCTATTTGTGAAGTCCTGACTTCAATTTTTTCAATTTCAGTTAATTCTTTTGTAAAGTATTCTTTTGGTAAGTTATTAAAAATCACCGATAACTTAATAAGTGTCTTTTGAGGAATATTTCTTTTACCACTTATCCAGTTATATACATAACCACGAGTTACATTTAATTGCTCTGCCAACTCAGTAACAGGCATATTGTACACCTTTAGTATTTCTTCTAATCCAATCATATTTTTAACACCCTCCTTAATAACTAAAGTATACATTATAAGAATACATTTGTCAACATTATGAATACATTTGTATGCATAATTATTTAAGAGAGGATATATTTATCACATGTAAATTAGCGCTTTATCTTCTGTATTTGATTATAAATTAGTTAATTGAGGATTAAAAGAGTTGAGGTAATAATAGAATTTTTTAATTATTGAAAAGACTTAAATCCAGCTATACCAGCTAATATACAATAACCAAATCGAAGATTTGTTACTTCAAAACGGAAATGATAAATCAGAATGTTAATGGTTACATATTTTTACGCATAGAGATAACGTTAACTTGTCTTACCTTACCATAATGTAGATTAAACTAAAATTCATTATATTTTAATATTACATTTTCCTCAGATAAGAAGGATGTAATTATTTGAAAACCGAGTAACTCTTGAATAAAAGTCAAATTTTATTCAAATTCAAATTAGATTTTATCACTTTTAATTAATCTAATTCAATTTAATTCAAAGTGAATTACTATTAATCTCTAAATGATTAAACTAAGATTATGCTAATTCACTTTAATTCACTTTAATTCACTTTCTAGGGGTAAGACCACTACATTGTTTTTAAAATCACTATTTTTTAGTGCCACCATTAATACTCAAAAATATAAAAAGCACCGACATTTCTGCAAGTGCTTTTTCTGTATTTTTAAGTATCTTATTGTTTTAATTAGTTATTCCCATTTTTGCTTTATCAACTTTATCCCACGTTGCCTGTACTTCACTTGCACTTATACCAAAATGTGTTGAACCATCATTAAATACCTCTGTATCGTACTTATCTGCCGAATAACCATCTGCAACAAGTGAATCATAGTATGCCCACCTATCCACACAATATTGCCATACTTCTTCATCAGTATATGAATTTGTATTTGCGCTTGTAGTTTCTGTTGTAGCTTCTGTTGGTGTTTCTATTGGCATTTCCGTTAAAGTTGTACATTCATAGTCGTAATTTGCTTGTGACAAATCTAATGTACTGTTATATACTTCCATACTTGTGTAACCTGGATTTTCAAATACTTCTTTAGCAGTATCTATTGCATTTTGAAAACTAGTTTTATCAAAATCTTCGTGAAACCCTTTATCATTTGATATTAAAGTTTCTGCGTTTGTAATTTTAATTGATAATTGTTTCATTTCTTCTTTTAAATTTTCTTTAGCTTGTAAGTTGTCATCATAACTTTTAAACAATACACCACCTATTACTACTGTAGCAATAATTCCTAATATAATAATCATCATTTTCTTTTTCATATTTTGTTCCCCCTAATTTAATTCATTTCTTTATTTATATGAAATTTAGCACGATGTACCATTTTTCTTTGGTATTATATCATTTAAAGATAAATGGTATAATAGTGGTAATATACTCCATTGATTTTTATTGTCTAACTTTTGGACATAGTTTGTCTTTTAGGTTTAGTTGTAACCTGTTTAGATTGTTCTAACTGTTCAGTACCCCTACTAAAAATTAAATAAAAACAAAAGAAGAACGCTTCACAGGAGGTCCAGACAAACATCCCACGAAACGTTATTCCTAATATGTTTACGTAATATCCCTAAAACAAAAACATTCGCTACAAGCTAAAACTAGTAATCGTAACTCATAGATTATCTATATTATACCACTTTATACTTAAAATAAAATATTATCTTAGTCACTATCCGTTGTAAAGGACTCTCTGAAAGTAATTATACCAACTAGCTAAACATATCCTTAAAACGCTCATATCAAGCGTAAAAACACCTTTGTTTTATGGTATAGTAATTCACATATTAGAAATTAATTTATCGTACTGAAGGTGTCAATAGTATTTAATGGCTTATACTTTCAGTATAAAATGTTATGCTGTTGTTCCACTCCTCAAATCCTTGTATGCTTCTTTCGCAATTTCTTCCATTACTGATGTATAGAAAGTCCTGTTCTCAAATAACTTAGAGAATGATGACACCGACTCTGAATAACAGTCTTGTGCAACCTTTTTAAATATTTCTGGGAAGATGCTTTGCTCAAACACTTCTGAATCATTCTTTTTAGCATACCGCATAAGTTTCTTATTCCCTTTTACACACTTGTTGTAGATGGTTTCAACAATTAGCCTATCGCCCTCAGTAAAAATGCCTTTAAACCTATCATTAATCTTGTTGATAATATTCTCCAAAAGTTCATCTTCCTCTTCTGGTTTATTACCAACATCAAGTTTTTTAGGATTAACCAATATTTCCTCTTCAACTGTTGGATTTAAAGTAATGTCTCCTTTAAACGTTTGCTCTAATTTGTAAAATTCAAGTTTCAATTTGCCCTCTAAGTCTATATCCCTCTCATTAACTTTAGGAAGTAATTTTTCAAGGTAAGCTGTAAAAACATACTCTTTGTGTAAATCCTTGTCAAACATTCTTGCAATTTGAATGATATACGAATACCACTTGTTAAAATTACGAACTGTTTTCTTAAATGTAAATTTCTTCTCTTCTTTTAGTATCAAATACCTATCAACTACTGGCTTTAAAAGACTCGTCATTTTACCTAAATCGGTAGAATTTTGGTTACCTCTTTTGTAATAAATTTTTACAAATTTCTCTATATCATCATCATTGTAGAGTTTGTAATCTCTTAACAGTATTTGGGTATCATAAATTAGATTTACATTAATTTCTTCGTCTAAAATAGTAGATTCATAATAAGGTTTAAAAGCTTCTTCTATTTCCTCTTTAGTATTCACGAAATCAAGAATAAATGTATCTACTTTACCATCACATTTTCTATTTAAGCGTGATAGAGTTTGGACTGCCTTAACTCCACTCAGTTTCTTATCAACAAACATTGAATGTAATAACGGTTCATCAAAACCTGTTTGATACTTCTCAGCAACAATTAACATATTAAAATCATCTGAACGGAACTCTGCTGGTAATTGATTTTCTTTAATCGTAGAATCATCTTTACGTTTATTCATACTCTCTTCTGTAAAGTCTTTATCCTCTAATTCATCTGTTACAACACCAGAAAACGCAATTAATATATCTAAATCATGATAACTGTTTTTCTCAATATAACGTTTAAACTCGTGATAGTACCGAACTGCATGTAGTCTAGACGCTGTTACTACCATTGCTTTTGCTTTTCCATCAATTCTATTTTTGGTTATATCTCGGAATTGTTCGATTATTATAGCTGTTTTCTGTTGCAAATTATAAGGGTGCAATGACTCGTATCTCCTTACTGTTTTTATTGCCTTCGAGGTTGGCACTTCTGGATTATCCGCTGTATTCTTAGCAATTTTATAACAAACCTTATAAGTCATGTAGTTCTTTAATATATCTAAAATAAACCCTTCTTCAATTGCTTGTCTCATACTATAAATATGATATGCGTAGAAAGACCCATCTGAGTGTTGTTTACCAAACATCTCTAAAGTCTTTTCTTTTGGAGTTGCTGTAAATGCAAAAAATGAAAGATTCTTATGTTTGCCGTGTGTTAATAATTCACTAACAAGTTTATCTTCATCATCTACTATTTCTAATTCTGTTTTACCCTCAATATCTGCATATTCTTTTAATGCTTCTTCCGTATTTGCAAGTGCTGACTTTAATTTCCTTGCACTATTTCCTGTCTGACTCGAATGTGCCTCATCTACAATTATTGCAAAGTGTCTCCCCTTATTATCATCAATTTCATTATAGATTACTGGGAACTTTTGAAGTGTAGTAATAATTATTTTCTTACCATCATTAATTGCATCTCTAAGGTCTTTGGATGTTTTACCTTCTCCAATAGTTTCAACAATGCCTTTTGTATGGTCAAAGCTAGATATTGTGTCTTGTAATTGACTGTCAAGAACTCTTCTATCCGTAACAACAATAATTGAAGTGAAAATATTTTTATTATCTTTATTATGTATGCTTGATAAACCATAAGCTAGCCATGCAATCGAATTACTCTTGCCAGACCCAGCACTGTGCTGAATTAAGTAATTATCTCCACTACCATTTACTTTTACATCTTCAAGAATTTTTGTAACTACATCAAGTTGGTGGTATCTTGGGAATATAATTTTCTTAGATACTTTCTTGACCTCCTTACCATCCTTAACCATTTTTGTCTCTTCAACACTTAGATGAATATATCTTTGTAGAATATCCATAAATACATCTTTAGTTAGAACTGATTCCCAAAGATAAGATGTGCCATAACCTATTGGGTTCTTTGGATTACCTTCTCCACCAACATTGCCACAACCATTTGAACCTTGGTTAAAAGGTAAGAAGAAAGTATTCTTGCCTTTTAATTGAGTTGTCATTGCTATTTCATATAAATCTACTGCAAAATATACAAGGAATCTTTTATTGAATTGGAAGCATAATTCCTTAGGATTTCTATCATACATAAACTGAGTTTTTCCATTTTCAACTGATTGTCCAGTGATTTGATTCTTTAACTCAATTGCTACGACAGGAATACCATTTAAAGACAAAACCATATCAATCGAATTTTCATTTTCAGTTGAATATTTGAACTGCCTTGTACAAGTAAGTATATTTGCCTCATATAACTTAATGACATCTGGATTTAGAGTTGTTTCTGGTCTAAAATAAGCAATCTTAATTTTTACTCCTCTGTCATTAATGCCATTTCTAATAACGTGAATCAAACCATGCATTTCAACTTCTTCATTGAACCTTTTATACAATTTGCTTTCTGCATCAGTTTTATAATTCCTTACATATCGTTCCCATTGTTTAGGTTGAGTAGCTTTGATAAAATCTATCAATTTAGACATATCAATAGCTTTTCCTCTGTTAAACGTAGTCATATCGCCTTTTGTATAGCCATCTTTTGTAAGAAAATAATTTTCTATATCTTCTTCAAAACGTTTTTCTTTATCTTCCAATGTTAGACTACCTCCTTTTTTCCAGTGACATATTCGAAAATAAGTGATTTTTTATAAGCTTGAAGTTCTATAAGTAATTGCTGCTTTTGAGTAATAAGGTTGTCAATATCAGCACATTTTCTATCCAAATAATCAGCGATTTGATGTTGTTCCTTAAAATTCATGTATGGGAATGCAATATTTCCGATTTGCTGAAAATTAAGTCCCTCTCTATTGGCACCAGTTTGATATATATTGATAGCATTATATCCAATATTAGATATAATAACGTAGTGCAAATATTTATTTAGAATAACATTTGGATTTACTCTAATAATACAAACATGTTGATTAACATTAGCATAATTATCAAATGGATATATCGTAGCTCGACCAATAGAGCCTCCAGTTATATTTAACAAAATATCATCCTTTAGAACCCTTGTATTCTTCATGGTTTCATCAATTTCTTCTGTGATATATGCAACATCATCTATGGATAAACATTCATTGTATATATTTTGACTTCTCAAAAACATAATGCCTTCATTTGAATATACATTTGCTCCACCGCGAGGAGTCTTTCCACTTCCAATTTTGGTTGTTACATATTTGATTTTGCTCAATTTACACCCTTTAGGTATATTCCCAATCCACTCAACACCACTATCTTTCATTTCAACATCTGGATTTAAACCTTTCGTAACTGTTTCTGTAACAAGTGATTGTTTGTATTTCTTATACTCTTCAATAGAAAGAGTTGTTTGAATAATTATATTTTCAATTTCTGTTACTTTTTCATCAAGATAATCTGCGATCTTTTGTTGTTTTGTTAGTGGTGGAATACAAATACAAATACGTTTGAAACTTGACCATTTAGTTGACCATAAATCATCAACAATTCCATGACCCCATCTATAGTATTCATCAGCGAATCTTTCAGTCCTAAAAACAAAGTTGAAATACTTATTACTTATATTATTTTTAGGCATTAAAACAGTGCTAATTAGAGAAACAGAGCCATCGTACTCAGAAATACCACAAGAACCTCGTCTATCAGACCGACTATTAATAACAAAATCGTATTTCTTTACTAATTTTCTATTATCACCATCAGATGTTTTTGCAGCAGATTCTAATTGTGGTAATATACCTTGCTTTGTAACAGATAATGCACTATAGTCTTTATCACTTACTTTTGTATTTCTTTCAAAATATACCGAATCTATTTTATAGCAATTCCACCCCTCTGGAATATCTCCAACCCATTCAACACCACTATCTTTCATTTTTCTACTCATTAGATTCACTATCCTTATTAAATAAAGACTTTAATGATGCCATTAGATTAGTTTCAATATCGCTTATTCTATTAGCAATATAATCAGCCTTTTCTGGGGATACATATTTATAGAAGTATCTTGTAAATGGAATTTCATACCCAACTTTTGTTTTTGACTTGTCAATCCAAGCATTTAGATTATATGGTAATACTTCTCGTTTAAAATAAGAATCAACATCTTCTGTTAAAGGAACACTTTCAGTGTCTCTTTTAGAAGGGTCAACAACTGGTTTCTTTTTAATCTTAACAACATTACCATATTCATCTAATAAAGGACTCTCAATAACAATTTTGTTATAACCAAATTCTATATTGTCAATAATTTTAGACTCACAAGTCTTGCCACCCATAGTGTATACCTTGTTATGAAATTCGCCATATGCTTTTACAATCATATCTCTACATTCTTCTGTAATGTCATTTCTCTTATTTCCAATTGCTTTTCTACGTTTTTCATACATATTAGAAGCATCAATTAATTGGATTTTCCCTTCTCTATGTGCTTGTTTGTTTTTTGACATAATCCAAATATATGTGGTGATACCAGTATTGTAAAATGCATCGTTACTAAGCTGAATTATAGCTTCTAACCAGTCATTTTCTATAATGTAACGTCTAATTTCACTTGAACCAGAACCAGCATCACCACTAAATAGAGATGAGCCATTATGAACAATAGCCATTCTGCCAGTGTCTTTGAGTTTACTAAGACCGTTTAAGTCGAATAATTGCTGACCATCACTAATTTTAGGTAATCCGACACTAAATCTACCATTGTCACCAAGTTTAGCTTCTGCTTCGACTGCACTCTTTTCAACTTTCCAATCAATCCCAAACGGTGGATTTGAGATACAATAATCAAATGTGTAATTTTTGAACTTATCATCTGATAATGTATTACCTTGTTGCATATTATCATCTCTGCCACCTTTGATAATCATATCTGATTTTGCAATTGCAAAAGTTTCTGAATTAAGTTCTTGACCAAATGTTGTAATTTCTGCTTCTTCATCTAATAGTTTAAGTCTTTCATCCATACATCCAAGCATCTGACTTGTACCCATAGTTTGGTCATATACGGTTTTAACAACACCCTCTTCAATAAGCACATCTTTTTCTTCTGAAATAAGTAAATCAGTCATAAGATAAATAATATCTCGGCTTGTAAAATGTGCTCCAGCTTGTTCATTATAGGACTCCGAAAATTTTCTAACAAGTTCTTCAAAGATATACCCCATATCAGTGCTTGAGATAACATCAGCACCCATATAAGAATTTTTCTTGTTAAATTCTTGAATGATAAGAAATAACATACCGTTGTTGGCAAGTTTAGTAATTTCTTTTTCAAATTCAAAATTTTCAAGAACGTCTTGCACATTCTCGGAAAAACCAGCAAGGAAAGTCCTAAAATTTGCTTCAATATGTTGTGAATCAGCTACTAAATTTTCAAAGGTAAAAGGACTTATATTATAAAAAGAATACCCAGATGCACTTTCAAGGAAACCATCTTTTACTTCAAACCTTTTTACTTCTTCATATTTATTTAAAACAGCTTGTTTCGTTTTTAGTAAAGTATCATTAAATCTTTTAATTACAGTCATTGGAAGAATAACTTTTCCATATTCGTGAGGTTTATATAGACCTTGTCCAATAATATCTGCAATGTTCCATATTAGGTTTGCTTTTTCGTTTATATTTACTGCTGTTTGTTGATTTTGGGTTTGTTCTGTCATTTTTTATATCCCCTTTACTGTTTGAACTTTTATGTGAATTAATGTTTAATACTTTTTAGATTATAAGACTAAGAATAATACATAATATATGCATATATAAACATCGCATCGGCTTTTAAATTATGCAATATCTTCTGTATTGAATAAAATACAACACCCCTACTATTTTACAACTAATTATACCATTTTATTGTAAATTACTCAAAAATATTGAAATCAAATAATAATAAAAAGCACTTAATTCATCTATAAATTAAATGCCTTTAGTTATAATTAATCCATTATTCAAACATTCTTCACAGTAACTTCAACCCAACCCCCTTTTATTAACCTAGTTTTGAGTTTACTGTAAATAGTTAAAGTCCATCTGTGACCATATGTACAGCGTTGTTAGGTGGCTTGGGAAGACAATAATGAGATGTAATAGTAACATTACACTAAAAAATGCACATCCTACTACACCTCAAATTAATCAGTTATGTATCGTCATACACAACATCATTAATTGTAATATAATACTCTATAAATTAGTTTAGTCCTCTTGCCTTGCTCTCCTAAATAAATTCATTAATATAATTACTGATAATAAATACATACATAATAATTTATGCATCTTTCATCACTTGCATTGTAACCTATAATTAAAAAATAGATAAAATAAATATTTAGTACCAGAAGGTATATTCCATCTTATGTAGAAAATGTATAATAAAGAAAGGATATGATAATATGTATGAAATCGCACCTCAACTTAAAGAAAGACTGATAACCCTTGTAAAATTTTCAGATGAAAAGTGGACTTTAGAATCAATGCAAAAAGGAACTCTATATCTTAATACATTGGAATATTTCCGCAACCTAGAGAAAGAAACCGCAGTAAAGGGTATGGGTGATGATAACGAAGGAAGACTTATACTTACTGAGGTAGATATAAAGATGTACGACAACGAAACAGGAAATCTAGTTTTATCTGGAAAAGCAAAGGGAAGTGCAATAACCTCCCAAGAAGATTCTGAAAAGCATGTATTATGCACTAGCTATTTAGATTTTGGAAGTCTTAAAATAATCAAGCAAGGTACAGACTACTTCAATGCTCATATTGTATATACTGAAGAACAGAAGACGGAGTTTAAGAAAAATTTTGGAAAATATGCTTTAATAATATCATTCCCACAGTTTGCTAATAACATAAACGAATCATTTAAAAAGCAAGGAATAGAGGTTTCTGCTGGCAAAGTTAAATATAGTAATTTTTCTGTAAACTATAAAGAACGACTAAATTCATTTACAGGAATAGGAAATTTCAATGACAAATACCTTTGGAAAGATTTATACTTTAATAACCAGAAGGAATATAGATTAATTATTCTTAATCGAGACTCAAAAGAACCTATCAAGATTAAAGTTGATGATATGTCTACTTATTCAACTATTGTTACAACAGAAGATTTATTTAATAATCAATTAGTTGTAGAATCTCATTTTAATCCTAAAACTGACCTAATCGAACTAGAATAACCTCATGTGTAGCATTCATTTCTATACAAATGAAAAACCCTCCTATAACTCGTTTTACGAAGTTATGAAGGGTGATAATCTCTTATATTACATATTTGAGTACGGTATACACATAGCAACTATTGACTAATCATACACTATTGAGGTGGTTTACATATACTACAAGGTGTATAACGCTGTGCTTTAGCATTTTTAAGGGTAATTGCTATCTTACTTTTGCTCAAACTAGAACAAGTACCTAAATGATATTTCTTACCTGTTTTAGTTACATAAATTGCTTTAACAACAACTGCAGGTTTCTTAGGTATAACTATTGGCTTCTTTACAGGTGTAACTGGTTTTAAGTTTGTAGGTTTTTTTATTGTAGTTCCTATATTATAATTTCCCACCTTTTTATCAAAACTTATTGTTTTTCCATTAGATGTGGCTACAATAGTTCCTACTTGGTCTGTTCTATAAACTGGTATCTTCTTAGATTTTAGTAATGTCATTACCGCTTGTTGTGGATGTGCATAAGCATTTCCCTTGCCACAAGTTATTAATGCATATTTTGGATTAACCTTTGATAGGAAAGCACTTGAAGTTGATGTATTGCTTCCATGATGACCTATTTTTATTACATCGGCTTTTATATCTAATTTTTTGGCAAGTATTTGATTTTCACTAATCTTTTCAGCGTCTCCCATAAAGAGAAATGAATTATTACCATACTTCACTTTTGTCACAATTGAATAATCGTTAGGAGCATTATATTTAGTTCCATTTGGAGATAATAGAACACATTGTGACGTCCCTATTCTGAATGTTTCTCCTACTTTCGGTACAGTTACTTTCATTTTTTTAGACTTAATAGCCAATACTACATCTTGATATGTCTTAGTTGTAGTTGTTATCTTAGGCATATAGATTTTACCTATACTGAATGTTTTTATAACTGTGTCGAGTCCTCCAATATGGTCTTCATCTGTGTGAGTTCCTATTAATACATCAATCTTTTTAACCCCTTGTTTCTTTAGATAAGCTACCACTAGTTTATCATCTTCATTGTTTCCTGCATCAATAAGCATATTTTGATTACCCTGCTGTATAAGGATTGAATCCGCTTGACCAACATCAATATAATGCACCCTTAGGTTACTAACTGTTGCTTCAACTGGTATATTGAACTGTATTGTGGTGATTAAATACAAAAGTAAAATAAATGCTGATAATAATTTCTTTGTCTTATTTTTCAATTTTATCATTCCCCCCCCTTTTGATATTATATCATTATTATTAAAGTAAATTCCATTTATTATAGTATATAATTAACAATATTCCTCCCCCTATAAAATTAATACATACATCCATTATCATTCCTATTCTAACCCTTCCGTTCTTACTTTAACATCTGTATTTTCAATATATTACTTTCCATCATTTAGGGTTGAACTACGAATATTGTGGAATGTAAAGTAAGACGTAGTTACCCTAAAAACAGGGTAATTTCTTTATTTTGATGGATTAAGTGAATAAAGTTTTCAAAATAGTCTACACTTTAAATAATCCTTTATTATAAAAAATAACGAGCTAATAAGAAAAATACTGCACTGGGTTTCCCCTTTAGTGCAGTATTTTTCATAACATTGATAATCTAAGCTTTAAATCTTAAATAATATCCACCTACAAGTACCCAATTTTATCTCATATAACTTTTCAACCAAATTTAATCCCTCTGCCTTGCTCTTCTAAAGCACCTCATTAATACAATTACGCCTAATATGTACATAAGCAGTAGGCATATAATAATTGTGAACCCTATAAAAAATAATTTATACATCAATTAACACCTCTATAAAGAATTATTGCCTTATGATAGAATCTTAATCATATCATGCTCACCCCATGATAACTCTATATTTAATCTATACTTGATAATGTATTACAACATTAACAAATTATGCCCTCCAGCAGCTGCAACTTCTATAGCCCGTTTTGAGCTTTCTTGTCCCAATACATCTTCATAATCTAACTTCTCATTTATTAATATTTCCTCGCTGCATCCCCGCGCGTATGGCATC
>Ga0209123_1002711_pt1 | contig 14422 bp, 10 predicted proteins | sample BarGraIncu00431A_FD_184500 | JGI IMG/M metagenome (GOLD analysis project Ga0209123, IMG submission 184500) | Arctic peat soil microbial communities from Barrow, Alaska, USA - Barrow Graham LP Incubations 004-31A (SPAdes) (version 2) | ecosystem: Environmental > Terrestrial > Soil > Wetlands >...
AGACGATAGGAGGGTCCGGATGTGCCACCTGTGAGACGGTAAGTCCTTTCAGGGTGAGAGAGAGGCCCATCAGCTGGGCATGCAACCCCGGAAGTCGAACCGAATACCCTTTTAGATGACTGTTCATTCTTTTTTCCATGGTATTACGCAGAGGTTCGTCCATGAAAAATGTCGCAATATAGAGACCAAGGCTAAGCGCGACCGGTATGCCGGCACCCCAGCGAAATGCCCTTGAATTCCAAAGCTTTTTAGCCCAAGACCTTTCTGCTCTATTCTGCGCCATGCTCTCTCCGTGGTGACGGCATCATTCACCTAGTTCACGCCAAATGTAGGCCTGCGAACCTTTTTGTCAAACTTCGAAATCCTTGATCTGCCTAATCGGAAATACAAGCAGCAACTGGCGTGCCAGAAATACCTGCGGATGCCGGGTGGTCAAGTGCCCAATTCTCTTGCGAAAAAATGAGATAGAAGTGCGCAGTGGATGGGAAGCTGTCAGAGTAACCCGTCATATATTGCAGATGTGCCGGGCGTGACGGATGCCCCATGGTGAAGACTGTAACTTAGCGCTCGATCAGTTCTTCGTGTGCTGGCTTGACCTGTTCAATGTGGATTCGTGCTCTTTAAGCGAAACTGCATTTTTTCGCGAGTAGTTACAAGTGCTCGCGGCATTGTTAGAGTGCCTGCCCCATTTCGAGGCAGCCACAGAACTGTTCATTCATCTGGTATTGCACGGCACCATGTTGGTAGCATGACCCTCTTCCGCATGCTACTGTCATTATGACTGGCTCCTGTCATGGCAGATATTCATTGCAAACACTTTCTTACCAGGGTGTGAGATCTGTAGGATTTCCAGCTGTGCCAAGTTCTTGATATAGAATCCTCGCCCAATATCTCTCGCTGATTTCTATCGAACCACCAATTGTGACCTTCCATTGGCGTTACCAGCCCACCAAAACCTCACACTCTCATATGGTGTATACTTGCAGCTAGACCCCTATCGTTGATGTCCCTTCAAAGGTACGAATACGATTTCCGGACTGCCTGCCACATGGCCCACCGTTGCAAAGTATTAGGTCCTGTGTGATTGACAGTGATCTATGAGACAGGAGCAGCATTATGAAAAGCGACAGCTTTTACGCCACCACTTCTCCCGATCTGGATGAACTCTGCATCAACACGATACGTTTTCTTGCGGTCGATGCGATCCAGAAAGCTAACAGCGGCCACCCCAGAAACGAATCGCAGCGCCCCTCGCTGGTGGTAATACGGACCCACATTGGCTACGGCTCGCCCGACAAGCAGGACAGCTTCGAGGCCCACGGCTCGCCTCTCGGCCCCGAAGAGGTGCGGCTCAGCAAGGAGCGGCTTGACTGGCCCGTAGAGCCGAGTTTCCTCATACCGGAGCAGGCGCTCGAGCATTTCCGGGAGGCCCTTGTCAGGGGGAGCGCAGCCGAAACCTCTTGGGACGCGCTTCTTGGCAGTTATGCGCAGGAGTATCCGGAACTCGCCGAGGAATTTCGGCAGGTCATGGAAGGAGATTTGCCTTCGGGCTGGGACCGGGCTATCCCCAATTTCCCCGCTGACAAGAAAGGAATCGCCACCCGAGTCGCAACGGGAAAGGCGCTGAACGCGGTGGCGGCGCAACTTCCGCTGGTTTTTGGCGGTTCTGCGGATTTGGATCCCTCGACCTATACAGCCCTTAAGGGGATGGGCGACTTCGAGAGCGCTGCATTCCTGCCGACCGATCGCCAGGGGGCAGTCGGCGGTGAGTGGGGCCCTGGGGGCACTAATATCCACTTCGGCGTACGCGAGCATGCCATGGGGGCGATACTGAATGGCTTGGCCGCTCACGGCGGAGTCATCCCCTTTGGAGCCACCTTTCTCACCTTCTCGGATTACCTGCGCCCCACGCTGCGCCTGGCGGCGCTCTCTGGGCTGCATGTCATCCACATTTTCACTCACGATTCAATTGGCCTGGGTGAAGACGGCCCTACCCACCAGCCAGTGGAGCATCTGGCCAGCCTTCGCGCCATCCCGCGCCTGGTGGTGATGCGACCCGGTGACGCCAACGAGGCCTGCGTGGCCCTGCGGATGGCGCTTGCCATGAAGGGGCGGCCGGTGGCGCTGGTGCTGTCGCGCCAGGCGGTTCCTACCTTGGACCGTACAATTTACGCGAGTGCTGAGGGAGTCGCACGTGGAGGGTATGTCCTGGCCGAGGCGCAAGCCGGCCCCCTTGAGCTGATCCTGATCGCAACCGGATCGGAGCTCTCCCTAGCTCTAGAGGCACGCTTGGCCCTGGCAAAGGACGGAGTCCGAGCTCGGGTGGTATCCCTGCCGAGCTGGGAGATTTTTGATGAACAGCCCCAAGACTACCAAGACGCCGTCCTTCCCCCTGGTGTAACTGCACGTCTTTCTATAGAGGCGGGTTCGCCCCAAGGGTGGCACCGCTATGTTGGCTCCGGGGGCGGGGTCCTCGCAGTGGAGGATTTCGGTGCCTCGGCACCAGGTGAGGTGGTGCTGAGGGAATACGGCTTCACCGTGGAGAGGGTCTGCAGTCTCGCCCTGGCCCTGCTGGGCCGAGCCGGAAAGGGGGAATAATGCACATCGGAATTGCCGCTGATCATGGGGGTTTTGCCCTGAAAGAGCAGTTGCTGGTGGCTATGCGGGCAGAGGGGTACGAAATTGTCGACTTCGGCCACGCTTGGCTTGATCCTGCTGACGATTATCCGGATTTTGTGATTCCGCTGGCCCGCGCCGTAGCTGCCGGGAGGCTGGAGCGGGGCATCGCCATTTGCACTAGCGGTGTGGGTGCCTCCATAGCAGCAAACAAGGTTGCCGGGGTGCGGGCCGCCCTGATCCACGACGAGTTCTCCGCGCACCAGGGAGTAGAGGACGACGACCTGAACGTGATCTGCCTGGGTAGTCGCGTTGTTGACTACGACCTGGCGCATAAGTTGGTGAGCCTCTTTTTAGCGGCACGCTTCAGCGGTTCCGAGCGTCACTTGCGCCGGCTCGCCAAGGTATCCATGCTTGAACAACAGGAGAAGATCATGAAAGATAATCCGCTATTAAAGCTTGAGGCTTTGGGGCAAAGCATCTGGCTCGATTTTTTGAGCCGCGGAATGCTGGTCTCGGGCGAACTTTTGTCGCTGATCCAGAAGGATGGAGTGAGCGGGGTTACCTCCAACCCGGCCATATTCGAGAAGGCTATCGCCCAGAGCTCCGACTACGATGACGCTATCGAGGCGCTCGCTCGCAGAGGGTTGAGTGTTCCCGAGATCTACGAGGAGTTGGTTGTGGAGGACATCCGGGTGACAGCCGACCTGCTGCATCCAGTATATGACAGGCTGGAGGGCAGGGACGGATTCGTGAGTCTCGAGGTGTCTCCCCACCTTGCCCACGACAGCGCCGGAACCCTCATCGAGGCGAGACATCTTTGGAAGCGGGTGGATCGTCCCAATCTGTTCATCAAGGTCCCCGGCACCTGGGAGGGGCTCTCCGCAATCCGAGAACTGATAGGTGAGGGGATCAACATAAACGTTACCCTTTTGTTCGGAATTCCGCGCTACCGGGCAGTTGCCGAGGCCTATCTCGACGGCCTTGCCGAGCGGGCCACACGGGGGCTTCCCCTGGAGCGGGTGGCTTCGGTGGCAAGCTTCTTTCTGAGCCGTATCGACGTACTGATTGATCCGCTGCTCGAAAAGCTTAGTAAAGGAGCAGGGGAGGGGCCCGCCCAGGATGCGGCGTCGCTTCGGGGGGAAAGCGCCATCGCCAGCGCCAAGGTTGCCCGCGAAGTGTACCGGGAGATCTTGGCGGGTGACCGCTATACAGCACTCGCTGCCAGCGGAGCCCGCCCGCAGCGGCTCCTCTGGGCTAGCACCGGCACCAAGAACCCAGCGTTTAGCGACGTGAAATACCTCGAGGCGCTGATCGGACCTGAGACGGTTAATACCACTCCGCTGGAGACCTTGGTCGCCTACCGGGACCACGGAAATCCCGCGCCTCTTCTGGATCAGAGCGTTCAGGAGGCTCTGCGTGTTTTGGACCTACTCGCGGACCTCGACATAGACCTCTCCGCCGTGACCCAGCAACTCGAGGATGAGGGTGTGGGAAAATTCATCCAACCTTTCGATAGCTTGATGCTGGCGCTGGAGCAAAAGCGCCTGGCGGCGCTCAACTGAGCCCCACTTGTTGAAAAAGAGAGCAAGAAAAAGGAGGCAATGGGATGAGAATTGGAATGGTCGGACTGGGGCGCATGGGAAGCGACATGGTGCGGCGTCTGCTAGCCGCGGGACACAAATGCGTGGTCTACGATGTGGCCCCGGCCGCCGTAGAGGCATTAATGCGCGAAGGTGCCATCGGGGCAAAAACGCCCGAGGACCTTATGGCAAAGCTCTCCGAGCCGCGCTCACTCTGGCTCATGGTCCCCGCAGCCGTCGTGGATCAAACGCTCGCCAACTTTAAGCCGCATCTTTGCGCAGGCGACATCGTCATCGACGGCGGCAACTCACACTTTCAGGACGATCTCAGGCGAAGTGCCCAGCTTCAGGAGCGTGGGGTAAAGTACCTTGACGCCGGCACGAGCGGAGGGGTTTATGGGCGCGAACGGGGCTACTGTCTGATGATCGGAGGGGAGAAAGAGGCCTTCGAGCGTCTCGAACCGATTTTTGCCTCTCTGGCTCCCGGGGTAGCTGCTGCACCGCGCACCACCGGGCGTGGTGCGCAGATCAGCAGCGCCGAAAAGGGCTACCTGCACTGCGGCCCAAGCGGTGCGGGGCATTTCGTCAAGATGGTCCATAACGGCATTGAATACGGCCTTATGGCCTCCCTTGCCGAGGGATTCAACATCCTTGAGCATGCCAACGTGGGGAAGATGGGAGGCGGGGCAGATGCCGAGACGGCTCCACTGCGGCAGGGCGAACTCTATCGCTACGATTTTGACCTCCCGGAAATCGCCGAACTCTGGCGCCGCGGGAGCGTGGTCTCTTCGTGGCTCCTTGATCTCTGTTCCCAGGCGCTCCTGACAAGTCCAGACCTTGCTGGGTTCCAGGGAAGGGTCTCCGATTCGGGGGAGGGGCGCTGGACGGTGAGCGCTGCCATCGATGAAGGGGTTCCAGCCTACCTTCTGAGCGCCGCTCTCTTTGGTCGCTTCAGTTCGCGAGGTGATTCGGACTTTGCCGACCGGCTGCTGTCGGCTATGCGGCAAGAGTTCGGCGGGCACCGGGAGCAGGGCACGGCTCCAAAAGGAGGTGGCGCATGAGCGAACCTGTCTCGGATGCATTCGTTTTTTTCGGGGCGACCGGCGACCTCGCCTACAAGCAGATCTTTCCCGCGCTGCAGGCCCTCACCGGCCGCGGTCATTTCGAGGTCCCCTTCATCTGCGTGGCGAAGTCCGGCTGGACCCTGAAAAAGCTCAAAGAGCGGCTCAAGGAGAGCCTTGAGAAACACGGTGGACTGCACCAGGAGGCCTACGAGAAGCTCTCTTCACGGATGGTCTATATCGACGGCGACTACCGTGAATCCTCGACCTTCGATAAGCTCTGCACGGCTTTACAGGACTCGGTACGTCCCCTTTTCTACCTGGCGATCCCGCCCAGCATGTTCGCGACCGTCGTCGAGGGGCTGAAGCAGGCTGGTTGCCTGCGGGAACCACGGGTAGTGGTTGAGAAACCGTTTGGCCGGGATCTCGCGTCAGCGCGTGAATTGAATGGGATATTGCGTTCGGCTTTTGCCGACCACGCGATCTTCCGCATTGACCACTTCCTGGGGAAGGAACCGATTCAGAACATCTACTATACCCGTTTCGCTAACTCAATTCTTGAGCCGCTCTGGAATCGGAACTACATTGCCAGCGTACAAGTGACCATGGCTGAGGATTATGGAGTTGAGGGGCGGGGGGCGTTTTATGAGGAGGCGGGCGCCATACGCGACGTGCTGCAGAACCACCTTCTGGAGATCATCGCCTACCTCTCGATGGACCCCTCGTCTGGCGACGATCCCGAGGCGATCCGCAACGAGAGTGCACGCCTGTTGCGGTCCGTGAAACCCCTCGATCCCTCCCACGTCGTGCGCGGCCAGTTCCGGGGCTACCGCGACGAACCGGGTGTGGCGCCGGACTCGCAGGTCGAGACATTCGTAGCGGTCCGGCTTTATATCGACACCTGGCGCTGGGCGGGGGTCCCCTTTTATATCCGGGCCGGAAAATGTCTCCCGGTCACATCGACGACCGTGACCATCGCCTTCAAGCGGCCACCGCGAGAGACCTTTGGCGAGGTTGTGCCCGCCTTCTCGAATCACCTGCGCTTTCGTCTCTCCCCCGATGTCCTGATCGGATTGGGCATCCGGGTCAAGGTGTCGGGTGAGAGGAGGGTGGGGGAGGATGTGGAACTGGTGGCATTCCGAAGCGAGGGGGAGACCATGGCACCCTACGAACGCCTCCTGGGGGACGCCATGCACGGTGATGCTGCGCTCTTTGCCTCCGAGGGAACAGCCGAGGAGCAGTGGCGCATCGTCGAGCCGATCCTCGGTAATCTGACTCCCCTCTACACCTACGACAAGGTGAGCTGGGGACCGGCCGAGGCGGATCAGGTCATTGCCCAGGATGGTGCCTGGTACAATCCGAAACCGGTCGAGGGGGCACGCTGAAACGCTGATCCCGATTATTTAAGCAGGCAGACGCTATGAAACGACATGGCAACAGGAGCATTTATGGAGATACCTGATCTCTACGCACCGGGCTGGCCGGGTATCCCAGCGCGATGGACCTCAAGCGCCAAGTCGGGCGTGGGCACTGCATTGAGCAGCAAGAGTTCTGTCTGGTTCACCCTGAGTCACGGCATTTTCAACGAGATTTATTATCCACGCATCGACCAGGCTTGCGTGCGGGACATGGGACTTATAGTTACCGACGGCGCCGAGTTCCGCTCAGAGGAAAAACGTGACGCCAACACAGAGGTCCACTGGATGGCAGATGGGGTACCGGCGTTTCGCCTCGTCAACACCTGCCGACAGGGGCGCTACAAAATCGAAAAGACCATACTCACCGATCCCCAGCGTGACGCCGTGTTGCAGCAGACTACCTTCAGCGCCCTAAGTGGACAGCTTTCCGACTACCGGCTCTACGTGCTGCTGGCACCTCACCTGGGCAATCAGGGCGCCGGCAATACCGCCTGGGTCGGCGAATATAAAGGCCTTGAGATGCTGTTCGCCCAAAGAAACGGCAGCGCCCTGGCGCTTGCCTGTTCCGTCCCCTGGCAAAAGCGCAGTGTCGGGTATGTTGGCATCTCGGACGGTTGGCAGGACCTGATGTCTCATGGGGAGCTGCTCTGGGACCACACGCGGGCCGAAGACGGCAACGTTGCACTGACGGGGGAGGTAGCTCTGGGTGAAGGAGACGGCACCTTCCTTCTGGCACTTGGTTTCGGACGCAATGCGGCCGAAGCGGGAAACCGCGCCCGGGGTGCACTGCAGGACGGTTTCGAGAGCGCCCGGGATGGATATTCCCGGCGCTGGACTGGTTGGCAGGAGAGTCTTCTTCCCCTTGACCGAGAGCAAACCCATGATCGCCAGAATCTCTACCGCGTGAGCACCTCAGTGCTCCGTTCACACGAGGCCTTTAATTTCCCTGGCGGTATCATCGCCAGTCTGTCCATTCCGTGGGGATTCAACAAAGGTGACAACGACCTCGGGGGCTATCACCTGACCTGGCCCCGCGACCTGGTCGAGTCGGCGGGAGGACTTCTGGCTACCGGTTGCCACAAGGAGGTTCGCCGGGTGCTCGGCTATCTGCAGGCAACCCAGGAAGCCGACGGGCACTGGGCGCAGAACATGTGGCTGGATGGTTCCCCTTTCTGGAATGGCATCCAGATGGACGAGACGGCCCTACCTGTTCTGTTGGTTGATCTGGCACGCCGCAAAGGGGTGCTCTCTGCCGCAGACGTGACCCGCTTTTGGCCCATGGTGCGGCAGGCGGTATCCTATCTGGTATGCAATGGTCCGGTCAGTCCCCAGGACCGTTGGGAAGAGGATCCCGGCTATGCGCCGTTCACGATAGCCGCCGAAGTCGCGGCACTCCTTGCTGCGGCGGACCTGGCAGAACTGAGCCGGGAGCCGTCCGTCGTGACCTATCTGCGCCAGACCGCCGACGCATGGAACTCCTCAATTGAGCGCTGGATGTACGTGACCGAAAGCGACTGGTGTCGAAACTACGACGTCCGCGGATACTACGTCAGGATAGCGCCGGTAGATGCGGCGGAATGCGCTTCCCGTTTCAAAAAAAGAATACACGTCAAGAACCTCGCCCCTGGCAAGGGGAGCCTGCTCGCCGTTCACCAGGTGAGTCCTGACGTACTGGCCCTGGTCCGTTTCGGTCTGCGCTCAGCTGACGACCCACGTATCCTCGACACGATCAAGGTCGTCGATTCCCTGCTCAAGGTGGAGACCGCACAAGGCCCGATTTGGCACCGCTACAATGGTGATGGTTACGGCGAGCAGGATAACGGCGAACCGTTCGATGGTATCGGGCGCGGCCGGGCGTGGCCTCTTCTGACCGGCGAGCGGGCCCATTTTGAACTGGCCTCAGGGCGGTTTGAGGAGGCGAGGCGCCTGCAGGGAACGTTTGAATCCCTTGCCAGCGTGGAAGGGCTATTTCCCGAGCAGACCTGGGACGAGCCTGACCTGCCAGAACGCGAGCTTTTTTTCAGTAAGCCATCCGGCTCCGCCATGCCCCTTGCCTGGGCACACGCCGAGTATCTGAAACTACTACGCTCGCTTTGCGACGGCAGGGTTTTCGACATGCCACCGCAGCCGGTGCAGCGCTATCAGGTCGATAAAATAGAGTCTCCTTGGCTCATCTGGCGCTTCAACCACAAGCTGCGCTCACTTCCGGCCGGGAAGAAGCTGCGAATAGAGACCCAGGTTCCGGCGCTTGTCTACTGGAGTGTCGATGCCTGGAACACTGTGCATAACGCAGCGTCATTCGATCCTGGGTTAGGGATGCACATCGTCGACTTGGACACAGCTTTGCTCCCAGAAGGAGGACGGGTCATTTTCACCTTCTACTGGCCCGACGCTGGAAATTGGGAAGAGACGGATTTTATCGTCGGCATCGCAGCCAGGCCAGCCGGTGCAGAGAGTTGTATCGTGGCCGTGTGATCGGCTTTTGATCAACAATTACATGGAGTCATCGCCGCAGTGCTGGCAATGGGAACATGTGAAGAGGGAGATGCTATGCTGATTCTTGCGGGAGACGTTGGTGGGACAACCACTCGGCTGGCATATTTCGAAGCGGACAGTGGGAACCAAGTAGTTCTGACCGAGGAGCACTATCCGAGCAGGGAACATTCCAGCTTGAATGAGATCTTACAGCGATTTACCGAGCAGCACCAGTTGACCGCAGAGAGGGCGTGTTTTGGGGTCGCGGGACCGGTTCAAAATGGGAGGGTTAAAACCCCAAACCTGCCCTGGAGCATTGATAGTTCCGAACTCGCCAGGGTTGTCGGGCTTCCGGGAGTACAGCTTATTAACGATCTGGCTGCCAACACCTACGGTATCAGTTGCCTTAAGGAAGAGGACCTGGCCATCCTCAACCCGGGTAAACCGGACCCCACCGGCACCATCGCCGTCATTTCGGCCGGGACTGGCCTGGGGGAGTCAATGGCCTTCTGGGATGGCACTACTCACCGGCCGCTGCCAAGCGAGGCGGGCCATGCGGACTTCGCCCCCCGCAACGAGCAGGAAACCGAGCTTCTCAAATTCCTGCAGGCCGAACATGGGCGGGTCAGCTACGAGCGGGTAGTCTCCGGTCCGGGCTTGATTAATATTTACCGCTTTCTGCGAAAGACTCCCTCCCTCCCGGAGGACCCGACCGTGACAGCTGATGTTGATGCAGGAAACTCAGCGGCAGTCATAACCGCAGGTATGGCTCATACCTGTTCCTATTGCACCAGAGCCCTCGACATTTTCATCAGCGTTTACGGAGCCGAAGCAGGAAATGCGGCGCTGCGGTTCCTGACAACCGGTGGCGTTTATCTTGGCGGAGGAATCGCGCCTCATATCCTCGCAAAGCTGCAGGAATCCGCCTTTATGGGCGCATTCGCAGCCAAGGGGCGTCTGGGGCCGTTGGTGGAATCAATCCCCGTAAAGGTCATATTAAACGATCGAACCGCGTTACTCGGAGCAGGCCGAGCTGCTTTTTCTTTACACCCTTGATCTGTAAAATCACCTGATTCCAGCCCCTTCACGCGGCTAATGTGCTTTATTTTTCGTTTTCTGAGACGGCCCCAAGAAAGGCGTTGAGTTCAAGATCCTACGGATGCAATCGACACCGGCACGCCCTCAGGCCGTTTCTTCTTCCACGTCATGGCGAGCCTAGCCCAGATTGAACAAGAACTTACGGTGGAGCGCACCCGTGCCGGGCTAGAAGTCGCCCGTCAACTTGGCCGTAAAGGCGGACGCAAACGGCAAATGACCGACAGCAAGATCGAATCGGTAAAAAAACTGCTGGCCAACGGCGTGCATCCTCGTGACGTGGCCAAGAACCTCGGAGTGTCGGTGCCAACGTTGTACCGCTGGATTCCGGCCTCATCATATCCTTAACGTGCCTTATTTCCCATTTGCAGAAGCGACCCCACCATCTCTAACCTTCTGCATCAAGTCCACCCTTAGCTTTTCGATTTCTTTACGTAATTCCGCCTCCAACGCCTTGGCTGCGGTAATGTTCGAAAAGGTGATCACAACTCCCGCTATGACGTTTTCCGTTGTGCGGTAGGGCATGATACGCACCAAATACCAGTGGCCGCCGGTGGTGGTGATCTGCTTCTCTGAAAAAACCAGTGTTCGGAGCACCTCCTGCGCTTCTTCTGCCATCGTGGGGTAGCTGAGGTCACAAACGATATCTGAAAGCGGCCGGCCCACATCACCTGGGATCAGCTTAAAGAGTTTGTCCGCTCCCGTGGTGAAGCGCCGAATATTAAGTTGGTTGTCGAGGAACACAGTAACTATTTCTGTGCTATTGAGAAGATTCTTCATGTCGTTATTAGCCCAAGAAAATTCGTCCATTCTGGATAGTTGCTCGGCGTTCACTGTTAGCAGTTCTTCGTTCAAGGATTGCATCTCTTCCCTGGAGGTGGTCAGCTCTTCATTGGTTGACTGTAGCTCCTCGTTAGTCGACTGCAGCCTCTTGTTCTGGTCGGTGCACCACGCCGTCCAAGAGCTCTAAAACCCAGGGATGTCGTTCGGAATCTCCAATGGAATGTGGTAAAGAGCGCGAAGACGGCTACACTAGGACGGAAGACGAGACCGCAAATTAGCCGCACTGTACAGGATGGTGGAGTCCGCGAGGGCGCAGTTCACCAATAAACGAAAGAGGAGATGAGCCGATGACGAAAGCTGAAATAGTGAAGATGGTGGCAGAAGTGGCAGGTATCACACAGGCAGCGGCAGACAAGGCAATCACGGCAACGTTTGAGGCGATCCTTGCCAGTGCCCTGGCTGGGGAGAAGACCAACATCCAGGGATTCGGTACCTTTGAACTGAAGGAGTCTGCCGCGAGGGAAGGCCGCAACCCGGCAACCGGTGCACCGCTGACCATTGCAGCAAAAAAAACGGTCCGCTTCAAGTTCAGCAAGTCGGCCGAGGATAAGGTCAATGGGAAGTAGGGCGGGGATCTAATATGGATTAGTGGCGCCCTGCTTTTCCCCTCCATGTAGAGCAGGGCGCTTGCTAGTTTACCCTTTCGTCTATCCGTGCAGCCTCTCTTTTTACCGGTTCCGACCCTGTCAGGGGAATTTGGGGGACCTTCGGTTTGGCGATGGTCAGGGAACTAACGCTCCAAGTAAAGAAGGATAAGAATAAAGACCCCGACGAGTAAAGCAACGGATGGGTCGCCCTGAGGGCGGATTCTCTTGCCTTTGATGTTGGCCGCAGAAGGCTATCCGCCGGTTTACCTAGCTGGATACCTTAAGGATACCTTAAGGATAACCAAGGGGAGGGGGGAGTATGACGTTCCGGCTGGTGTCCGTGCCAACCTTGTACCGCTGGATTTCGGCCTCATCATATATTTAACGTGTCTTATTGCTCATTTGCAGAAGCGACCGCTCCACTAACCTCCATCAAGTCCACCCTTAAGTTTTGCGATTTCTTGACCCAATTCCGCCTCCAATGTCTTGGCTACGGTACCTGGAGTCTATGGTGGAAACCGACCCCTTCGAGTAGTTCCTCCTTTCCCTGGGCACATCAAATGAAGTTCCGTCAGAGATGTGTCCCCGGAGCCGACCAATACCCGCCAATAAAATGGCGCTAACGGGATGCTGCCCGTGATAAGTTCGGTCCCGTGCCATACTGCCCGTTGGCGAGTCCAGCGCTCGATCCGCTTGGCGTAGGTAAGGTGCTGATTTACAGATGGAAAATAAGCCGATTATGGTTCTCAACCAGCCGGAATTACGCACGATTACCGGCCCGGGTACCCAAAGTATGTCCCCTCTTACAGGATTAGTCCCCGAACCTTCTCAATACTCCGCCACAAAAATGACGATTTCGTCGTATATGGCAGGCGGAGGCGGACCTTGCAAACGCGTAGGTGAAGCTCAAGGTTTTTCAGAAAAGATTTAATTAGATAAGATTCTATTTGTTTCTTAGGCAGTTATCTGGCGGGGGCGTGAGCCATAGAAACGTCTTAGCAGATAAGGGTTTTTAGGCATGGAAGTTGTATCCATAATCCGCACGATCGACATCAAACTGATTCCCAATGCGCAGATAGGGAGATAAAGCCATGAATTGTCCGAGATGCAGAGGAAGAATGTATGCCGAGAAATACTACGACTTCGTCAGGTCCTTCGATGCCTGGAAATGCACCTGCTGCGGGGAGGTCTTGGATCCGACCATTCTGGCGAACAGAGCGAGGAACTCAAACAGCTTGCTAGGTTAAGCTTTTTGTTGGGAAATTAATAAAAAAGGGGCCGGCATTACCCATGATGCCACCGAATGTTGTCTCCGGCAGCTCTCATTCTCTTTTGCTCGAGTGAGGGCTGCTTTACGTTCTACTTGCCTAGTTTTAGCATAAAGCGCTTTTCTGGCCGTCATATCCAATCCGATCAGTCCCTGAAACGGGAAAAGGCCACCCCTCTACCTGTAGTGAGGGGCGGCCTTCCTGAAATTAGCCTGTTTCTTCGGTAGCTCGGCTACCTGTTATATTTTTAGGTAACAGGTCCGTCAGCTTTGTGTGCTTGGATTTTTCCAAGTTAACCTTTTCGGAAACAGGTTACCAATACTCTATCGTCTATTCAGAAGGTGTCAAGCGGCCGAATTAAAAAAACTCAGCCCCCGCAGGCCATCCGCAAAAACGACTGGCTTTCGACGGTGCACTATCCGACCCGCGTGGTTTGAGGAGATCGACTACTCCGCCGGCGAACATCGCCTTCGCCGTCACTGCAGGCGGCCGCAACTACACCCTGATCTTCGACACTGAGGACCTCTCCTGGAGCCTCTCCTTGGTCGAGACAGTCCCCTTTGAGGAAGTCCCCCCCTCTTCAGATCGATAGTGTTGAACAACATTGATGTTTCAGGCTGATACGGCATTATTCTAAATAAGCAACTACCAACTTATGTCATATGGAGGACAGCCACGCCAGTGCTAATTTACTTCCCGTCTAACACCTCCCGCACCTTTTTCGCCAGATCGGTCAATGAGAACGGTTTCTGAATAAAATGCACGCCTTCATCAAGCACGCCGTGAGGGGAGATGACATCGGCGGTATACCCCGGCATGAACAGGCATCTGAGCAGCGGATGGAGTCCATGGAGTTTTTAACCAGGTCGCGGCCATTCATGTCCGGCATGACAACGTCAGTCATCAGCAGGTGAATCCTACCGTCCTGCTCCTTGAACAGGCGGATCGCTTCACCTGCGGTCCCTGCCGTCAGCACCGTGTAGCCCTGCCTTTCAAGTACCATGGCGGCCATCATCAGGATGGCCGGTCCATCTTCCACCACCAGGACGGTCTCATTCCCATGGAGGAGCGACTCAACGAGGTCTTCCTGCTTCGCGTGTTCGCCCTCGGGAATGTGGCGCAGAAGATAGATCGTAAAGGTTGTCCCCTGGCCAGGTTCACTGTCAACGTTGATGAAGCCGCCATTCTGCTTGACGATGCCGTAGACCGTGGAAAGTCCGAGGCGCACCCTCACCGACCCCCTTAGTGGTGTAGAACGGCTCGAAGATGTAAACCTCTGTTTCCTTGTCCATGCCGCAGCCGTCGTCGCTTACAGGGTGGCGCAGCACCATCCGTGGTCCGGCATACCACATGATCAGGGCGAATCGTTGATACATATCCGGGGTGAAACAGTTCGCCCGGCACAGACCACAAACAGGTTTCGGCGCACCGTTGTACGGACACGTCTCAATCCGTTCGTTGGCGTACCGCAGGATG
>Ga0209123_1002713_pt1 | contig 14412 bp, 10 predicted proteins | sample BarGraIncu00431A_FD_184500 | JGI IMG/M metagenome (GOLD analysis project Ga0209123, IMG submission 184500) | Arctic peat soil microbial communities from Barrow, Alaska, USA - Barrow Graham LP Incubations 004-31A (SPAdes) (version 2) | ecosystem: Environmental > Terrestrial > Soil > Wetlands >...
TGAATATCTACGATATTACAATGAAGACCGGATTCGATCTTGCTTGGGCTATCTAACGCCAATTGAATTTCGACAACGGGTAGCATAAAATGATGGCATTCATGTACAAAAAAATGGGTTCAGTTCACAGGGCGGCTCAAACTCATTAACATCGTTGCTCAAAATGCGGTAACATATTCAGCATTCATAGCTATATTTGATCGGGAATTCAGGTTACATGCCCTTTATAACTAAGATAAATCACAAAATCATTGTATCTATATGACGAATAAATCTTCATGACGTGCCAAAGAATAGGGTAATCCCCGATTTCAATCATCGGTTTTGGCTTGAGGTGAGATTCTTCGCTGATGCGTGTTCCATAACCATCGGCTAAAATAACAACTTTCATATTTGCTTGCAAATGCAGATTCAATCCTTGTATTGAATAACCTGCTCCTCCTTTTAGTTTTAATCATAGAATTCTGACTTTTGCAGTTGGAAAGAGAAAGACAAGAAAGTATACACTATGATCATGTTGAAAAAAATGGTATAATAACTTACGTTGATCAAAATATCTGAAAAAATACGTCGGTTTTACAGAAAAGTTTGATTTGCTGTCTATAATGATGTGTAGTATCATCGACGTCAAAATGAAACGAATTTTGGGAGGATATTATTTTTGGAAACTCTTTTTGATAACATGATTATTCAAAAAGATATGAAGGAAATTGAAGAAAGCAATATTGTTGATTTCGGTAAAATTATGAATAAAACTTTTTTGATTACTGGATCTACGGGAATGTTGCCCTCCTATTTAGTTTATTTCCTGATTTATCTTAACGAAAAAAATCCAGAAAATAATATACGCATTATTGCACAGGCTCGTAATCCGGAAAAAGTCAGGAAAAAATTTGGAGAGTACTCTTTGAAATCTTATTTTAGATGTATTCTTCAGGATGTATGTGAAAAAATGCAGATTGATGAGCCTATTGACTATATAATTCATGGTGCAAGTCTTGCCAGCTCACAATTTTATGGAACAAATCCTGTTGAAACACTGCTTCCAAATGTCTTGGGCACATATCAATTGCTTGAACTGGCCAAGACAAAAAGTGTGCAGAGTTTTTTGTTTTTTAGCAGTGGAGAAGTATACGGAACTGTCGAAAATCGGGATAAAATTAGAGAACAGGATTACGGTTATCTCAATCCGCTCAACATTCGCAGCTGCTATGGTGAAAGTAAACGAATGGGAGAAAACATGTGTGCATCCTGGCATCATGAGTATCAGGTTCCGGCAAAATCCATCCGGATTCATCATACGTATGGTCCTACTATGGATATTGATAATGATAAACGAGTTTTTTCTGAATTTGTTGCGAATGTTGTTCACAAAGAAAATATCATAATGAAAAGTGATGGAAGTCCAATCAGACCTTTTTGCTATATTACGGATGCCGTACGCGCTTTTCTTATAGTTCTTTTAGATGGTGAAAATGGAGAAGCATATAATATGGGTAATCCTGATTGTATGATTTCTATGGGTGATCTGGCAAGAGAACTCATTAGCATTAAACCGGAGTATAAACTGACGCTTACCTTGCAGCCCAGGGTGGATAGAAATGATTACCTTGAAAATAAACATCCTAATACGGCAGCAGTTGATATTGATAAAATTAAAACACTCGGTTGGGAACCCAGAATCTCTATACAAGAAGGCTTTAAAAGAACTGTCGAGAGTCTAATTAACGGAGGAAAAAATAGGGGATGAAGAGAATCAGTATTGTTATTCCAACTTATAATGAAGAAGAAAACGTAGTTGCAATGAGCGATGCAATTATTGACCAATTCAAAAAAAATTTGCCTCAATATGATTATGAAATTATTTTCATTGACAATGACTCGAAGGATAATACAAGAAATATGATCGAAGGACTTTGTCTTGTCAATAAAAAAATCAAAGCAATTTTTAATGCAAAAAATTTTGGCCAGAATAATTCGCCGTACTATGGTTTGTGCCAAGCTACAGGCGACTGTGCAATTCTGATCGCCGCTGATTTTCAGGAACCTCCGGAGATGATTCCTGAATTTGTAAAAGGATGGGAGGAGGGGTATCAAATCGTATGCGGTATCAAAACATCCAGTAAAGAAAGTAAAATCATGTATTTTTTGCGGACCTGCTATTACAAACTAATACGCAAGATGTCATCCATTGAACTATTTGAACACTTTACGGGATTGGGACTCTATGATAAAAGCTTTTTGGACACTTTAAGAAAAATAGATGATCCAGCACCGTTTCTTAGGGGTGTCGTCGCTGAACTTGGCGGCCATAGGAAAGAAGTTCCATATCAGCAGCAAAAGCGAAAAAATGGAAAAACAAATAATAACTGGTACCTCCTATATGATATTGCCATGTTGAGTTTTACCTCCTATACGAAGATTGGAATGAGATTTGCTACGATTTTTGGATTTCTTTTTTCAGCAATCGGCTTTGTTGTTGCTTTAGCTTATTTACTTCTCAAGATAATATTTTGGAATTCTTTTTCTGCTGGTACAACACCGATTCTTATCGGTGTCTTTCTGTTTGGTTCCGTTCAGCTTTTCTTTATCGGGCTATTAGGCGAATATATTATGAATATAAATACCCGTGTTATGAATAGGCCACTGGTAATAGAAGCGAAAAGAATCAATTTTGACGACAATAAGTAAGGAGAATCATCATGTCACTTGAGAAAGCAAAGGAACTTCGCGAACAGATTCTCGACCTGACCCGTTCCTATTATGAGGAACAGTTCGGCGGGAAGAAGCCATATGAGCCAGGAGACCGTATCTCGTACGGCGGAAGATATTTTGACGAGAAGGAAGTTGTCTCGCTTGTCGATTCTTCCCTGGACTTCTGGCTGACTGCCGGTAAATACTGCCTCCAGTTTGAAACGGAGTTTGCAAGGTACCTGGGACTTTCTTTCTGCAGCCTGACTAATTCAGGTTCGTCAGCCAATCTTCTCGCTTTCATGGCCCTTACTTCACCGACACTGAAGGACCGCCGCATCATGCCGGGCGATGAGGTCATCACAGTGGCCTGTGCATTCCCGACGACTGTAGCGCCGATCATGCAGTACGGTGCCATTCCGGTATTCATTGATGTCACCCTGCCGACCTACAACCTGGATGTGACGCAGCTGGAAGCAGCGCTTTCCCCCAGGACAAAAGCGGTTATGGCGGCACATACGCTTGGCAACCCGTTTAACCTGCGTGCCGTAACGGCATTCTGTAAAAAGCACAGCCTGTGGCTGATCGAAGACAACTGTGATGCGCTCGGAAGTGTCTATGAGATGCCGAAAGGCAAAAAACTTACCGGTACGATCGGCGACCTGGGTACATCAAGCTTCTACCCTCCGCACCATATGACAATGGGGGAGGGCGGCGCCATTTATACCAACAGCGCACAGCTGCGCCGCCTTGTGGAGTCTTTCCGTGACTGGGGACGCGACTGTTACTGCGCATCCGGCAAAGACGACACGTGCCATCACCGTTTTGACGGACAGTACGGCGAACTTCCGCAGGGGTATGATCACAAGTATGTATATTCCCATCTGGGTTACAATCTTAAGGCTACGGAAATGCAGGCGGCCATCGGTGTCGAACAGCTAAAAAAGCTTCCTGCCATTGTGGAGGCCCGCCGGAAGAACTGGCAGTACCTTCGTGATCAGCTTGATCACCTTTCCGACGTGTTTGTACTTCCGGAGGCGACAGAGTATTCCGAGCCCAGCTGGTTTGGATTCCTTCTGACCATCCGCGGGGATGCCGGCTTTACCAGGGAAGAGATTGTACGCGAACTGGAAGGCAAAAACATTCAGACCCGCATGCTATTTGCCGGAAACCTGATATATCATCCGTGTTTTGACACGCTGCGCGCCTCCGGGGAAGGATACCGCGTAGTCGGTGAACTGACCAATACGGACGTTATCATGAATCAGACGTTCTGGATCGGCGTATATCCCGGCATGGACAAGGTCCGCCTGGACCGTATGGTTGAAGTAATTACGGATTTTGTAAAAGAAAGGTAATCGTGCCTGCAATGAGGAAAATGCTCCAAAGAATATATGACACAAAATTCTATAGGAAATTCCATCAGTTTTTTAAGTTCTGTATTGTCGGCGGGACGAACTTTCTGATCTCCCTGATTGTGTACTACTTTGTGCTGTGGATTTTCGGGCGTTTCCCTGACGGGACGCATTCCGCCAACTTCCTTGTGTCTTTTCTTTTCCGTTATGATTATCAGATCGCCAACATCATGGCTTTTATCATCAGCGTATTGAATGCGTATATCCTTAACCGGGTATGGGTGTTCAAGAAGGAAGCGACAAAGGCGGCGCACGGAGCTGTTTTCCGTTTCTTTGCAAGTTATGGATTCACATTTTTATTATCCGTTTTCCTTGCCTGGGCGTGGGTGGAACTGTTTTCCATTTCAAAGGATCTTGTACCGTTTCTGAATGTGCTGATTACGACGCCGATCAATTTCTTCCTCAGCAAGTACTTTTCTTTCCGGAAAAAGAAAATGCACATCGAAGGTGCCGATCTGGAACCGTTTGAGACGGATGATCAGACCTTGAGCCCGAAATAAGGAATCACATACTTATAAATGCCCTGTGCAACACCGGATTCCCAATTGGTTCCGGTTATGTACCGGGCTTTTTGTTTGACTTCATCGGAGCTGTTGCCCATTGCAATTCCCAGGGCCCCGCACGTAAACATGCTGATATCATTCTCCTGGTCACCGAAGACGGCAATGTTTTCGACAGGAATGCCCAGATATTTTGATAAAGACAATACACCGTTTCCTTTGGTCGAACCGTCCTGCATGATATCGAGGGATTTGTCCATGGAAAAGAGAACTTCAAGTCCGGGAATACCCTTCAAATATGCATACTGTTCCGCACGGGGGGAATAAAGCAGTATTTTGTTGATATCGGGTAGAGTTTTCTCCAAATCCGAAAAAGCAAACTCATGAAGGGGCGCTCTTTTTCCGGACGGGACTGTTTTGTTATAATCATGGAACAGGTTGATTCGGGAACTTCCGGGGGCAAAATACACCATATGTCCGGAATACATAAGAAAATCCGCCTTCTGTTCCAGCAGGTACAAAAGCAGCGGACGAAGAATAGCTTCATGAATGGGATTCTCCCGGATAATCGTTGAATTATCGCTTGTAACGAGCATTCCGCCGTTACAGGTGATGACCGGAAGCGTAAGGGAAAGCATCTCCACATACTTGCCGATCAGAAAAGGGCTGCGACCTGTCGCAATAGAGACTCCGACACCCAGGTCCCGAAGCTTACTAAGTGCTTCCCTGTTCTCCGGAGAGATACTCTTATCAGGCGATAAAAGTGTATTATCCATATCGAAAATACAGAGATACTGCATTAATCTATCCGGCAGACCACAGGAACAGGTTCTGCGGCAGGTTCTGCAAAGGCGCATATAAGGGAGGTGCAGCATTCAATGGCTGTCTGGATATCGGTAAGGAAGGCTGTCGTCTGCTCGGAAGCAGATATTTGAAATGCATTGAAGTCACGAAGGAAAGAAGACTGGCTGAGCGAATACTGGTTGTGCCAGTTCTCAAATAATTCCAGGAGAGACTCCGATGTTGCATAAATGGCCTGTGTATCCGGATCGGTGGGATTGAAGCGGCACAGTGATTCAATCTCTGCTTTGTGTTCGTAAAAGTAATCCCGCATGGCATGTTCATAATCCAAATGGCGTTTGGCTCCGTTGATGCCGGAACCCTGATGGGCCACGCAGAAGAAATCACACAAATAGTGGCTGACAATTCCAAGGCGAAGGGAAAATACTGGCGAAATAATGAATTGTTCCAAGTCATGCTCGCGGTGCTTATTCAAAGACAAATCGAGTTTTTTGCGGATGTAGTATGCAGAGCGGGCCTCGAAATGCGGATGCGTAACAGGAAGCCATGATATATCAGGAAGTATATTGCCAAGTGCGTACCAAAAGGGTGAAATTCGAATGGATTGATCCTTGGGAAGGGAAGCAATCACGTTTTTGCGAATCATTGCCCCCATATGTCTGTGGAGCTTTGTAACCATTTATTTATGATTTCCTCGAATGTAGCTAGAATGCATTGGATGCATTGGGCGGAAGGATATAAATCTCATTATACGTCACAATAAAAACAAAAACATAATTTCAATGAAAATTTGGTGCCGGATTAATGTATATAGAGGTGTGATAAATATGTAAAACCCAACGTTACGCCTGTGTTAATTTTTTTAAAATATTGCGGATTGTATTGCAGAAATGCGCTTGGTATAGTAACTTTATATACAGAGCTTTCCGGCAATACTTTGCTGTGTTACCGCATGTATATAGTTCAATGAGCAAACATCTCGAAAGGTTTGGGGTTACTTCTAAATGAAAAAATCTAACAAGACAAAAAACAGCACACGTAAGGCGATTATTTTGGCTGCCATTGCACTGGTCGTTGTCGCAGCGGCCGGTTCAGCTACATATTATTTTGCCACCAAGGAGAAAACATATCCAGTTGTGGTTTCCGGCGGGCAAACGAAGAAAATGACCGTGGCTGAATTAAAAAAAGCTCTGGATCTGGACACGATTTATCCCGGTATTACGATTAACGGGGTGGACATGTCCGGCAAAACCAAGACGGAAGCTGCTGCTGTATTTGCCGGTGAGCCTGCTTTGGATGCACCAGACGTTGCTATTACCCTGACTGTTGACGGCGTTGAATATCCGCTTGATTCTTCCGTAATCAAAATTGCCTCCAACCTTTCGGCTGTTATTGACGAAGCATATAATTATAATAGGACCAGCACGAAGACCGTCGAAGCGGAAGCACTCGTTGAAAGATATGAGACCCTTGTATCTCTTGCAGCGACTACCAAAAACTTCACTACGGAATATACGGCCGACACGGCACAAGTAGACGAAGCGGTTCATGGTCTTTTGGATCCGCTCGTAATTGTTCCTGTTGATGCTGCCGCATCATCATTTGATAAGGAAGCGCTGAGCTTTGTGATTTCGGACTCGATCCCCGGTCTGGACGTTGATATCGACGGAGCGATTGCGGCTGTGAAGGCTGCGATTGATAACAAAGAATATGTGAAGTCTATTCCGGTTACAACTACGGTAGTTGAGCCGAAGATCACCAAGGATTTACTTGCCTCAAATTTGGGACTTGTGTCCACTACGACTACTGTAACATCCGACATCGACAACCGTAATATCAATATTGACCTTGTCTGTAAGATCATTGACGGCCTGGTCCTTCAGCCCGGTGAGTCATTCAATTACAATGACTTTGTTGGACAGCGTACGGCCGAAAGAGGATTCAAAGAGGCTGTCGGAATCTATGAGGGTACGACGCGCCAGGAGCTTGGCGGCGGTATATGCCAGGTCAGCGGCACAATGTATCACAGCGTGCTGATGGCCGACCTTAAGGTTGATGAGCGTCATCCGCATTCGTGGCCGAGTGGTTATGTTGATAAGGGCACGGATGCGACCGTTACATGGGACGGAGTCAATTTCCAGTTCGCAAATAACTCGGAGTACCCGGTTGCGATCCACGCATACTACAAAAATCTTAAGGTAACGGTTTCACTCTACGGCCGTCCGGTCGCGGACGGGATGACCATCAAAGTCGTCGGCGTCGTTACATCGGATACACCTCCCGGACCGGTGGAATATGTAGCAGATCCGCTCACTCCTATTGGGACAAAACCGAAGCAGCTCAGGGCTCCCCATGACCGGATCACTGCAGAATGCTATAAAATCTATTATAAAGACGGCGTGGAAGTTAAGCGTGAGCTTGCCTCCAAGAGCACATATAATGCCATTACAGAGAAGCTTAACATAGGAGTTCTCGCTCCGGACGGCACAATCTGCCCGATGGATCCGCTGACAGGCATTGTTACACTTCCTGCCGGGACACCGACAGTGACACCGCCTGCCGCAACACCTGCTGTAACACCGGCTGCCTGAAGCTTAATAACACATTATGAACTGCGTTTTAATCCTCTGTGCACAGTGAAATGCTGCACAGGGGATTTTTTACTTTTTTTCGGATGTTATGCAAGGCTGTAGTATTACCGGGCCAAAGTATTACCAAGTCAAAGCATTACCAAGTCAAAGCATCACCGGACAATTAATCACCGGACCAAAAAAGGACCGCCCTGCTGCAGCAAACTGCATTAGGACGGTCCATCAGGAACAATGAAAAGTATTCTACTTTTTGATAATCATTGCCTTGTTCCAGCAATCCAGAGGCTCAACCCCGAGAAGTTTGGAAAGGGTGGAGGCAAGGTTCGAAAGACCGTAATCGTTGCTTTCAATCACTTCGTATGCATCCCTGTTCGGGGTATTATCATAGAAAATACAGGGAACATGATTCAAAGTGTGGCTTGTCTTGGCACGAATGCGGCCGGTCTCATCTTTCTGCGGCTCGCCGGATTTGGATAGCTCATACATTTCTTCCGCATTGCCGTGGTCCGCCGTAATGATGGCCATTCCGCCGGCTTTGTCGATCGCGGCTAACAGGCGCTTCAAGGCGATATCAACTGACTCGACGCCGATGATTGTGGATTCAAGGATTCCTGTGTGCCCTACCATGTCGCCGTTGGGGAAGTTGACGCGCATGAACGGGAACTTGTTTTCCTTGATTTTCGCAAGAAGGACATCCGTAATCTCGGCGGACTTCATCCAGGGACGCTGTTCAAAGGGAAGGACGTCTGACAGGACTTCAATATATTCCTCCAGGTCCTCATTGAATTTGGAGGCGCGGTTGCCGTTAAAGAAATAAGTTACATGCCCGAATTTCTGTGTCTCGGAAATTGCCAGCTGTGCTACGCCTTTATCTGCAAGAAGTTCTCCGAGGGTATTCCTGATGAGAGGAGGGGAAACCAGGTAATTCTTCGGTATGTGCAGGTCACCGTCATATTCAAGCATGCCGGCATACAGGACTTTGGGAACACGGACGCGGTCGAACTTGTCAAAAGACTCGTCCGCCTCGAATGCATTTGTGATTTCCTGAGCACGGTCGCCCCTGAAATTAAACAGGATCACGCTGTCCCCGTCTTTCATGGTTCCTATGGGTTTGGCATTTTCTGTTATCACAAAAGCAGGGAGATCCTGGTCGATTACTCCGGGTATCTCTTTGCGATAAGTCTCAATTGCGTCTGAAGCCGATGCAAAACCACGGCCTTCGCCGAGCACATGGGTATTCCAGCCTTTTTCGACCATTTTCCAGTTGGCGCCGTACCGGTCCATTGTGATCTTCATACGTCCGCCGCCGGATGCGATCCGGTAATCCGTCGAAGCATCACTGAGCTCGGATAATTTGGCTTCAAGCTGGGCAACATATTTAAGTGCGCTTGTCTCCCCGACATCGCGTCCGTCCAGCAGGATATGGACACGGGCCCGGGAAACGCCCTCAAGCTTAGCTTCCTCAAGCATTCTGAGAAGGTGGTCAATATGCGAGTGGACATTCCCGTCGGAAAGAAGTCCGATGAAGTGCAGCGTTTTTCCATTCCTGGCACCGGAAATGAGAGCTTTCCAAATGGGACTTTCATAAAGGGCCTTTGTGGCGATGGATTCATTTACAAGCTTGGCACCCTGTGCATAGACCTGGCCCGCGCCGATCGCATTATGACCGACTTCGGAGTTGCCCATGTCGTCATCGGATGGAAGTCCGACGGCAGTACCGTGTGCCTTAAGCTTCTGGACGGGGTAGTTTTTGAGGCAATTGTCAAGGACAGGCTTATACGCCATGCTGACTGCATTGCCGATGGCAGAGTCTCTGAGGCCTATTCCGTCCATGATAATCAATACGACGGGACCCTGATAAGAAATACTCATGTTATTTACTCCTTTTGCAGATACGATTCTGTGGTTTTTATCATACCATAGGAAGAACATCAGAATCACTATTCCCATTGATTGAAAAGTGAAATTCCTTCTTTATTAACGATAATCTGATGCTTTACCTTTCAAATTTAGGAACACACGCCCCTCCGTATGATATAATGTATGCGGTTCTTTACGTCTGTGACGGACGGCGATACATAATTCCCTGATTCGGGAAAAATTCAGTCGCTTATGGGCCGGGAATATCACTATTAACGGTAATACCGCTAATCAATAAGGAGGAATTTGAAAATGCCAAGATCCAAACAATCAATGGACGGTAATACAGCAGCAGCACATGTAGCATATGCTTACACGGAAGTTGCCGGTATCTACCCGATCACACCATCCAGCCCTATGGCAGATTATGTTGACCAGTGGTCCGCTCAGGGACGCGAAAACATATTCGGCAACCAGGTTAAGGTTGTTGAAATGCAGTCCGAAGCAGGTGCCGCCGGAACCGTTCACGGTTCCCTTGCAGCAGGAGCCCTGACTACAACATTTACAGCATCACAGGGCCTTCTTCTTATGATCCCGAATATGTACAAAATCGCCGGGGAACAGCTCCCTTGCGTATTCGATGTAACAGCCCGTACAGTTGCCTCCCATTCACTGAATATTTTCGGTGACCACAGTGACGTATATGCCTGCCGTCAGACAGGCTTTGCCATGTTGGCCGAGACAAATACACAGGAAGTTATGGACTTAAGCCCGGTTGCACATCTTGCAGCCCTCGAAGGTAAAGTTCCTTTCATAAACTTCTTTGACGGATTCCGTACATCCCATGAAATTCAGAAAATCGAAACATGGGATTATGAGGATTTAAAAGAAATGTGCAATATGGATGCTGTCGAAGCTTTCCGTAAGCATGCACTCAACCCGGAACACCCTGCGATGCGCGGATCCCATGAAAACGGAGACGTTTTCTTCCAGCACCGTGAAGCCTGTAACACCGTATACGATGAATTACCTGCTGTTGTAGAAAAATATATGGCTAAGGTAAATAAAAAGCTTGGCACGGATTATGATCTGTTCAACTATTACGGTGCTCCTGATGCCGAGCGCGTCATCATCGCAATGGGTTCCATCTGCGACGTAGCAGAGGAGGTTGTTGATTACTTAACAGCTGCCGGGGAGAAAGTCGGACTTATCAAGGTCCGCTTATACCGTCCCTGGGTTTCCTCCAGCTTCCTTAAAGTCCTTCCTAAGACAGTTAAAAAAATCGCTGTTCTTGACCGTACAAAAGAGCCCGGCGCATTAGGCGAGCCTCTTTACCTTGATATTGCAGTCACACTTCGTGAAGCAGCGCTTAATGATGTCATCCTTTCAGGCGGCCGCTATGGCCTTGGCTCCAAGGACACACCGCCTTCATCCGTATTTGCTGTATTTACAGAACTTAAGAAGACTGCTCCCAAGACGCGTTTCACAATTGGTATTGTTGATGACGTTACCCACTTAAGCCTGCCTGAAGTTAAGCCGGCTCCTATTACATCTGCTGTTGGAACAGTGGAGTGCAAATTCTGGGGTCTTGGCGGCGATGGTACAGTTGGTGCAAATAAAAACTCAACAAAGATCATCGGTGACCACACGGATAAATACATCCAGGCATATTTCCAGTATGACTCCAAGAAGACAGGCGGTATCACTATCTCCCATCTTCGTTTCGGCAACAAGCCTATTAGGAGCCCCTATTACATCAATCAGGCTGACTTTGTAGCATGTCATAACCCGTCGTACGTCCTTAAAGGATTTAAGATGGTTCAGGATGTTAAGCCCGGCGGAATCTTCATGATTAACTGCCAGTGGTCAGACGAAGAACTGACGACTAAATTGAATGCTGCTGCAAAGAAATATATTGCAGACAACAAGATCCACCTGTACACAATCAATGCCATTGATAAAGCAGAAGAAATCGGTATGGGCAAACGTACCAATACCATCCTGCAGTCTGCCTTCTTCAAATTGGCAAAAGTTATGCCGATAGATGACGCCGTCAGCTTCATGAAGTCTGCTGCCAAGAAATCATACGGCAGCAAGGGTGATGCAATTGTTGAGATGAACTACAAAGCAATTGATGCCGGAGTAAATGCCCTTCACAAAGTTGAAGTTCCTGCTTCCTGGTCCAACCCTGAAGCAGATGCCCCTGAAGCAAAACTCACCGGACGCCCGGAAACAATTAAGATGGTTAAGGAACTGATGAATCCGATCGGATTAATGGATGGCGACAGCCTTCCTGTATCTGCATTCAAGGATAATGCGGACGGTCAGTTCGAATTAGGCGCTGCTGCTTATGAGAAGCGCGGTACAGCTGTAATGGTTCCGGAATGGGACGCGCAGAAGTGTATTCAGTGCAATACCTGCTCGTTCGTATGCTCCCATGCCACAATCCGTCCCTTCATGCTTACTGAGGCGGAAGTAAAAGCTGCCCCTGCTAATCTCAAGTGCGCCGATATTAAGCCAAAAGCCGGTGCATATAAGTTTGCAATGAGCGTTACACCCCTTGACTGTATGGGTTGCGGAGAATGTATCACCGTATGTCCTGCAAAGGCTATCACCATGGTGCCTCAGGAATCACAGCTTGATCAGCAGCCGGTATTCGACTACCTGGTTGCCAATGTAAGCAAGAAGCCTGGAATGCCTGCAGATACAACCGTTAAGGGATCCCAGTTCAACCAGCCTCTTCTTGAGTTCTCAGGAAGCTGCGCAGGATGTGCCGAGACATCTTATGCCCGTATCCTTACACAGCTCTTCGGTGAGCACATGTATATCTCCAATGCAACAGGATGTTCATCCATCTGGGGCGGACCTGCTGCAACTTGTCCTTATACAGTCAACAAAGATTCCAGCATGGGACCTGCGTGGGCAAACTCCCTGTTCGAAGATAACGCAGAGCATGGCTTTGGTATGTATCTTGGACAGAAGACGCTCCGTGACCAGGCCATCGAAAAACTGGAAAAGCTTGCCTCTTCTGCAGCAGCAACGGCTGAAATGAAATCAGCTATTGCCAAATTCATGGAAACAAAGGAAAGCACAAAAGAAAACACCGCAGCTGCAGACGCACTGGTTATTGAGCTTGAAAAATCTGCAAAATCAGGCGATGCACTTTCTAAAACAGTCCTTGAAAAGAAGCAGTATCTCGGTAAGAAATCCGTATGGATCCTTGGCGGAGACGGATGGGCGTACGATATCGGATTCGGCGGACTTGACCATGTCATCGCTTCCGGTGAGAACGTAAACATCATGGTATTTGATACGGAAATGTATTCCAATACCGGCGGACAGGCTTCCAAGGCATCCAACATCGGTGAAGTCTGCCAGTTTGCTGCTTCCGGCAAGGAAACGGGTAAGAAGAATCTTGCTGAAATTGCTATGAGCTATGGTTACGTATACACAGCACAGATCGCTCTTGGCGCCAATCCTGCCCAGGCTGTTAAAGTTATGGCTGAAGCAGAAGCTTACAACGGTCCTTCCCTTATCATTGCATATGCACCCTGCGAACTCCATGGAGTCAAGGGCGGCATGAACCACTGCCAGGATGAGATGAAGGCTGCTGTTAAGTCCGGTTACTGGAATCTGTTCTCCTTCAATCCTGCTCTCAAGGCAGAAGGTAAAAACCCGTTCACACTGACATCCAAACCGGGGGACGGAACATATCAGGCATTCTTAAATAACGAAACAAGGTATACAAGCCTGACCCGTACATTCCCTGACCGTGCAGCAAAACTTTTCAGCGAGGCTGAAAAAGCTGCGGCAGATCGTTACGACCATCTGTTAAAGCTGGTGGAACTGTACAAATAAGCCGAAACAGGGGAACAAAGAAACAAGAGGCCACGGGCGGTTGCGTTTACGTAACTGCCCGTGTTTTTTTATGAATTTCTATGAATTTTTATATGATGATTTTCAGCATGAAAAAATCGAATCCGGACATCTTTTGTGCGTATTCCGTATGCTATAATAAATGAGGTTCCTCCAGTCATGGAGGAGTGAACTGATACACCAACTAAGCAGTTTTCTATAAAGGAGATACTAAAATGGCGAAGAAACTTGAAAAAATGACCATGGACGGAAATACCGCTGCTGCATATTCTTCTTATGCATTTACAGAGGTTGCAGGCATTTTCCCGATTACACCATCATCCCCAATGGCTGACTATACTGATATATGGGCACAGCAGGGAAGAAAGAATATCTTCGGACAGACAGTAAACGTAGTAGAGATGCAGTCAGAGGGGGGAGCCGCAGGTGTCGTTCACGGCTCGCTTGCTACCGGTGCACTTACCACCACTTATACTGCTTCCCAGGGCCTTCTCCTGATGATCCCCAATATGTACAAGATTTCCGGTGAGCTTCTGCCCTGCGTTTTTCATGTCACGGCCAGAGCCCTTGCCGCACACGCACTCAACATTTTCGGCGATCATGCCGACGTTATGGCCTGCCGCCAGACGGGGTTCGCCATGCTGTGCTCAAACAGCGTGCAGGAAGTCGCTGACCTTG
>Ga0209123_1002715_pt1 | contig 14410 bp, 12 predicted proteins | sample BarGraIncu00431A_FD_184500 | JGI IMG/M metagenome (GOLD analysis project Ga0209123, IMG submission 184500) | Arctic peat soil microbial communities from Barrow, Alaska, USA - Barrow Graham LP Incubations 004-31A (SPAdes) (version 2) | ecosystem: Environmental > Terrestrial > Soil > Wetlands >...
CTAAAGATATGCTTAGTAAAATAGAAGAGAAAAAAGTAAATATTGCTTATGTAACACTTCATGTTGGAATAGGAACTTTTAGACCTGTTAAAGTAGATGATGTATTAAATCATAAAATGCATAGTGAAACTTTTATTATAGATGAAGAAACAGCTTCTGTTATAAACATAACCAAGAAAAGAGGCAATAAAATAATTTGTGTAGGTACAACATCTTGTAGAGTTTTAGAAAGTGCTACAGATGAAAATGGTATAATTCACAGTATGAGTAAAGATACAGATATATTTATATATCCAGGATATAAGTTTAAAATAGTAGATATACTATTAACTAATTTTCATTTGCCTGAATCCACATTAATTATGTTAGTTTCATCACTGTGTACAAAAGATATTATACTTAATGCATATAAAGAGGCAGTAGATAATAAATATAGGTTTTTTAGTTTTGGAGATTGTATGTTAATCAAATAATATGCTATATAAATGTATAAAAAGGTATAAAAGGTTACATAATATATTAAAAAATGAGCTAAAAGCGAGAATGTTTACATAATGTATTGACTTTAAAGCAAATATATAGTAGAATTAATATATATATGATTGAGAGGGAGTTGTTTATGGAAGAATTAATGCTTAGATTAAAAGAAATTGATGAAGAAATAAATGGAATAGCTGAAGTAACTGAAATGATTAGAAGAGAAAGTAATATTTTTGAGTGTTTTGATAGAGTAAATAAGGAGGTAGTATAAAATGGCAATAAACGATGTAGAAATAGAAAGAATAAAAAAATTACAAGAAAGAATAACTAAAGCAGATGAAAAGTTAAATGTTTTATTTAAGAGATATAATATTCCAGATGATATAACAAATAGCACAATTAAATTAAATTATGCACTTTCTGAAATTGGTGATGATCAGGCAGTAAGAGACGAGTTTCGTGAAAAATTTGCACTTGCACAAAAAGAGTATGAAATGACTGCAAAAAATATAGAAGAAGATTTTGTTAATCTGACTAATATAGGTAATACAAGAATAGAAAGAAAAGCAGAAATTTTGAGAAGTATAGAAGAAGACTATAATAAGAAAATTTTGGAAGAAGAAAATCAAAAAGCAAGAATAACAGTATTAGACGAAGAAATAAAAAACTTAGATTTAAGAAAAACAGAAATTTTGGGGCCTGATGGAAAAAGTGGTCTAATGGGTGAAGAAAAATCAAAAGCAAATAAAGCAAAGAATGAAGCTTCGAAATTAGCAAGAGATATTGCAGATATAGACGCTAAAATCAAAGAAATAGATGAAAAAATAGCAAAATTAAATGAAGCAAATAAAAACACTAATGATCCAGAAGAACTTAAAAAGAATGCTGCTGAAATTGCTGTTTTACAAGGTGAAAAAGGTAAATTAACTATCGATAGAGAAAAGTTATTTAATGAACGTAAAGATAAACAAAAAGAACAAAAAGAACACGAAGACAATATAACAAATCTAGAAGATGAAGTTAGAGATATAAATTCACAAATCGTTGTTAAATCTACAGAAAAAAACACATTGGAAAACGAGTTAAGATTAGCACCAATGGTTGCTGAAGAATTAAGAAAGAAAAAAGAAGCATATGAAAAAGATAAAGAAGAATATATAAAAATAGTAGATGAAACTGAAAAATTTTTAAATGAAAGTGGTATAAACGTTAAGGCGTCAAGAATAGCAGAAGAACCTGTAATAGAAGAAACAGAAGAACCTGTAATAGATGGAGCAGATGAGCCTATAATACCAGGAGCAGACGAGCCTATAATACCAGTAGCAGATGAGCCTGTTAAACCTGTAAAAGATGAGCCTGTAAAACCAGCAAAAGATGAAACTGTAAAACCAGGTGGAAATTCTACACCAAATGATGGACAAGTGTATGGTCAAGGTGAATTTTCTCAAGGTGGTAATTTACCAGTAATTACAGATGAAGATAGAAAAAGAAAAAATTTCGAGTATATTATTGGGGACTCAGGTGATGGATTAGTTTTACCATCAGATGACAGACTTAAGAGAATACAAAGTGAACTTGGTGGAAGAGACTATGAAGCAATGGTTAAAGCATTTGAAGAGTTAAAAAAATCTCCTGTTAAATTAACTAGAGATGAAAAAAATAAATTAAAAGAAATGATGAAATTAGACCAGAAAAACATAGCACAAACTGTAAAAGATATTGATCCTGCAAAATTAACTAAGTTGTTTGATTCAGTTGGGATTCAAATGTCAGAAACTGGATTAAAAGGGTTACACTTTTTTTCTTATGAGAGACCAAGTAAAGATGATGATAATTATGGAACTAAAGAATACGGTATATTAGATGGATTTACAAGTATGACATCAACTAATAAATCTAAATGGGAAGAAGTAGTTACATCATATACAAAAAATAAAGCTAATATGTCACCAGAAGAAATAACAGATTTTGAAAAGTATGTAATGACACCATTAAAATTTGGTACATTACAAGAACAAACTAAAGAAGTATGTAAAAATAGATTTCAAAAATTTTTCAGTAAAGGTGGAAATAAGCAAGTAGAATACATTAGAGCTGCAATTGCAAAAGCTGAAGTTCCAGAAGGTTCAGAACTTTCTTCTACAAGAAGAGCTAAGAATTTTGCAGAAAGTTTAAAAAATCAAACAGAACCAAATCCTCCACTTAATGATAGAGAAAATAGAACAGAGGACGAAAGAAATAGAAACGGAAGATAATAAATAAAAAGGTAAAGAAAAAATCGTAAACAATTTGTTTACGATTTTTTTTTTATTTCTTTTGATTTTTTCTCTTATTCTTATTCCTTACAAAAACTAATATTGTAATAACAACATATGCAATAAATATTACACCACTTAGGGTAAGAACAGTGAAATTTTTATCTATGGCTGATACAAACATAGATCCAATAAATCCACCAGATATGATACCACCTAATACTTCATGAGGTAGATGACCAGCTTTTAATTTAAGGTTACTTAGTAAATCATCAAATTCCTGTTGTAGGGTTTTAGCATTGATATCAGTATCAACTAATCTTAATTTGTCAATTCTATCTGACATATCCCTTGATGATGTTGCAATCTGTTTGATTGCATGTGCGTGCTCTTGTACCCTAAGTCGAACGCCCATAGCGTCACGAATCTCATAACAAGACCATAATACAAGGACGCAACCTACAAGAACAGATGAAAACATATCAACTTGTGGGTTGTTGATGGCATACGAATATATCATATGCCAAAACACAATGTTAAATGATACTAATATCGCTGTGTGACTTGATGGAAAATCTCCATCAGACAGCAATGTTTTTGCATCAAGTTTTCCAACTATGATACTATTGAGCAAGGTTTTGAATACTTGTACAAAAGCCATAGTAAAAACGGTACAAAGTGTTAGTGTAATTACTGAATTAACAATTGTTAAATTCATTTTATAAACCTCCATTTTTAGTTTAATAATATAATGTCGATTATACATTATACACTATTTTAGGCTATTTGTCAAATTATGAATATATGTATTATGTCACGTTTGTATCAAAAAAGATGTTTAAAATGTAATTTTACATAAAAAGTTAACATTTTATGAGTTTTTTTCAAAAAAGTATTGCATTTTAATTTTTTTTGTATTAAAATTATAACAAGTGGTAAGAAGTGGAGAAAAGTGGTGAGTTTTAAATGTTATTAGGAGAATATAACCATAATATAGACGAAAAAGGAAGAGTAAGTGTACCAGCTAAATTCAGAGATGATTTAGGGGCTTCGTTTATTGTTACAAAAGGTTTAGATAATTGTTTGTTTATATACTCAAAAATTGAATGGAATACATTTGAAACTAAACTAAAAGATTTACCTCTAACTAATCCAAATGCTCGTAATTTTATACGTTTCTTTTTCTCGGGAGCTACTGAATGTGAATTAGATAAACAAGGCAGAATTAATATACCACAGAATCTAAGAGAATATGCAGGTTTGAACAAGGACTTATCAATAATCGGTGTATCTACTAGAGTGGAAATATGGGATAGGGAAAAATGGAATACATATACAAGTTCTGATAATATGGATTTAAATGAAATCGCTATTCAAATGTCTAACTTAGGCATTTAAATATAATTACTTAAGACAAATTCATACAAATGATAAATTTAAAATATACAAAAGACAAACCTTTACAAATGATAAATTTAAAGTATACAAAAGATAAATTTAAAATGTACAAAAGATAAAGTTATACTAATATACAAAAGATAAAATATGTTTAACATATGTAATATACAAATGATATATATATATAATTAATATTAAATGGGGTAGTATATGGAATTTAAACATAAACCAGTTTTACTTGATGAATGCATAGAAGCATTAAATATAAATCCAAATGGAATATATGTAGACGGTACCTTAGGTGGTGGTGGTCATTCATTTCATATTTTAGAAAAGTTAAGTAAAAACGGAAAATTAATAGGTATTGATAGAGATAAAGAAGCATTAGCGGCGGCAGAATTAAAGTTAAAAGATTTTTCTAATAAAATAATATTTCATGGTAATCATGATGATATAAAAAGAATATTAGAAGAATTAGGCATAGATAAAGTGGATGGTATATTACTTGATTTAGGAATTTCTTCATATCAAATAGATGAAGCTGAGCGTGGATTTAGTTATATGCTGAACAGTAAGTTAGATATGAGAATGAATAGAGAAGATAAATTATCTGCTTATGAAGTAGTAAATAAATACAGTGGAGATAGCTTAAGTAATATTTTTTTTGATTACGGTGAAGAAAGATATTCAAAGCGAGTAGCAGCTAAAATATGTGAAGTAAGAGCAATAAAACCAATAGAAACTACACTTGAACTTGCGGCTATTATTAGAACTTGTATTCCATATAAAGCATCACAAGATAAAGGACACCCAGCTAAGCGAGTGTTTCAAGCTATAAGAATAGAAGTTAATGGTGAACTAGATAAATTAAAAGAAGCAGTTATTGATAGTGTGAATTGTTTAAATACATCGGGTAGACTTGCAATTATAACATTTCATTCATTAGAAGATAGAATAGTAAAACATGCTTTTGAAGAATTAGAAGGTAAATGTACATGTCCAAGTGGTTTTCCGGTATGTATATGTGAATATAAATCATATGGTAAGAATATAACAAAAAAACCTATAATTTCAAATGAATTAGAACTTGAAGAAAATACAAGAGCAAAGAGTGCTAAACTTAGAATATTCGAAAAGAATTAAATTTTAAAGTAAAGGAGTGTTTGTAATAATGCCTGCTAATCCAAAATTAAGTTATGTAACAGGATCTTCAGCTAGAAAATATGAATATTTAGATGATTATTCAAAACCAAAAAATAATCATATTAAAAAAGTAGTAAAGAAAACAGTTGTAAATGAAAAAGTTAAAGTTAAAACTGTTATTTTAATTTCTTGTTTATTTGTTATGCTTATGATTATTACATACAGATTTAATGTTATTAGCGAGAACAATTTAACACTTCAAAATTTAAAAACGGATTTAGAAAGAGTACAATCAAACTTAGCATCTACTGAGATGGGCATAGAACAAAGTACAGATTTAACAAAAATTGAAGCATATGCTAAACAAAAACTTGGTATGCAGAAACCTGATAAAAATCAAGTGGTATATATAGATACATCAAAAAATACGAATATTGTAAAAGAGACTAATATAAGTTTTGTAGATAAAATTATTGAAAGTATAAAAGGACATGTAAATAATATAAAATAGTAATAACTAAGACAAAACGCGAGTAATATGTAGTATGCTTTTAATTGTCTTAGTTTTTTCTATTAACGGGGGGTGAATGCTTTGTCTTATGTGGCAGTGAAAAATAAAAAACGAATAGTAGTGATTTTAATGTTTTGCTTAGTTGTGACGGTACTTCTTTTTGGTAGACTTATATACATACAAGTTATAAAATCTAAACACTATCAAGAAAAAGCATATGAACAACAAACACGTGAAAGAGTTGTTACTGCAAAACGTGGTACTATATATGATGCTACAGGTACAAAAATTTTTGCACAAAGTATTTCAACAAGTAAAATAACAATTATACCTAATAGTGTAAATAAAAAAGAAGAAGTAGGTATCAAGCTTGCTGAAATATTAGAAATAAGTGTAGATGATGTTATGGTTAAACTTAATAAAAATTCAGCTCAAGAAACTATATATTCAAAATTAGATAGTGAAAAGTCTCAGAAAATTTTAAAATATATAAGTGAAAATGATATTGATGGAATAAAAATAGATGAAGATACCAAAAGAATATATCCATATTCAACTTTATTAGCACATACATTAGGATTTGTAGGTACAGATAATCAAGGATTAGCTGGAGTCGAGTCTGTATATGAAAACGAATTAAAAGGTGTACCTGGTAAAATAGTTGGTAGTACAGATGGTAAAGGAAATGAAACACCTTTTACTAATGAGCAATATGTAGACCCTATTGATGGAAAAGATTTAATTCTTACAATAGATGCAACAATTCAAAGTATAACAGAAAAATATTTAGAAAGGGCGCTTAAAGAAAATATTGGATTATATGCAACAGCAATAGTTATGAGACCTTCTACAGGTGAAGTATTAGCTATAGCTACATCTCCAACATTTGATTTAAATGATCCGTTTTCACCAAATACTGATGAATTAAAGCAAAAATGGGATACACTTACTAAAGAAGAAAAAAGTAAAGAACTAAATGGTATGTGGAGAAATAAAGTTATATCAGATACAGCAGAACCAGGTTCATCTTTTAAAATAGTTACAGTAGCCGCAGCAATTGAAGAAGGCGTAGCTAAGATGGATACACCAGGAGAATTTTATTGTAATGGTAGTATGCTAGTAGATTCATGGACAATTAAATGTTGGAGATATCCTAGAACTCATGGAGCTGAATCTTTAAGAGAAGGAATAATGAATTCATGTAACCCAGTATTTATGCAAGTAAGTTCAAGACTTGGAGTCGACACATATGTCAAATATTTAGAGGCTTTCAATTTGTATTCCAAAACAGGAATTGATTTACCTGGAGAAGCTACAGGTATAATGCATGATAAAAAAACAATGACCGCTGTAGATTTGGCAACAACATCATTTGGTCAAACAATACAAATTACAACTTTACAAACTGCAGTTAACTACTGTGCAATAGCAAATGGTGGTTATTTAATTAAACCATTTGTAGTAAAAGAAATACGTTCTAAAAATGGTGATTTTGAAAAAATGACTGAATCACAAATAGTAAAACAAATAGTATCAAAAGCTACAGCTGATATAACGCTTAGTGCATTAGAAGATACTGTAAAATTTGGCACAGCAAAAGCTGCTCAAGTAAGAGGATATAGAGTTGCAGGTAAAACAGCTACTGCTGAAGTAGGTAGAGGAGCAGGATCAACGTATATGGCAGGTTTTGCAGGTATTGCTCCTGTAAATAATCCTGAGTTAGTAGTAGTAGTAAATATAATGGATCCTAAAGGACCTTTAGGTCACCAAGGTAGTACACTTTGTGCTCCAGTAGTAGGAAGCATTATAGATGAAACTTTAAGGTATTTAGATGTTAAACCTGAATATACAATAGAAGATAATAATATAAAAGAAAAAGTAGTACCAGATTTAAATAATAAAACTTATGAAGAAGCAACTAAAATTTTAACTGAAAATGGATTTAAGATAGCTTCGGATAATAAATTAATTGCTGCAGATGTAATAACAGATCAAATACCTAAGGCCGGTGCTAGTTTAATGGAAGGTTTAACTATACGTGTATATAACAATGCAGATGCAAAACAAACAGTTGCTGTTCCTGATTTAAGAAATAAATCTACTGAAGTTGCTAAAAAAGCACTTCAAAATATTGGATTGAATGTAAGAATAATCGGAAATGGTTATGTTCTTACTCAAGATCCATCGCTAAATTCAGTAATTGAAAAGGGTTCAATAGTTACTATAAAATGTGTTGATACAATGGATTTACCATAATATATATATAAAACTTGAAAAACTCAGTTAAATATGATAAAATATTAAAAATATCATATAATCTCGAGTAAACCAATATAACTTAAAAGCATATGATAAAATATTACATTAATATGTAATATAAAATATATAACATAAATATGTTTTAATATAGGAGGATATAAAATGATTTTACAATATTTATTAGAGGAAATGCCATTAATTAAAGTAGTTGGAAATACGAATGTTAAAATTAATAAAATAGAATATGACTCTAAAAAAATAATGTTAGGGGATATATTTGTAGCAATAAAAGGTTATTCGGATGATGGAAATAAATATATAGAGGAAGCAATAAAAAATGGAGCAGTTAGTATTATATTAGAAGCTGATGAAAAATTTGAAAATTCAAGTGTTACATTAGTATTTGTAGAAAATATAAGAGTCGCTCTTGGTATATTAGCAAGTAGATACTATGATTATCCTTCAAAAAAACTAAAACTAATAGGAGTAACTGGTACAAAGGGAAAAACTACAACTGCATATATGATAAGGGATATATTACTTGCATCAGGTAAAAAAACCGGTATGATAGGTACGATATATATAACATATGCTGATGTAGTTATAGAATCAGAGAGAACATCACCTGAATCATTAGAACTTCATAAGTTATTTAAAGATATGGTAGATAAAGGTATTGGGTATGTTGTTATGGAAGTGAGTTCACATGCTTTGGAATTAAATAGAGTTTATGGACTTAAATATGTAATTAGTGTATTTACTAATTTAGCTGAAGAACATTTGGATTTCCACAAAGATATGGAATCATATCTTGTCGCTAAATCTAAATTATTTGCTATATCAGATTTTGCATTAATAAATGGCGATGATATATATTCAAGTAAATTGATAAAAATGATACCTTGTAAAACAGCTAAATTTGGATTAGATAATGAAGTTAATTTAACAGCCACAGATATAAGAGTTAATACTTCATATACAGAATTTAAAATGTATATAAATAAGATGCTTGAAACTGTAAGAGTTAATATACCAGGAAGATTTACAGCATATAACGCACTTGCAGCGATAGGTGTTACTAGTATGCTTGGATGTCAAATGGATTCAATATTACCTGCATTGGCGGCAATAAAAGTACCTGGTAGAAGTGAAGTTATAGATGTTGGTAAAACATTTACTGTTATAGTAGATTATGCTCACAACCCTTCTAGTTTAGAAGCAATTCTTACAAGTACAAAGAGACACGCTAAAGGTAGAATAATATGTGTATTTGGTTGTGGTGGAAATAGAGATACATTTAAAAGAAGTGTAATGGGAGAAATGTCAGGCAAATATTCCAACTTTACCATTATAACATCAGATAATCCAAGAAATGAAAAACCTGCTGATATAATAAGTATGGTAGAAGAAGGTATGAAAAAGACTAATGGATTATATAAAATAATTGAAGATAGAAGAGAAGCTATAAAGTTTGCAATGAAAATAGCATGGAAAAATGATATTATACTTATCTTAGGTAAAGGTCATGAAACATATCAGATAGTTAGTGGTAGAAAGATACATTTTGATGATAGAGAAGTAGCAAAACAAATAGCAGCAGAGATGCCTGATAAAAATATAGAATTAAATCAATAATAAAGGGGCGAAATATATGAATGCACAAATGCTAAATTTAATTGTATCTTTTGTAGCTACTATAATACTAGGCGTAATTATTATTCCTATATTTAGAAAATTTAATGTAGGGCAAGTAGTAAGAGATGATGGCCCAAGTCAGCATCTTAAAAAAAATGGTACACCTACGATGGGTGGAGTTATTATACTTGCAGTTATAATCGTAATACTTGGTATAAGTAGTATAACATATCCAATACTTATATTGCCTCTTATTGCAATAACAGGGTTTGGATTAGTTGGATTTATAGATGATTACAAGAAATTAGTAAAAAATAACACTAAAGGTTTATCTCCTATGAAAAAGATATTAGGACTTATGCTAACAACAGCTATATTTATAATTTTATATGTAAACGTATTTCATTTGAGTACGGATGTTATAATTCCATTTTTAAATATACCTATATCACTATCACTTGGAACATTTATAGTATTTACTACTTTTATATTACTAGCATCAAGTAACGCTGTAAATTTAACAGATGGTTTAGATGGTCTGGCAACGGGTGTTGTAGCTATAATAATGACATTTTTTACGGTTATTGCTATACAAAATGGAGATACAGAGATGGCTATACTAGGATTTACAACAATAGGAACGTGTTTAGCTTTCTTATTATTTAATAGTTATCCAGCTAAAGTATTTATGGGAGATACAGGTTCGTTTGCTTTAGGTGGAGCAGTAGCATCTATTGCTATAATACTTAAAATGCCGTTATATTTAGCTATTGTAGCTATAATTTGTATACTAGAAACTGTATCAGTTATATTACAAGTAGTATATTTTAAAATGACTAAAGGAAAAAGATTATTTAAAATGGCGCCATTACATCATCATTTTGAATTATCTGGAATTAAAGAAAATTTGATAGTAAACGCATTTTGGATTGTTACAATTGCAGCGTGTTTACTAGCATATTATGTGTAGAGGTTAAAATATGATAAAAGATAAATTATTTGGTAATAAGAATATAAAAAAACTAGACTATCCTATGTTGTTAGTTATATGTATACTAATAAGTTTTGGATTAGTTATTTTGGCGTCTGCAAGTTCATATGCAGCACTTAGTACTTATTCAGATAGTAATTATTTTTTATTTAGACAATTAGGATTTGCTATGCTTGGAATATTCTTTATGATAATTATATCTAAAATAGATTTCAACATATACAAAAAATTTGCATATGTTGGATTTGCAGTCAGCTTATTACTTATGATTGCGGTATTAATACCTGGTATAGGTGTATCTGTAAAGGGAGCTACAAGATGGCTTGGAGTAGGTATACTGAGATTTCAACCATCAGAGGTAATGAAAATAATGCTTGTAATAGCAGTATCTTCATTTATTTCGTTGAATTATAAAAAATTAAAAAATATATGGGGATATATACCTACAATTCTAATGCTTATAGCAGTATGTGTAGTTATGTATTTTCAGAATCACTTAAGTGGAACAGTTATTATGATAGTTGGAGCTATATCTGTTATATTTTCCAGTGGAATTAAATTAAACTTCAAAGTTATTACGGCAGTAGTTCTAATTGCTATAATAGCGGGTAGTACGTTCATATTATCAGAAGATTTTAGAATGAAAAGAATAACAGCATTCTTAAATCCAGAAGTGGATTTAAAAGGAGATAACTGGCAAGCTGCTCAAAGTTTATATGCGATAGGTACTGGCGGTGTGTTTGGTTTAGGACTTGGTCAAAGTAGACAAAAGTTCCTATGGCTTCCAGAAGCTCAAAATGACTTTATATTTTCAGTTTTAGGTGAAGAGCTAGGACTTATGGGTACCGTAACAGTACTCGGACTATTTAGCTTTTTTATATATAGAGGATATTACATAGCAATTTCATGTAAAGAGCTATATGGTACATTAATTGCTACTGGTATCACAAGTGTATTTGCGCTTCAGATATTAATAAACATAGCAGTTGTAACTTGTTCGATGCCTGTTACAGGTATGCCCCTCCCATTTTTTAGCTATGGTGGAACAGCTCTGTTTATAAACCTTTGCTCAATGGGAATCTTACTTAACATTTCAAGAACATGTAAATAGAAAGGAGCTTTTCATGAGAGTTGTAATAACATGTGCAGGAACTGGTGGACATATAAATCCAGGTATTGCAATAGCAGATTTAATAAAAATGAATGAGCCCAATTCTGAAATTATATTTATAGGAACTGTAAACGGACTTGAAAATGATTTAGTTCCGAAAGCAGGATATAAAATATATAATATAAGAACGGGTAAATTACTTAGAAAATTAACTTTAGAAAATGTAAAAGCTTTATATAATGCATATGTAGGAATACATGACAGTGAAAAAATACTTAAAGAATTTAAACCTGATTTAGTGATTGGAACTGGTGGATATATATGTGGTCCTGTTATGACAGCAAGTAGAAAATTAAAAATACCATACATGCTTCATGAAGCAAATGCTTTTCCAGGACTCGCAGTTAAGATGCTTGCAAAAAGATCTGCATGTACAATGGTTGGTTTTAAAGAAGCAATACCTAGATTAAATAACATGAGTAATGTTGTATATACAGGAACTCCTTCTAAATTTAATGAAGAAAAAATGTTTAAATTGAATAAAGAAACTTGTAAAAAAGATCTAGGACTTAGTGCTATAAATAAAAAAATTGTGTTTGTTACATTTGGAAGTCAAGGTGCTAAATTTTTAAATAATACAATAATTAATATGATAAAAGAAAATATGGATGAGGATATATTTTATATACTCGTTACAGGAAAAAATAATTATGAAGAAATACTAAATAAAGTTAAAGACATTGACTTATCAAAATATTTACGTCTGGAAAAATTTGTATATGATATGGATAAAATGTATAAAGTATCTGATCTTTGTATAACAAGAGCAGGAGCTTTAACTATAAATGAACTCGTAATATTTAAAAAACCATCTATACTTATTCCACTTCCATACGCTACAGAGAATCATCAATTATATAATGCACAAGTTCTTGGAAAAATAGGATGTGGTGCTGTAATTGAGGAAAAAAATCTTACAACATCTATACTTTACTCCAAAGTAAAAGAAATATTATATAGTGAAAATAGATCTAATGAGATGATTAATAATTTTGATAAAGTTATTAAAAAAGATGTAGAAGAAAGTATATATGAGCAAATAAAAAAAATAAATAAAAAATAGAGGTGAAAATGTTGGACAAGGGTAGCAAAACAAATAGTAAAAAAGTTACTGTTAGTAAATTAAAAAGTAAATCTAACAAAATTAAACCCGAAATAAAAGGAAAAAAAGTAAAGCTAGAAATAAAAGCCAAAAAAGTAGAGCCAAAAATCAAAACTAAAAAAGTAAAGCAAGAAGTAAAAACTAAAAAATTAAAGCCAGAAATCAAAAACAAAAGAAGTAAACCAGAAATCAAAACAAATAAACGTAAAGTAGAAATAAAAACTAAAGAAAAAATAAAAGTGGAGAAGAAAATGACAAAAAAAATGTTAATACTAATTACAGTTATTATTTTATCTTTATTTATTATAGTTTCATCATATTACTTATTGAAATCACCTAAATTTAATATTACTTCGATTTCAGTTATTGGTAATAATAAAATTAATGTAGAGGATATAATTACTATGTCAAAAATTAATTTAGGAGATAACGTAATAGAAAGTTTATTTGCAATTAACAAAAAAAATATTTTAAGTATACCATATATTTCTAATATACATTTATCGATTAACTTTCCCTCTGAAATTGTTATAAAAGTTACAGAAAGAGAAAGTATATACTACGCATATGATAAAGAAAAAAATATGTATTATAGAATAGATGAAAATGGCATAATTTTAGAAGCATGTGATAAAATTGATTTAAGAGAAAAAGAAATTTTAGTAAATGGCATAACTTTTGATGATGAAGTAAAACTCAGTACAAAAATAAATGATATAGATTATTCTAAGATACAAGTATATAGAGAAATAGAAAAAGAAGTCAGTAATATATTACCAGAAGAAAAAATAACAAAAGTAAATTTTGAGAATTCTTTGACTAAAATATATTTAAATGACAAAATTGAAGTTATTCTCCCAAATGACACTGATTTAAAATATAATTTAACATTTTTAAAAGATATTATTAGTAATGTTGGCGATGTTAATGGATCGATAGATATGACAAAGGAAAATCCAACATTTATAACTTTTTAAATATTATATAAATGCTATATAACATTTCATAAAATAAGATACAAATTATATTTGTATCTTATTTTTTTGTACAATAATGTAAATTTTGTATAATAAATATCTATTCACCTCAAAATAATATTGGTGATATAAATGAATATAAAACATGAAGTTATAAACTTTAACGGTGTAAATAAAATATATATATATGTTGAAATAATCGATGAATATGAATTTGGAGAAGAATTTTTAAATCCAGATGAAAATATTGGTTTTTTAGATAAATTAAAGACCTATGTTAATCAAAAAGTAGAGTTTAAAAAAGATGATGTGGCAACACTTATTATAAACGGTGTACTTATAGGAGCTATTTCATTAGGGGTGTTTACTAATGCAAGTCAAAATCAAATTATACAAAATACTCAATTAGCAAATCAACAAAATTATCAACAAGCATTGGATTATAAAAATAAATCAGATAAAGATAAAGCAAAAGAAATAGAAGTAAG
>Ga0209123_1002716_pt1 | contig 14409 bp, 17 predicted proteins | sample BarGraIncu00431A_FD_184500 | JGI IMG/M metagenome (GOLD analysis project Ga0209123, IMG submission 184500) | Arctic peat soil microbial communities from Barrow, Alaska, USA - Barrow Graham LP Incubations 004-31A (SPAdes) (version 2) | ecosystem: Environmental > Terrestrial > Soil > Wetlands >...
TAATATACAGTGTAGGCCATGCAAAGACAAGACATAAACGTAAACTTTACGTACTATTTCAATTGGTTGCACGAATTAGCAGAGGGGCTGTCAGATTGTTTGCGTTAAGTCCGACAGACTCCTAGGGAAAGCAAAATAATAGAGTAATTCGGTGGAATGCGCCTGTGGCGGTCGGGCAGTAAAAAACAGTAGGGGGGTTGACTATGACAGATAAAATGTCTTAATGTGGTATGCGGAGAAAGGTGGCTATGTCAGAAAGAATGTTGATTCCATCGATCAAAGCAAGTTTGCGCGGCCTCATCGAGGTGAGTCGGAGGAACCGGCAGAAGCACGGCATATCTGCGGCGGGGACGCTGAAGCCCGCCGTAACCCTGACAAGGGAGTTCGGCTGCGAGGGCTATTCCGTCGCCGAAGAGTTGCAGGCGCTTCTGGGAAAAAGAAGCGGCGTGCCGTGGGTCATCATGGACCGGGCCTGCTGGACGCGGTCGCAACGGAGAACCATCTGAGTGCCCAGGTGCTGGAGAATCTGGGTGCCCGCAACCGATTTTTGGACGACATGCTAATCCGCCTTTTCCCCACACTGGAAAAGCGAGAAGGACTGTTACCGGCTTTTGAGCCGTCTGGTTGTCGCCCTGGCGCAGAAAGGTAACGTGATCCTGGTGGGCCGCGGGGCGGCGCTACTCACCCAGCAGATGGCAAACTGTTACCATCTCAGGATCGTTCGATGAGTTTCAAGGCGAATTCCATCGCAGTCGGGGCCAATCTGACACCCGACGCGGCCCGGGATATGATCCAAAGCAGGCAGCGGCAAAGTGACGCCTTCCTGAAAGATTTCCTGGGGCGCGACGTCCCCGACTCGACGCTCTATCATATGCTTTTCAATAATGCCAGGTGCTCCGCCGGGAGGATCGCGGCGCTCATGGCTGCGGTCGTTTTCCCAGGCGAGCCGGGCTGATCGGCTGCATCCGGGCGCTTGGCGCCCCTATTTGGCTGGAACCTTGGCTAGAAATCCGGAGGTACCCATGAAACGGCACGAGGCTGCACTGGGAATTCAGGAAGTCATTGATCCTTTTGATTTCATCGCGCGGTTGTTGTCGGACGCGGCGGAAGAAGCGGCCGGCGAGGGGATCGGTGCCGAGCGTGATGCGGCGGTCCGGGTCATCGTGCACCGGCTCGCCCGGCTCTGCAGGGTGGACGAAATCTCCTATGGCTACGATGCCGCGACGCTGGCCGACACCTACTGCACCCTCATGAACGAGTGCAAGGCGAGGGTTTTGGAAGGGGAGAGCGGCACCGTGGTGCTCCCGTTGGCGGAGCGCCAGGCCGATGTGGTACCAGGAAGGCTTCCGCACAAGCCGGGCTCTGCCAGCCCGAGGTGAGGTGGCCGCGGATCCCGGGCGCCACGCGGGACACCTTGGCGGGGAACTTCTCTCGGCTGGCAGCGGCAGCAGGAATTAAGTTGAAAGCTCTTTAACAATGGGACTGCCTGAAACTGGCGGATTGCGGCGCTGACGGGTGCAGCCCTCTCCTGGCGGGAGGGGCGGCTTACCCCTTTCATCTCCGACGCTCCCTGCCGGATAGTTGTAGTTGATCGGACCTGGGCATGGCCCCGGAGGTGGATATGAAACGGCATGAGGACGCACTGGGAATTCAGGAAGGCGCCTGCAACCTGAGGGCAATAGCCAAGTCGCTGGTGGGGGCGGCCAACGAGGCCGCGGGTGAAGGGATTGGCGCCGAGCAGGACGCGGCGGTACGGATGATCGTGCACCGGCTGGCCCGGCTCTGCAGGGTCGACCTGATCTCCTACGGCTATGACGTCGAGAGCCTGGCCGATACCTTCGGCACCCTGCTGCAGGAGTGCAAGACGCGGGCGCAGGAGGGGAGCCGGAGCCCGGAACCGCTCGGGCTCGGCAGCGCCATGGTCATGTTGCAGACGGCGGGACTGACCGATGTGCCGGAGCGGATCGAAGGGTGACCAGGGAGAGTTCCGGCCGGATGTTGAAGCGCAGGGGAAGCCCGCTTTCCCCGAGCCCTCCGCTCACGATCATGGTGGTGGCCCCGCTGTGGTAAAGGCCGTAATCCCAGGTGGGAAAGAATCCCATGCCCGGCACGAAAGGGGCACCGAGGAGCGGGAGCCGGACCTGTCCCCCGTGGGTGTGGCCCGCCAGCAGGAGGTCCAACCGGTATTGCACCGCCTGCGGATACAGTTGCGGCGAATGGGCCAGCAAAAGGCGCGGCGAGCGCTGGTCGGTGCCGCGCAGTGCCAGGTCCAGGTGGTCCCTCGCGGTAACCGGGTCGTCGACGCCGACCATCCAGATCCGATCCTCTCCTCTCTCAAGCCTGAACGCGCTGTTTGAGAGCACATGAACACCCGCTTCAGCCAGCCTGATACCGAATTCCCCGCCGCGTCCCAGGCGCCAGTCATGATTGCCGAAGACTGAAAGCACAGGGACTCCCCAGTTCGTCCGGAGTCCGGCAATCAGTTCCAGCGCCGGGGTGAGCCGGGGGTGGTCACCGGCTACCAGGTCGCCGGTGAGGGCAACCAGATCGAAGCTTTCCCTCCTGATGACGTTGATCAGTTCCTCGCCGGCGCTGCCAAATTCCTTGTCGTGCAGATCACTGAGGTGCAGGATGGTGAACCCCTCGAAGGCAGGCGGCAGGGCGTGTATCTCAACCTGGTAGCGTCTTACCGCGAGGGAAAATCTTTCCAAATAAAGATAGGGGAAAAGGGAAACTCCTCCCATAAGAAACATGCGTCGTGTCATGGCTGACATGGTCAAACTCTCCTATGTGCACTCAGTTCCTGCCAGAAGTACCCTGCTCTCTGTCTGACAGATCTGGGCTCTTTGAAGTAATAATCCCGGTCCCTTCGACTCCGCTCAGGGGCCGGTCGCCTGCTGAGCGAAATCGAAGCGCAAATGGCTGACAATCAACCTATCGCCGCCCCGGTGGCGTGGGGTGCTTCGAGTACGTTCGCCGTCCCCCTCTCCCGGAGGGGGAGGGCTGGGGAGGGGGAATCAACTCTCTCCCCGACTACGCGCCGTGCCGGTCAATCTTCTTTCTAAGTATAGCAAGCCGCCCGGCCGGTGCGAAAGGTGTACCGGTGCCGGACGAGGGCCCCCATCCTGGTTCTTTCCCGTCCGGAAGCGCACTTCGCAGGGAACGCTTTTGACTTCCGGTCGGTCGGGCGCTATGATAGCTTTCGGCTAAAGGGGGGCAGATGACGGAATTTGCGGTGAGCGTAGAGAAGAATCGCTGGCTCAAGGCGAAGATGGAGTTTCTCGGTGTTGCAGAAGGGGATATCGAGGAGCGTTTTGTCCACGCCTCGGGGCGCGGAGGGCAGCATGTGAACAAGAGCTCCTCCTGCGTTTACCTGAAACACACCCCGACCGGCCTGGAGGTAAAGTGCATGGAGGCCCGCAGCCAGTCGCTGAACCGCTTCCTCGCCAGGCGCTATCTGCTGGAAAAGGTGGAAGCGCTTGCCGGCGGGGTCACCGCGAAAGACGCCGAGGCGGAAAAGCTCAAGAGGCAAAAGGCGCGGCGCAAGAGGCGCAGTGGCGCCAAGTATGCAAACCCCTCCGCAGATGCCGGGGCGCAGGAAACCGGCGGAAATCGAGGCGTCAACTCTGCCGCAGGGGGGACGCCGGCAACGATTGACGCTAACCGTTGGCAAGAAAATTGCTGTAGGTTATAATGACGGTGTCACGGCAGCTTTACCCGGCAGAGGGGGCGGCGGTAAGGTAAGGTAATCCTACACTGGCTAGCGCATAAAAAAAGTTGACAAGGCTCTACACTGGAGGGTATAAATACAGCATATCCTCAATAAGACCTAAGCAAACACCCCTATAGTTTCTCATACCGAGCCCGTACCGACACCTCAAGGTTACTAATTTAATACATACTTCATAGAGATCATTTACACATTAGGCCACCCCGCACATGCATTCCGTGCCCCCATCTTTTAAAGTCACGCCAGTTACTCGCGTCCAGGCATCGCCGATACGATGTACATTTGCGCCATATCAGGAGAACAGATGAATCTACAGGAACTGAAAGAGAAGAAAATCAACGATCTTACGGCGATCGCCAAGGGGCTCAACATTGAGGGGGCTTCGAGTCTGCGCAAGCAGGACATGATCTTCGCCATCCTCAATGCCCAGACTGAGAAAAACGGCATGATCTTCGGCGAAGGGGTGCTGGAAACGCTGCCGGACGGCTTCGGCTTTTTGAGGGCGCCTGATTACAACTATCTTCCAGGGCCTGACGATATCTATGTTTCCCCCTCCCAGATCCGCCGCTTCAACCTGCACACCGGCGACACGGTGGCAGGCCAGATCCGGCCCCCGAAGGAAGGGGAGCGCTACTTCGCCCTTTTGAAGGTGGAGACGGTGAACCACGAGTCGCCCGAGGTGGCCCGCGACAAGATACTCTTCGATAACCTCACCCCCTTATACCCCCAGGAAAAACTCAAGCTGGAGACGACCCACGACAACATGTCGACCCGGGTGATGGAACTGATCGCCCCCATCGGCAAGGGACAGCGCGGACTGATCGTGGCGCCGCCGCGCACCGGCAAGACCATGCTGATCCAGAACATCGCCAACTCCATCGCCGAGAACCACCCCGAGGTGTTCCTGATCGTCCTTTTGATCGACGAGCGGCCGGAAGAGGTCACCGACATGCAGCGCTCGGTCCGGGGCGAGGTGATTTCCTCCACCTTCGACGAGCCGGCCTCGCGCCACATCCAGGTTGCGGAAATGGTCATCGAGAAGGCGAAGCGGCTCGTGGAGCACAAGCGTGACGTCGTCATCCTGCTCGACTCCATCACCCGCCTGGCGCGCGCCTACAATACGGTCATCCCGCCATCCGGCAAGATCCTATCCGGCGGCGTCGACTCCAACGCGCTCCATAAGCCCAAGCGCTTCTTCGGCGCGGCCCGCAACATCGAGGAGGGTGGCTCGCTCACCATCATCGCCACGGCACTGGTCGACACCGGGAGCAAGATGGACGAGGTGATCTTCGAGGAGTTCAAGGGAACCGGCAACATGGAGCTCCATCTTGATCGCAAGCTGGTCGAGAAGAGGACCTTCCCCGCCATCGACATCAACAAGTCCGGCACCAGAAAGGAAGAACTCCTGATCGAAAAAGCATCGCTGAACCGGATCTGGATCCTCAGGAAAGTGCTCCATCCGATGAACGTGGTCGACTCCATGGAGTTCCTGATCTCCAAGCTGGCCAGCACCAAGAGTAACCAGGCATTCCTCGATTCCATGAGCAAGTAAGAAAAGTGTTGATAGTTTCCGGCGAAGGTGTTATTTATAACAACTTTCCGGCACAAAATTATGATAGGTAACGGGGCGTGCCCCGCGAGGAGGAAGATATGAAAGAAGGAATCCACCCCAAGTACGAAGAAATCACCGTGAAGTGCCTCTGCGGCAACACGTTCCAGAGTCGTTCCACTAAGTCAGAGATCTCCACGGAAATCTGTTCGCAGTGCCACCCGTTCTACACCGGCAAGCAGAAACTGATCGACACCGCCGGTCGCGTTGAGCGTTTCCGCAAGAGATACAACATTGCGGCAGCGCCCGTCGAAGAATAGAGGCTCTCGCGTTTGCGGATCCGTTGAAGGGGATTTTGTCTATGGCGAAATCCCCTTATTTCGTTTTCTGCGGCGCAATGCGTTTGCGTTTTTAGCGATCGTAGTGCGTGCGTCTCGTTGAAGGATCTACATGAAGGTTGCGCTTCTCCAACACACCCCCGAGCCCGAGCAGACCGTCGCCTTAGCCGCGCGGCTTTGCTATTCGCAGATCGACATTGAGGCGCTTCAGGAGAAAATCTCCGGCGCCGACATCAACACTTTCCTGGACAAGATCATGTCGCTCGGACACCAGTCCGTGCTGGAGCACGCCTCTTTCACCTTCGGTGTGGAAGGGATCTCCCGGGTAACCAGCCATCAGTTGGTGCGGCATCGCGTCGCCTCCTATTCCCAGCAGTCCCAGCGTTACGTTTCCCACAAGGAGCGCTTCGCGGTCGTCACCCCCCCCTCCATTGCCGGTAACCCCGAGTTTGCCGCGCTCTTCGAGGCGCAGGTGGCCGCGTTGCACGCCGGATACGCCGCCCTGGTCGAGGCGGGCGTGCTGCCCGAAGACGCCCGCTATCTGCTCCCCAATGCCACCGAGACCAAAATTCTCATCACCATGAACGCCCGTGAGCTGCTGCACTTTTTCGCGGTGCGCTGCTGCGAGCGCGCCCAGTGGGAGATTCGGGCCATGGCGATCGAGATGCTGCGCCTGGTGCGTCCGAAAGCGCCCACGATATTCAAGAACGCCGGTCCCGGTTGCTTGGCAGGACCGTGCCCCGAGGGGGCCATGTGCTGCGGCAAGATGGCCGAGGTGAGGAAGTCTTTTCAAGCTCTGTAGGGCCGCAAGGCCGTGCAGAACCCTCACCTCCTGCAGCCTTTCCCGTGCCGATTGATTGCGTCGGCATGTAATCACGAGGTAACAAATGTCAAAGATCAACATTGGCGGACAGGCCGTTCTCGAAGGGGTGATGATGCGCGCCCCGCGCTCGCTCGCCATCGCAGTGAGACGCCCGGACGGCGAGATTTCGGTAAAGAGCGAAATGGTTGTGCCACTCTCCGAGCGCTTCCCGATCGTGAAGCTCCCGATCGTCAGGGGAGCGGTAGCGCTTTTCTCCTCGCTCGTTATCGGCATCCAGGCGCTCAACTTTTCGGCGAACGAGGCGATCGTCGAGGGAGACGGCCAGGAAAAGGAAGAACTTTCCCCCTGGGCCATGGGAGGCACCATGGCCGTAGCCTTCGGCTTCGGCATTCTCCTTTTCTTCATCATGCCGCTGTATCTGACCAAACTGCTCACCCCGGTAATCGGCGACTCCAACATCATCTTCAACCTGGTGGACGGAGCGATCCGCGTCGCGGTCTTTTTGCTCTACATCATCGGGATCTCCCGCATGTCGGACATCCAGCGGGTATTCCAGTATCACGGGGCCGAGCATAAATCGATTTTCACCTTTGAGGCCGGCGAAGAGCTGATCGTCGAGAACGTCCGCAAGTACAGCTGCCTGCACCCGCGTTGCGGCACCAGCTTCCTGCTGATCGTCATGCTGGTGAGCATCCTGATCTTTTCGCTGATCCCGAAACTCTGGCCCTTTTACATGAAGGGCGGGGCCAGAATCATCCTGCTGCCGCTCATTTCCGGAGTCTCTTACGAGATCCTGAAGTGGACCGCGAAGCACGACGGCCACGCGCTGGTGAAGATGATCATCGCCCCGGGACTCGCGCTGCAGCGCCTCACCACCAGGGAGCCCGACGACAGCCAGATCGAAGTGGCGATCCGTTCCATGAAGGTGGCGCTGGAGCTCAACGACGGCTTCAAGGACGACCGGCTTGTGGTGTAGGGAAAGTCGTTGAGTCGTTTCCGCCGCATTCCCTTGCAAAGAGGGCAATTGATTCACCGTAGGGGCGAATAATCATTCGCCCACCAGCTTAAATCTCCTCTATTCACTCTATCCGGGGGAGTCACTAGTTCACCTGATGGCAACCAACCCGGCGTTTGCCGTTATTGATTTTTTTTTGAGGTTTTTTTATGTTTGAAAAGATAGCGGAACTGGAAAGGCGTTTTGAAGAACTTGAGTCCCTCCTTTCCGATCCCGAGATACTGGGAAACCAGTCCGAGTTCAGGCGGCTCTCCAAGGAGCACTCCGGTCTCGCACAGCTGGTAGCCGCCTTTCGCGAGTACAAGAAGATTCTTGCCGATATGGCGGATAATCGTGAACTCCTGAAGGAGCCGGACCAGGAGATGCGTGAGATGGCTCAGGCCGAGCTGCTGGCTCTGGAAGAGCGTCGCGGCATCCTTGAGAGCGAGATCAAGCTGCTCCTGCTGCCGAAGGACCCCAACGACGACAAGAGCGTCGTGCTGGAAATCCGGGCCGGAACCGGCGGGGACGAGTCCGCACTCTTCGCGGGCGACCTCTTCCGCATGTATTCGCGCTTTGCCGAGCTGAACCGCTGGCGCGTCGAAGTCATCTCGGCCTCCGAGTCCGAGAAGGGCGGTTACAAGGAAGTCGTGGCACTGGTTGAGGGCGGCGGCGTGTTCGCGCGGCTCAAGTACGAGTCGGGAACCCACCGGGTTCAGCGGGTGCCGGAGACCGAGGCGCAGGGACGCATCCACACGAGCGCCTGCACCGTTGCCGTACTCCCCGAGGCCGAGGACGTCGATATCGACATCAACCCGACCGACCTGAAGATAGATGTGTACCGCTCCTCCGGCGCGGGCGGTCAGCACGTCAACACGACCGACTCCGCGGTACGCATCACCCACCTGCCGACCGGCACCGTCGTCGCCTGTCAGGAAGAGCGCAGCCAGATTAAGAACCGCGCCAAGGCGATGAAGGTGCTCAAATCGCGCATCCTCGATGCGATGGTGATGGAGAATAACGCCAAGATGGCGGCAGACCGCAAGAGCCAGGTCGGCAGCGGTGACCGAAGCGAGCGGATTCGGACCTACAACTATCCGCAGGGAAGGATGACCGATCACCGGATCGGGCTCACCCTGTACCGTCTCGATGCCATCATGGCCGGCGACATCGCCGAGATCGCCGACGCACTGCGTGCCCACTACCAGATGGAAGCGCTGCAGGCGCAAAGCGAAGTTAACTGATTACTTTCGAAGGGTCGCTGGTTCCCCTAGGCGAACTGTCCATCCCAGAAGTCCCCTCTCCCGGAGGGGGAGGGACAGGGAGGGGGTAGCCCGCTTTCCCCCCTCCGGGAGGAGGAGAGTGTGAACCGGTTGGAAACAAGTTTAATTTTGTAGCAGGCTGAAACTAAACTCTCATTATTCAGAGATCCCACTATGACGACGCAACAGGAAAAATGGGACGTCCTCAAGATACTCAACTGGACCAAGGGGTATCTGGCGGAAAAAGGCGTGGAAAATCCCCGGCTGGAAGCCGAGTGGATGCTCTGCGAAGCGCTCACTCTTGATCGCGTCGGTCTTTACCTCAACTTCGATAAACCCCTTAGCGAAACCGAACTCTCTTCCTATCGCGGCATGGTGCTGCGGCGCGGCAAGCGCGAACCGCTGCAGTACATCCTCGGCAACCAGGAGTTCATGGGGCTTGAGTTCCAGGTTTCTCCCGCAGTCCTGATTCCCCGCCACGACACCGAGGTGCTGGTTAACGAGGGGATAAAAAGGGGCGCGGCAGCACGCAGCATCCTGGACATCGGCGCCGGAAGCGGCTGCGTGGCGGTGGCTCTCGCCAAGGCACTCCCCGGGGCCGAGGTCTGCGCCGTGGATATCTCCGGCGAGGCGCTCGCCGTTGCCCGGGACAATGCACAGAGAAACGTCGCTTCGGTGCAGTTTTTCCAGGGGTCGCTCCTAGAACCCTTTGCCGACCGGCGCTTCGATATGATACTTTCCAACCCACCCTACATACCGAAGGCGGAGCTTGCCACCCTGCAACTGGAGGTGCGCGGCTTTGAACCGCTCGGCGCCCTGGATGGCGGAGCCGACGGCCTCGACTTTTACCGGGCAATCGTGGCCCGCGCTCCCGAGCACCTGAACGCCGGCGGCTGGCTTTTGTTCGAGGTCGGCATGGGGCAGGCCCCCGAGGTGCTCCAACTGCTCCAGGGCGGCGGGTTCGCCGAGGATTGTTTCACGGCTCTGGACCCGGCAGGGATTGAGCGGGTGGTGGGGGGCCGGTTGGCCCAATAGACGTACGAATTCCCCTGCCTCCTCCCGGGGTGGGGCAACAATACAAAACTTATCCAAACAGAGGTACGCAGTGGAAAAACTGGTAATAAAAGGCGGCAACAAGCTCTCCGGCGAGGTAACCGTGAGCGGTTCCAAAAACGCCGCCCTTCCCATATTCATCTCCACCATCCTGGCGCCCGGCTGCCACGAGATCAGCAACGTACCGTTCCTGCGCGATATCAACACCACCATCAAGGTCCTGGAGCATCTGGGTGCCAGTGTCGAGGGTAGAGGAAATGTCGTCAAGATCGACACGACAAACGTGAACAGCTTCGAGGCAACTTACGATCTGGTGCGCACCATGCGCGCCTCCGTCCTCGTGCTTGGGCCGCTGCTGGCGCGCTTTGGCCAGGCCCGGGTATCGCTTCCCGGCGGTTGCGCCATCGGAGCCCGTCCCATCAACCTGCACCTGAAGGGGTTGGCCGCGCTGGGAGCCGAGATCACGCTCGAGCACGGTTACGTCGAGGCGAAGTGCAAGCGGCTCAAAGGGGCACGGATTCATTTCGATGTTTCCACCGTGGGCGGGACCGAGCAGCTGCTGATGGCTGCGGCTACCGCCAAGGGTGAGACCATCCTGGAAAATGCGGCGCGTGAGCCCGAGATCGTCGACCTTGCCGAGATCCTCATCAAGATGGGCGCGCAGATCGACGGCGCCGGTACCGACACCATCCGCATCACCGGGGTTGAGTCACTGGTCCCCGCGCAGCACTCCGTCATGCCGGACCGGATCGAGGCGGGAACCTTCATGGTTGCCGCAGCCATCACCGGCGGCGACATCAAGATCTGCAACATGCGCCTGGATCACCTGGACGCCCTGGCGTTCAAACTCCAGGATGCCGGAGTCGAGATCACCAACAAGGACAATATTGTCCGGGTGAAAGGCCCCAAGAAAATCAAGAGCGTCAACATTAAGACCAGGCCGTACCCGGGTTTCCCGACCGACATGCAGGCCCAGTTCATGGCGCTCATGTGCATCGCCGAGGGAGCCAGCGTCATTTCGGAGAACATCTTCGAGAACCGCTTCATGCACGTCTCCGAACTGCTCCGTTTCGGCGCCGACATCACCGTCGAAGGGAACAGCGCCACCGTCAAGGGGATCAAGAGACTCTCAGGAGCGCCCGTCATGGCGACCGACCTGCGCGCCTCCGCCTCCCTGATTCTTGCGGCACTGGCTGCAGATAACGTCAGTGAGATTTCCCGCATCTATCACCTGGATCGGGGTTATGATTCCATTGAGAAAAAGCTGGCGGCCCTCGGCGCGGACATTGTCAGGGTGCGAGACGACAACCAATAGGTTTGACAGGGAAACAGGCCGAATCTGCTTTAGTCGTCCCTGTGGTCCTTGTGGTCCCTGAAGTCCCTGGTATTTAAATTACCTGAAGTCTTTGCAGCCCTTGCCGAATGTCAAAATAAGAGGTTTTTATGACTGATTTCATCACCATTGCAATTCCCAAGGGGAGGATCCTGCAGGATTCCGTCGCCCTCTTCAAGAAGATCGGCATCGACTGCGAGGAGCTGCTTTCCGACACCAGGAAACTCGTCTTTGAGAACGAGGCCCAGAAGATGCGTTACATGATCGTCAGGGCCACCGACGTGCCGACCTACGTAGAGTACGGTTGCGCCGATCTCGGCATCGTCGGCAAGGACACGCTGATGGAGCAGGAAAAGGACCTCTACGAGCCGCTCGACCTCAAGTTCGGCTACTGCCGTCTGATGGTCGCCGAGCCGGTCGAGCTCTCCGGCAAGGACGACCCCTCCGCCTGGAACAACATCAGGATCGCCACCAAGTACCCCCACATCACGGAGAAGTACTTCGCCGCCAAAGGTGTGCAGGTCGAACTGATCAAGCTGTACGGTTCCATCGAGCTTGCCCCGATCGTTGGGCTTTCCGAGAGGATCGTCGACCTGGTATCCACCGGCGAGACCCTGAAGCAGAACGGCCTGGTAGAAATCGAGACCATCGCCGAGATCACTTGCCGTCTCATCGTGAACCGTGCCAGCCTCAAGACCAAGCACGAGCGGATTTCCAAGATTATTGAGGGGCTGGAGCAGCATATCTAGAAGAGGTGTTCCAATGGAAAACGGACTAGCCGATGCGTTGTTGGATTTTTATCAGAAAATGCTCAAGCCCGAATTTGACGCCATTAAAGTTAGGTTTGCCGAGAATGACGAGAGACAGTCTGAAATACTGGGACATTTAGACTCAATATACCACCGGCTGGGACGGTTGGAAGACGAGTCCTTGATGATGAACAATAGGCTGAAGCGTATCGAAGATTCAATCAAATTAGGCGACTCAAAATTCTCTGATTTGGAAAAAAGTGTCAAAGATATGAAAATTCAGCTTGCTGATCTTCAGAGCAGAATAGAGTCCGTTGAGCGGCAACTGAGTGTCTAAGCGGCTTTTTGCTGTGTTGAAAAGTGTCCACTGGTAGTTCCTTCCGAATTCAATGCTATGTATGAACGAGGTATCCATGCAATTTCTTGATATTAGGGAAGCAGGTTTTGAAGCGAAGTTCAGCGCGCTTGTGGAGCGGAGCGAGGAATCGGGCCGCGAGGTGGAGGAAGTCGTCCAGGGGATCATCGCCCAGGTGCGCAGCCGCGGGGACGAGGCGCTTTTGGAGTTCACCAGCCGCTTCGACCGTCTGGACTGCGAGGCGGGTGCGCTTGAGGTGACGCAGGCGGAATTCGAAAAGGCCTTTGCCTTCGTCGAAGAGAAGGACCTGGCTGCCCTGAAGCACGCAGTCGAGCGGGTGACGCGCTTCCACGAAAAGCAGAAGCAGCAGAGCTGGCTCTCCACCGAGGAGCCTGACATCATGCTGGGGCAGAAGGTGACGCCGCTTGCCAGGGTCGGCATCTATGTCCCGGGCGGAAAGGCCTGCTACCCCTCCAGCGTCATCATGAACGCGGTGCCCGCCAAGGTCGCGGGCGTCGGCGAGATCATCATGGTGGCACCGGCGCCGGGCGGCGAGACCAATCCGCACGTGCTCGTTGCGGCCAAGCTCGCCGGAGTGGACCGGGTGTTCAAGATCGGCGGAGCCCAGGCGGTAGCCGCACTTGCCTACGGTACCAAGACCATCCCGAGGGTGGACAAGATCACCGGGCCGGGAAACATCTATGTGGCGACGGCGAAAAAGCTGGTTTTCGGCCAGGTCGGCATCGACATGATCGCCGGACCGAGCGAGATCCTGGTGATCAACGACGGCAGCGGTAACCCGGCGCACATTGCGGCCGACCTGCTCTCCCAGGCGGAGCACGACGAACTTGCCTCCGCGGTGCTGATCACGACCGAGCGTTCCTTCGGCGAGAAGGTGGCCGCAGAGGTCGAGCGTCAGCTGCGCGAGCTTTCCAGGGAAGCAATCGCCCGCAAATCCTGGGAATCCTTCGGCGTTATCATCATTGCCGGAAACCTCGATGAGGCGATCTCCTTCTCCAACCGGATTGCTCCCGAGCACCTCGAGCTGGCAGTCGAGCACCCCTTCGAGATATTGCCGCTCATCAGTAACGCCGGGGCGATCTTCATGGGGCACTACACCCCGGAGGCTGCCGGTGACTATCTGGCCGGCCCCAACCACACACTTCCCACCGGCGGCACGGCGCGCTTCTTCTCCCCGCTCTCGGTGGACGATTTCGTCAAGAAAAGCTCCATCCTTTATTTCACCAAGGGTGGCTTGCAGAGAGTCGGAGAGGATATCGTCCGGATTGCCGGGCTGGAGGGGCTGGACGCCCACGGCAAATCGGTGAGCCTCAGACTCGATCGTTAGATAGTTAGGGATAGGTTCCCCCCATCCCCACTCCGACCCGCCTTCGCCAAGGCTACGGCGGCCAAGCCCTCCCTTTGAAGAGGAGGGAAAGTTCATCGAGTGGGTATCAGCGCTTAGGCAAATAGTACGGAGGCAGCGACCATGGCCAGAACGGCAGTCATTGAAAGGATCACCAAAGAGACCCAGATCAAGCTCTCCCTCACCATTGACGGAAAAGGGGAGGGGCGTATCGCCACCTCGGTTCCCTTTCTGGACCATATGCTCGACCTTTTCGCCCGGCACGGCCTGTTCGATCTCCAGGTTGAGGCCAAGGGGGATATCGACATCGATTTCCACCACACCGTGGAGGACATCGGCATCGTCCTCGGCTCCGCCTTCAAGGAAGCGCTGGGAGACAAGTGCGGGATCCGTCGCTACGGGCAGGCGAGCGTGCCGATGGACGAGACCCTCGCCAGCGTCGCGACTGACCTTTCCGGCAGACCGTACCTGGTCTACAACGTGAGGCTTCCCAAGGTGAAGATCGGGGACTTCGACGTCGAGCTGGTGCGCGAGTTCTTCCAGGGCTTCGTGAACCATTGCGGCGCCAACCTCCACGTGAACGTCATGTACGGCGACAACGTGCACCACATCGTCGAGGCCTGTTTCAAGGCGGCGGCGCGTGCACTTGATCAGGCGACCCAGATGGATCCGCGCATTGAAGGGGTCATGTCAACCAAGGGGAAGCTGTAAGGCCGTTCTGCGTTCTACATTCTACGTTCTACGTTCTACGTTCTACGTTCTACGTTGAATGCCTGAAAGCATAGGTAGATAGTTAGTTGCCGTGTAGAACGCGAACCCGGGACTTGGAACCTAGAACCTAGAACCTAGAACCTAGA